>WLWD01000319.1_pt1 | contig 306734 bp, 270 predicted proteins | sample 6712731 | NCBI WGS metagenome assembly WLWD01 (sample SAMN12718690, study PRJNA576275) | sponge metagenome | isolation source: marine sponge | host: Mycale hentscheli | place: New Zealand: South Island, Marlborough, Capsize Point | collected 2014-11-01
GTTTTCGCCGGAAAATAATAAGGCTTGCTTAATGCTGTAGTTTCAGAATAAACTGGGGTCAAGCCTAAAAAGCCGTGTTTTTTGGAGAAAAGTTTCCCGCGCGCGCGTTTAAAGGGCATACGTACCATCCACACATACATACATATATATATAACATATACCCGATTTTGCATTATCCACCCCTAATACTGTCTTGCTCGCTACGCTCGCTCGCCAACTAGTGATGTGCTTGAGCACAAATGGCGAGCGAGCCTCAAGTTAGGTACATAAAACTTCAGTATTGCCACTACATAATCATATTAAGCTTAGTTCAATTAAAAACAGTATTTTGTTTTTGTAGCTTTGAACTTGTTGTCAAGAATTACCAGTAATTCAGATAGTCAGAATGGCTTCAATTTGATACTACAGAAAGTACCAATACTCAGGAAATTTAGGTAAGTAGTAACTCCATATTTGTTGTCTGAATTACAAAAGTAACACACAATATTAGAGTAATTTTGTATTTCTATGCTATTAATGTTCAACTGCTATTATACTACCTTAATTTTAGCAATCAAATACAAAATTACCTTCTTACATCATATGCTTGAGTAGTGGTAACTTCAGTAGTATTAAATTGAAGCCATTCTGACTATCTGAATTTACCAGTCACTCTTGACAACAAGTTCTCAGATACCTGAGTTATGTTTGTAATTTTAGCTAACAAAATATGGAATTACGTATTTACCTCAGCTTCCCCCGAGCAGTGTTAGCTTCCTTATTAAGGCATTCTGACTACGGGTGGGTCTTGACAACCAAAAATTGGCACTTGGTAGCCTCCCAAAATGACGAAGTTTTGAAAAATAAGTCTGGTATAGGAACCGGTCGCAGCAACTGTTTGTGACTTGAATAACGAGTGTTTTTGCAGGAATTCTCTCACAATTTTGAGCCAAAGTTTAAAGTAAGACTTGATTAATGTAGTAGTATCCCAAGAAACTGGGGTCAAGCCAGAAACGCCGTGTTTTTAAGAGAAAAAAGTCCACCCCACGCGCGTGTTTGAGAGGCATACGTACCATTCATACATACATACATATATACATATAACATATACCCGATTTTGCATTATCCACCCCTAATACTGTCTCGCTCGCTCCACTCGCTCACCAACTAGTTGTGTGCTTGAGCACAAATGGCAAGCGAGCCTGATAGTTAGGTAACATAAAACTAAGTTTTGTTGCTATGTTTTAGCTTAGTTCATGCAAAAACTATAATAGCAGTTATGACCTTTTATTTCAGCAAACAAATACAAAATTACTCTCTTACCTGATTAATGGTAACTTTTGTAGTATCAAACATCTGCCATTCTGATAATCTCAATTACCAGTAACTCTTGAACAAGCTCTCAGCTACAATTTAAAAAAATAAACCAGTGTTATTATTTGTAATTTTAGCCAACAAATATGGAATTACTACTTACCTCAATTTCCTGAGTATTGATAACTTCTGTAGTATTAAATTTAAGTTACTCTGACTATCTGAATTACCTCGAATTCTTGACAACAAGCTCTCAGCTACAAAAACAAAAGACAATCAATTTTAGCACACAAATACAAAATTACTGTGGTACTTTGTGATCATTTTGTGATAATGTTTGTAAGTCATTCGTGGTTTTATTTCTGAGCATGCTCATGTGTTTCTATTAAATTACGTCCTTTTTATGATTGTAGACAGTTCATAGTTCTTCACAGTTCTTTTATGAATTAGAAGTATTAATACTTACCTTATTACTCGGGGGTTAGCTATACTAAGTATTGCTGGGTTACTACAATTACTTTCTTACCTCATTTTCTTGAGCAGTGGTAACTTTTGTAGTACCAAATTTGAGCCATTTTGACTGTTTGAATCAGTCACTGTTGACAAGCTCTTAGCTACAAAAAAGAAAGGCCAGAGTTATTTTGCATAATTAGCTAACAAATATGGAATTACGTACTTACCTCAGCTTCCCTCGAGTAGTAGTAGCTTCCTTAGCATTAATACTACGGCATTCTGACTACCAATGGCTCTTGACAACCAACAATCGGCACTCCGCATCCCCCTAAAACGGCGAAGCTTAATTAAGTCTGGAAAAGGGTCTTTAATGCCATAGTAACCGGTCGAATCAACTTTTTGTTTCTTGAAAAGCAAGCGTTTTCGCCGCAATTTTCTCATACTTCGGAGCTTAAGTTTAAAGTAAAAGGCTTGTTTAATGCTGTAGTTTCAGAATAAACTGGGGGCAAGCCTAAAAAGCCATGTTTTTTAGAGAAAAAAAGGGAACCCACGCACGCATTTAAGGGGCATACGTACCATCCATACATACATATAAACTAGTGGTGTGCTTGAGCACAAATGGCGAGCAAGCCTTAAACTACACTATTGTTAAACGATTGATTTTAACAACTAACATTCAACTACTAAAATAAAGTTGAGTTGTTAAATTACGCATATGCGGTAAAGGCCCAGGGATGTCCACGCTGACCAGCCTCACACCCAGTGGACTGCTACTAGGGACCGGTCCAGGGATACTCACGCTGACCGGCCTGGAAACCACACCCAGTGGACTGCTGCTAGTGGCCGGCCCAGGGATACCCACGCTGACTGGCCTGGAAACCACACCCAGTAGACTGCTGCTAGTGGCCGGCCCAGGGATGCCCACGCTGACCGACCGACCTAATGAACTTCTGCTAGTGACAGGCCCGGAAATATTTGTGCTAACCAACTGAGAACCACTCACGTCATTGTTGCTACCATCGCTGCCAACAATCATGTCAGAATCACTGGTTGGGCTCTCACTGGTATAGGAGTCTAGTCCTGAATTTTCAACAGTCACTAGCCTGTTACTGTTTTGTGTATTGTTCCCTGTAGAATTGAATGTTAGTATAGTTATTAATGATATAGAAAATAAAAATAATTATTAATAATTTTCTTTTGTACCTTGAGAGGCAATAAGCCTTTTCTTTTGGGTGGCAGCTGCAGTCTGCCTTCTTCTTTTTCTAGTAAGCATTGGACTGTACTGATAGTTTAGATAACTAGCCACTAGAACAAACCACAGCCTCTAAACCCACTTGGCTTGTAGTAGGAAGCTATCGCATGTAGCGCACTTGTTTTTTTCACTTTTTTTTTTTCTGCGGGAGCTACAGCTGGATTTAACGGGCACTTTTAGTTGAATGCAGGGTGTGATTTTGTGGTTGGTAACTGCGCCACTAACTCCCTGAGTGCACGACTAACAATGCCCAGGCATTGCTATGTTTGAGCACCCTTAATTGGCGAGCGAGCGTAGCGAGCGAGACACTTACAGGGGTAAAAATGAAAAAATCGGGGATGTTTGTATATATGTATGGACGTACGTATGTCATTTTGTACTTTGACCCTCGCGTTTTTGTGTTAGTTATGTGGTCGACCCCGTCCCAAATTACACTAAACAGAATCCTCTGGTTTATCGATCAGTACCCTATCATACTAGAAATTGAATTGTTTACCGTTTTGAATTCTTTTGCGGGTGCAGTTAAAACTTGAAAACTTAAGGGACTTCCATTTCTATTCGAGTTAGTGGCGGTGGTAAGTCAATGCGCTCTTTGTCATGGTTTATAAGCCGTGCGCAACAGTATTTACTTGAAAATACATTGTCCACTAGACTATTACTGCGAAGGTAAGGGAGGGTTCTGTGTAGGTGTAATGTCCAGTGTGTCAAAGCATTGTGTGTTACAACCACTACGTTCTAAATAATCACAAAGAAAACTTTTAAATAACGTGTATTGTTTTGTTTTTGTTTTTTTCCTTCAATTCAAAGTTGCAGAGAGTTGTTACTATGGCACTGAAATCCCTTTACCTTGTATGCGAAATTTAAAAACTGGACCTTATTTTCAGTAGCTTCAGTGTTAGAAGTCAAAATCATTCATATAAAAATAGTATAGTCTTTAGGCTCGCTCGCCATTTGTGCTCAAGCACATCACTAGTAGTAGTTGTAACGCACAATACTTTCACACGACTGAGCATACCTACGCAAGACTTACCTTCGTGGTTTGTCTAGTGGACAATGAATTTTCAAGTAAATATTGTTGAGTAGGGCTTATAACTGTGACAAATAGCGTATTAACTTACCACCGCCACTAACTCGAATAGAAATGGAGCTCCCATAAGTTTTTGAGTTTTAACTGCACCCGCAAAACAATTCAAAGCGGTAAACAATTCAATTTCTAAGGTGATACGGGTAATGATCGCTAAACGGTAGGATTCTGTTTAGTGAAGTTTGGGACGGGGTCGAACACGGAGCGAACACAAAAATACACGAGGGTCAAGGTACAAAATGACATACGTACATCCAAAAACATATATATAAACTAGTGGTGTGCTCGAGCACAAATGGCGAGCGAGCCTGATAGTTAGGTAACATATAAAACTAAGTATAGTTATTATGTTTTAGCTTAGTTCATGCAAACACTATAATAGCAGTTGTAGGACGCCCGGGTAAGAAATAGATTAATACTTCCTCCCAAGTCAACTAGAATGGTCCACGGCTACCACCAGAATCCAGCAGCAGTTCCCAGTACGCAAGTATTTCCCCAAATCTCACCGATAAGCTATTTAAATCGACAAGACAACACAATACACTCTGACAAAACTGACTAAGATGCTACACTGAACTCAATGTTCACACATACACAACTATAACTCTAGCTAGCTAATGGATCTGATTGGTCCATTCCTGGCCAATCAGATCCGTACACAACCTACGCTCTATAGATCTGCACACGGCACACACATACATTCCACACGCTAATCTAACAGGAAATAAACTACTAAATGATACATTAATGATATTCATGAATGATATGTGTGCATGTTCTCTTCCTCTTCTCTTTATCTCTCTTGACTTCCAGAAGGGGAGGAGCTGCCCGGCTCCACAGCAGTTATGACCTTTTATTTCAGCAAACATATACAAAATCACTCTCTTACCTGATTAATGGTAACTTTTGTAGTATCACACCACATCTGCCATTCTAATAATCTCAATTACCAGTAACTCTTGAACAAGCTCTAAGCTACAATAAAAAATAAACCAGTGTTATTATTTGTAATTTTAGCCAACAAATATGGAATTACTACTTACCTCAATTTCCTGAGTATTGATAACTTCTGTAGTATCAAATTTAAGTTAATTTGACTATCTGAATTACCTCGAATTCTTGACAAGCTCTCAGCTACAAAAACAAAAGACAATCAATTTTAGCACACAAATACAAAATTACTTTCTTGCCTCATTTTCTTGAGCAGTGGTAACTTTTGTAGTACCAAATTTGAGCCAATCTGACTATTTGAATTTACCAGTCACTGTTGACAAGCTCTTAGCTACAAAAAAGAAAGGCCAGAGTTATTTTGCATATGTAGCTAACAAATATGGAATTACGTACTTACCTCAGCTTCCCTCGAGTAGTAGTAGCTTCCTTAGCATTAATACTACGGCATTCTGACTACCAATGGCTCTTGACAACCAACAATCGGCACTCTGCATCCCCCTAAAACGGCGAAGCTTAATTAAGTCTGGAAAAGGGTCTTTAATGCCATAGTAACCGGTCGAATCAACTTTTTGTTTCTTGAAAAGCAAGCGTTTTCGCCGCAATTTTCTCATACTTCGGAGCTTAAGTTAAAAGTAAAAGGCTTGTTTAATGCTGTAGTTTTCAGAATAAACTGGGATCAAGCCTAAAAAGCCGAGTTTTAGGAGAAAAAAGTTCCACGCACGCGTTTAAGGGGCATACGTACCATACATACACACATATATACATACTAGTGGTGTGCTTGAGCACAAATGGCGAGCAAGTCTGCCTAGTTAAAATTACAGTATTGTTACTACATACTTAATACTTTAGCTTAATTCATGCAAAACACTATAATAACGGTTGACCATTAATTTTAGCAAACACAAATAATAAATTACACTCTTACCTGAGTAATGGTAACTTCTGTAGTATCAAACTTGAGCAATTCTGACTACCTCAATTACCAGTAATAGTGGGGTAGATTAGGGATTTTTTGTTTACACGGCGGACAAAAGCACCAATTTTTTTTTGCAGTTCAGTGACACCATTGTCTACCAGAAATGGGCCGGCTGCAAAAATTTTACTCCATAGGATGAAAGTTAGAGCACTAAAAGCGAAAAAAAAGCCGAAAAACTCGAAAATATATTCAATACTCCGTTTGACAACCACAAAATAATGTGCAAAGCCTCACGCCTAAGATACTAGGTGCTTTTCTTGCTATTGCCAATGTAACTGCATAATGATGGCAAAACTGCTTTGGCATACATATTTGCACAGCTTTGATGTCCATACTTCCTGTTAAAAACCACAAACATGTTGTGACCAGAAACTATTGCAAGTAGCATAAAGTAAAAGTTGTTGTTAGGTTAAGTTTCACAGCTGCAACTACATAGATCAGTACATGATAATCCTGCTTTGGTACACTTGCACCTAGTACAGCCTCTTGCACCCGCACTTGATCAGTTCACTGCAAGATACTGCAGCTTCACGGATGGTCATCCAGACGGGTCTCAAACTGTGTTCATCATCTTCAACCCACATTCTGAGTATATAAATAGCTACTTGCTAGTGTTTACCGGTGTGTATCAGCAACTTGAAACAAGGTGATTATCATAAAAAAGAAACTTAATTTGGTGTGAGTGTAACTATAGATGCATTTACCAACTGATGAAACCTCTGGTGCAGCGCCGCCACCAGAGTTCTGCTTACAACCACAGGTTGCCCAGGCTCCCCCAAGCGTACAATTTTAAATGTATTTCAAACTGAAGTGATTACAGAACTGACTGAATTTTGGCACGCTACCAGTATAAATTGGTAGACTCTACACAAAGTACGATGGGGTCGGGTGACAATATGCTGACTAAGTAAAAGGGTGATCCTCTAGGTACAGGGTAAACTACTTATGAACAAAAAGGTAAAGGTAGTACAGTAAACTCCCGTTATTCTGGCCATCTTTCAAGCAGTATCTGCAGCATTGGTTAAGATGGGGTGATGTCTATTTAGTATTTGATCGATACATAGACTTTAGCACGAAATATTCCACACGTAAGGCAAGGGGTCCTGGTGGCTGCAAGGTATTTCAGCTGTCTATCAATGTTCCTCTCCCACCTCAGAAGCAAGTTCTTACTGTAGCGGACAACAAGAAGCAATTGATCGAAATCATTGTCACTACATTAATAGGAGAAGCCAAGGTGCCAGGAGGATACAGAAGCAGTCTCATTATTACTGGTCAGGAAGATACACCAATTGAGATAGCACCAGATGAGGTGATTATTAGAAGAGAAGATAAGAAGACAACTCATGAAGAAGCAGACGCCATCATAGTAGCTCAGGCTATCTCTGCAGCCAAGGAGGAGAGGAAATATGTAACTGTTGTTGCAGATGACACTGACGTCTATATTATGCTACTCTATCATTATCTAGCTGAATCTCTTAATATGCCCATGAAGCTGCAACCGACGCAGGCAGCAAGAACTTCTATTGATGTAGCAGCTACTGTTGGAAAGTTGAAAGACATTATTGCTCAACTCTTACCTGCACATGCTCTGAGTGGATGCGATACTGTGTCAATGTGCTATGGAATTGGGAAAAGCAAAATGTTGAAGGCTGTCAAAGCCAAGCAATGTAGCCTTAACTTGCTTGGTGATGTAAATGCAAGTATGGAAGACATCATCAGGCAAGCAGCCTTTATGTGCCAGTGTTACAATGTGCCAAATGTAACAACTATGACAGAGGCGAGGATAAAAATCTGGGAAGCAAGAACTGGAAGAAAAGCAGCATCAAAAATTCCAAAACTGTGCTCTCTGCCACCTACCTCAGAAGCTTTCGAATAAAATGTGAAGAGAGCCCATTATCAGTGTGCAATTTGGAGGAGAGCACTTCAAGAACCTCTGAATCTGGACCCTACTGCATATGGGTGGTTCAAAGATGATTAAAGGAAAGCACTTCAGCCAGTTATGCTTCCACCCTAAGCACCAGATTATGTTCTTAAACTTGTTTGCTGCTCATGTGCTTCAGAAAAGCCTTGCCATTCCAGTCGATGTGGATGTGTGGCAGCCAATTTGGCTTGTACTATGTTTTGTCACTGTCAAGGAAGCACCTTTGTTTGTAACAATGAACACACTATGGCATTAGAAGAATCAGATGAGGAAGAATTATCATACTAGCATTATTAAAAAAAATTGTTATATCAATTTCGCGTTTTTATTTTCCGCAATTCAGTTCTTATGGTGGTTGGTTTAGATGTAGCAGAGCTACAGAGCTAACCGAGTGCTTATTCCTTTGACAGATATGTATAAGTTTAATAAGCCATAAATTCTCGGCCTTGTGGGCCTTCAAGTGGCATGAGAAATGAATAAAACTGAACTGAGCCACAGCATATATGCTGTTTGATACAATCAAGGTGAATTGTGTGTGGGAATGTGACTGAATGGCACTGAATGGCAAGGTGTTAATTACCAGGTTGTACAACCAGGTTGAAGTGAGAAGAACAGAGTAAGGGCCAAGGAAAGAGATTAAGATTGGGGAAGAATTAATAAAGACAGAGTGTAGGGAAGGACATAGAAGGGACAGAAGGAAAGGGTGAAGGTGGGTGAGCAAAGTGATATTTAAGTCAAATGAATGCAGGTTTTCCGAGCGCACTACGAGGCCGAGGAGTGCGCTCGGAAAACACACCCTGGATGAGGTCCAGGGTGCCTGCTGTGATATAAAAAGGTTTGATAAAGAAGGAGTGAGTGTTCATTGTTCTTTGGCAGTTCGGCTGCGGAGGTGGTAGGAGTGTGCTGCTTCCACCGTGGGCGTCCTGGCGTGGACGAGGAGATCTCCCGTGCTGGGTGGTCTTCTCCTCGACACCAGGGGTATGAACGGCAATTCCTCTTCAAAGAGGGCAGCATATATCTCTCCGTTGGTGATGGAGGGATGGGATCTCACAGACATGACCGTGGTCATGGCTGGTAAGTCTTTCTTGCTACCTTGGTGGAGTCTGTCCTGCCTCTCCTCAAATGAGATCTCTGCCATCACATCCTTGAGTAGTTTGGATGGGTAGCCCCTGTTCTGGAACCAGGTGGTGAGGTTGGTGAGGCCTTGAGCAAAGATCTGTGGAGAAGAGAATCTCCTGAGAGTTCTTATGACTTCAGCGCGCACTACTCCTTTGGCGTTACCCTTCGGGTGGGCTGACGAGAAATGTAGATACGAATGGGGGTCAATGGCCTTCGAATAGGGTCTAATGTCCAGGCATCCAGTGCTGTAAAACCTTTCTCCCTTGAACAAGGTCACGTCCAAAAAGTCAATCTTGTGTCGGGAGCTTTCCAAGGTGAACTTGATGGTGTTGAGCTGGGCGTTGAGGTGTGTCAGCAATTGTTGGAGTTCTTCCTCAGTGCCCGGGAAGAGTGTGAGGATATCGTCAATGTACCTCAGCAGATGAGAGGCTGGGTACCTGACCAGTTGTTCAAAGCAGCAGACTCTAGCTTCCCCATGAACATGTTGGCGAGTGTTGGAGCCACAGGTGTTCCCATGGCAATGCCTTTGATCTGCTTGAACGTCTTCCCAGCAAACTGGAACGTGTTGCCTGTGAGTATCAGCTTGAGCATGGTCTTCAACATGGACTTGAGGCTGTGATTGGAGCTGACAGGTGGGTCCGTGGGGATGGCCTGTTGTAGTGCCATGGCTATGCCTACGCCGTGTGGGATTGAGGGGTTGAGGGCTCGGACATCTAATGTAGCCAGGATAAGTGACTTTCTGCCTTCTGGAGGGATGTGAAGCTGTTCAATGACTCTTACCACCTCTGTTGAGGAGGTGACAAGGGATGGTACGTTCTGCAGATAGTCCCTGAGATAAGAGTTGCACAGCTGGGACAGCTTCTGGGTGGGCCCAGAGCAACAACTTACTATGGGCCTCAGCTGGTGGGGAGACTTGTGTACTTTGCGGAGCCAATAAAGTCTCTGTGGCCTGACCTCAGTTAAGTCTGTCGTGTATTTGGTCTTCTCAAAAACTGAAAGCAGTTTCTTCTCGAAGTGATAACCAGCTACTAATTGGTTGGCCTGCCGTGCCGTCTCCTGGTATGTGTCTTCCTGGATTTCTTGGTAGGTGTTCACGTCTTGTAGCTCTCTGAGGCCTTCTTCCAGGTACGTCTTCGTGTCCTGTATGACAATACATGTACCCTTGTCCGCCGGCTTGATGGTAATTGTTTTGTCTTTGCGCAGCTTGGACAGGGCTTCCTGGTGGTCTTTAGAGAGGTTGTGCCAGTATCTGTTCTTTTCCTCTGGGCTTTTGAGTTTCGTGACGTCTTCCAGTCTTGATTTGATCTGCGTGAGGTGTTCGTCGATGATGTTCGGAAGGGGGTTGGAGGCTGGTCTGTTGATGAGGGTATTATATTGTCTCCTGCACTGTGGTAGTACCTCTCGAAGAATTCCAGGGGATCTGGCATCTTCCTCGGAGTAGGTGCGAATTTCAATCCTAGTTGTAACACTTCCTCCTCTAGCTTTGACAGCTTCCTGGAGGAAAGGTTCAGAACAGAGTTAGTCTCAGTATGTGGACTCACCAAAGGTTGTTGGATAGCCAGATTCCAGGATCTGACATCCTCTGGGTTGCTTGGGATGGTCCCTTGCTCTGTGACTGCAGCGTCTTCTATCCTGGTTAGGGCAAGCTTCTCCATCCTGATGCGGCTTTCCAGGCTCTTCATACGTGTGCCAGTTCTGGTAAAGGCCCTCTCCGGGGTTGTAGGCTCTCTGCTTGTCGTCCAGGGCGTCTCTGTGTGGGCTGGTGCCGATGATGGCCCCGGTCTGGGTGTTGTTATGGGGTCTGGCGCTGATGATGGGCCCGGTCTGGGTGATGCCATGGTTGGAGGCGGTCCTTCTGAAGGTTGGGATAGGTTTGTTGCCGGTGGTTGTTTCCTTCCTTTCTGTTCGCACAGCTTGGCTTTGCCGTGGTCTGTTGGCAATTTCTTCTTGATGGATCTGGGATGTGGTTGGAGCCTGGGCGGTTGCAAATTGGGTCTGGGTGCACTCACAGTCGTTCTCTCTGTAGCTCTCCTCCTGTAGATGTCTATCCTTGTAATGTTCGGAACTTCTTCGTTGTTCGATGGTCGGCCAGCCAGTTCTTTTAGCTTCCTGTTCGAATCTTGTCTTTTCCTGGCTTCGTGTTTGTTGATGTTTATCTCAGTGGCCGACAGGAACCTCTCGTGGGTGATCAGCTCGCCTGCGGAGCATCTTTGTGTCAAGGTGTTCATGGTCTGCTTTGCTTGGAGTGCCATGGTTTTGGCTTCCTTTGCCACTAGGACTAGATGGTCTGCCAGCTGTTCTGTTAGGCAATCCGTGGCTTCTTGCAGGGTCTCCTCGAAGGTGTCTTTAATGTTCGTGCTATTTGGAGAGATGGTCATAAGTCTCTTCTGGACTCTCAGACCTTTGGGTCTCCACCCTTTGTCTAGGCAGTTCCGCAAGAATTGGCTCTGGTAGGAGGCAGAGTAGAAGATGATGGATTGTTTTTTATAGGTCTTTCTCTGCTCTAAGAGGTCTCGGTCTTTCTCTGATAGTGCCGGCCTTTGATGTTGAGGTCTGGCACCTTGGTTGTAGGCTCTAGTTCTAGTTCCAGGCCGTGGTCTGCCTCGGTAGTTCTGTCGTCTTTGGGAACCTTGATGGTAGTAGCTCCACTGTTCCGGCATGGTCGCCTCGGAATCGTGAAAGATAGTTGGTTTCACTGGGGGAATTGCTCGCTTGGTAGCCAGGAGTCAAGCATGTTGGTTTAGATGTAGCAGAGCTACAGAGCTAACCGAGTGCTTATTCCTTTGACAGATATGTATAAGTTTAATAAGCCATAAATTCTCGGCCTTGTGGGCCTCCAAGTGGCATGAGAAATGAATAAAATTGAACTGAGCCACAACATATATGCTGTTTGATACAATCAAGGTGAATTGTGTGTGGGAATGTGACTGAATGGCACTGAATGGCAAGGTGTTAATTACCAGGTTGTACAACCAGGTTGAAGTGAGAAGAACAGAGTAAGGGCCAAGGAAAGAGATTAAGATTGGGGAAGAATTAATAAAGACAGAGTGTAGGGAAGGACATAGAAGGGACAGAAGGAAAGGGTGAAGGTGGGTGAGCAAAGTGATATTTTAAGTCAAATGAATGCAGGTTTTCCGAGCGCACTACGAGGCCGAGGAGTGCGCTCAGAAAACCTGCATTCATTTGACTTAAAATATCACTTTGCTCACCCACCTTCACCCTTTCCTTCTGTCCCTTCTATGTCCTTCCCTACACTCTGTCTTTATTAATTCTTCCCCAATCTTAATCTCTTTCCTTGGCCCTTACTCTGTTCTTCTCACTTCAACCTGGTTGTACAACCTGGTAATTAACACCTTGCCATTCAGTGCCATTCAGTCACATTCCCACACACAATTCACCTTGATTGTATCAAACAGCATATATGCTGTGGCTCAGTTCAGTTTTATTCATTTCTCATGCCACTTGAAGGCCCACAAGGCCGAGAATTTATGGCTTATTAAACTTATACATATCTGTCAAAGGAATAAGTACTCGGTTAGTTCTGTAGCTCTGCTACATCTAAACCATTCAGTTCTTATGGGGCGCGAAAATATAAATATTCGCGCCTACCGCAAATCCTGCAGAAAACTGTCACAAATAGAATGCCCCTCTACAGAAAAATGCCCACTGCTGACACAGGGTCAGCAGGTGGAAATGTGTTATATGAGTCTAGAACAATCTGAAACTGCTTTTTAAAAAACTATGGACTTCAATTGCGAACCCTAGCTCAAGTTCTGCCGGACTATGGTTATGTAACTGGCCAGTATTCTTACCATCCAGTTACGTAACTGGCCAGTTGTATTCTATACACTGACACAACTGGTCAATCCAGTTATGGAACTTGGGCTCCCAGTATGATAGCATTTATATGATTATTCCACTTCCTAGATCTCTCCAGGACTGTTTTGGTTGACTAACAAATTAATTGAATCTGAACACACAGCTATTATGCTATTGAAGCCACTGAATCAACAAATTTTGCTAAAAACTTTAGCATGTACAGTAACAAAACCAGAACTAAAAATCATCATAATAAGATTAGAAAACAAACAACTAACAAAAACTGTATTGTAAAATGTAAATGCACACTTAGATATATACAAAACAACTAAATTTAAGTTGGTATTTCTTAACATTTAGAATTATAGTCATTAGCTAGTTATAACTGCTACAAAAACTGTAGATACAACTGAAACATAAACAAGAAAATTTCACCAAAGTGATGACAGTGTTTATGTCATTCTCAGTCTCCTTTTAGGACACCCCACAATAAGCTGAGTTCATTTCCCTCCATTTGGGGAAATGATTTTCTGGTATCAACAAACTTTTGCTAAGCACTCATTATTACTGGAGAATAACTTAAGTCTTTCACTCCCAGCTTACCTGAGTGAACTATTTTGGTGTGAACTGTTGAACTGGATAACCAGTTATATAACCCACCAACCAGTTATGTAACCGGCTAACAGGATGTACATCTGTATGGAATATACATATGTTCTTGTTTTTGTTGTTACAATTATATATTCTCACAATTAAGGTGGGTAGTAGGAATTAATCAAAATTAAAATAATTACAATTATTGTAGTCATTGAAGTGGAATAACTGTTGTATAAGAGATCACTTACATTGACATTTCTTTTCAAAAAAATTACAGCAGTCAGACCTACAACCGCAAGTACAACAACAGGAGCAATTACCATGGAGATTACAACAGATGTTAGTAATCATCTTTATAATTCATCATTGGACCCAAAATATACGTCATCAACCTTTTATGAGCTCGCACTTGACACCACTACACTAACAAAAACTACCATTGACAATTCTCAAACTCAGGACACGGGAAATATTCCTACTTACATCTACATTATGATGGCCGCAGGAGCAATGCTAGGCTTCCTCATCATTAGCATCGTATCACTGGTATTCGGTTTTCATGCTTGTAAATCCAGAAGGAATACATCATCTGAAACCCTTCAAAAACAGTAAGAGAAGCAATGTAAAGCTGGTCAATTGAAACCTGCTCTTTATATTTCAGAATTTTAATGAGGATTCAAGAGAAAAGCTGTGATGTCCAAATTCCTCCTGTGACCGCCCAAGACTTATCTTGTGATACAGGTACTGCTACTTCCTTTGAGAAAATAGAGAATAAATGTACCCAGAATTAATTGTTCATGTCTCTTAGATATTATCCAAAACGATCTTTTATCAGTCTTACCAAAGAGTTTATGGATCTCACCTGATGCTATCTTCCTCAAGGATGTCATTGGAAAAGGTAAAATTGTGACTTAGTCTTCAGCAACAAAAGCACCAAGTTATGACAAGCATTTTACATAAGTACGAGTAGCATTGCGTGATATGTGAAAGTATAAAATTAACTAGCAAGGAAACTTCCATGGACAATCTAAGCTATCCAGTACATAATTTAGTTACTATTTCATTGGGGTTTTGTGAGAATATAGTCAAATATCGTTCTACAATTGAGACCTTCACACAAACTCTGCAAAATGATGTGATAACCAACTCGCTCTATTAAATTGTATGTATATGATTAGGGGAATTTGGAACGGTATACAGTGCTGATTTATTCATGAAAGGTTACTGCCAAGATGTAGCTGTTAAAAAATTAAAAGGTATGTATAAATAAATATAGATTATTATGCTGAATGAAATAAAATAAACTGTAACTGACTTTAGTAACTCTCTTAATTATAATATCAATATGCAGGATATTTTTCTTCTACAAGTGTAGCTCTGAAAAATATGCTACAGGAGATAATCAAAATGGAGTGCCTCTGTCATCCGAATGTGATGTCTCTAACAGGAATAAGTGTGGAACACTCAACAAATATCAGTATTGTGATGCCTAGAATGAAGACCAGTCTACTCGATTATTTAAGGGACAACAGGGAGAATCTAAGACTCAGAGACATAGATCATAAGGTAGGAAACATACCAACAGTTCTTATGGTTACACAAACACACACACATGCACAAACACACACACACACAATGTACTACACACAAAAAAATATAAAATCAGTATATATTCTACTAAATTTAGGTATAAGCAATTAGATGTTAGTTATGGCATGAGTATGGTTTCTTTATCCTCTAGGTTGACGATGTTCAGAAGGAACTATTGCAGATATGTGTAGAGATAGCAAGAGGCATGGAATATTTAGCCAATATCATGTTTGTCCACAGAGACCTGGCAGCTCGTAATTGCATGTGAGAACTGTTTTGTTTGTTTTTATTCTGTTCTTGTTGCTTTCGGTTTTTGTGTTGTTGTTTTTTGCTTGCTTGTTTTGCTATTTGCTTTGTATAACTAGTAAAGTTATATTATGATATCAGGTTGGATTACAATCACCAGGTGAAGGTGTCAGATTTTGGACTTACAGAAGATGTGTACACTGTCAAGTACTTTCAACAGGATGCTAACCATGACATAAAACTACCACTGAAATGGATGGCGCTCGAGAGCTTACAGCAAGGGAAGTTTTCAGAAAAAACAGATGTGGTTAGTTAGAATTGAGATATGCTGCTACTGATTATGATAATATGGTTCCTATTATAACTAGCTATAAGTTATTAAAAGCAACTTGTATTATTCTCATGCAGTGGTCTTTTGGAGTAACGTGTTGGGAAACCTTCAGCGGAGGTGACATTCCTTACCCCGAGATTCAACCTTCAGCAATGGTACGATACTTAGAATCTGGACAGAGGCTACATAAGCCTATTAACCAAGCTTGCAAGGATGAAGAGTAAGTCTAAACTATAATGTAAAGTAATAAGACATCCTATGTCATATTCATTACAATTGCAGATATGAACTGATGAAAATCTGTTGGCATCAAAATTCAGCCAAGCGACCACACTTTTCTGAGCTTGTGACCATGTTTGAAAAACAGCTGAGAGCAGTTGCCAAATATTTGGAAGTAGTGCACTAAATGGAAACTATTTTAAGTAAATGGCTATAAGATTTAAGAACTAATTGTGTGTATATGAATGCTAAGTGCATTGCAATGTATAAAAATTTATCAAAATACATGTGAAATTGATTACAGCATATTATATACATAATACTACAGTGTAGAGATAGCTCTCAACTTATCACTCCCACTTCAAATGTTGCTATGATTAAAATAAAAATAAAATGATTAAAAGCAGATAGCTACGAAACTTGAATCAATTGTTATTACAATGCACGATTCTTTGCTCCAATGCAACAAAAAGCAGCCCATTTCTTGCAGCCATAGCCATGCTTGATCATGTACAACATACTATCATGCAAAGCTTTAGGTGCATCTCGATTTTCTTTGTAGAGCCTGTAGAACTGTTTCATGAGCAAGGCTGCAGACTTGTCCTCTATACGCCACAACGTTACTATCATGCTCAATACACCAGCACACATAAGAGACCTGGAGAGTCCAAGAACACCATCACCCGTAACTGTACCCTTTCCAGTGTTGCAACAATTCAGAACAACAAGCTCACAGCTGGGATCTACTTTGAGTGTTTCTATCTCTGAGCTGGTCAGCACTCCACTGCAGCTCTCATCTGACTTAGCCAGAATAATGGCACCTTTCATTTCGTAGTTTCCCACATTGTACTGATTAGGTGTAGACTCAGCCTCAGAATTCAGAGAAGACTCGAGAATTGCATGTGTTGCCAAATGAATCACTGAATAATCAGAGAAGCCTGATAAAACAGCTTGTTTTGTTGCCTCAGGACCACACAAGACAGTAGTGCTGCCGACCAAAGAAGCTATCGACTTCACTTCTTCTTCTGCTCCCGGAAGCTGCAAGTCTTTAGCAGGCATCGTTGGATTTCCAACAGCCAAGAGCTTCACCTCTTCGCCTAATTTTTGTTTAGACCACTTTAATTCCCTCTGCAAGTTGATATCCCACATGTACAATGAAGGGGAAATGCTGATGACAAAGTCTTCTATCAAGTGATGACCACCATGCTTTAGTGCACAAAAAGGAACATGGAATAGAGTTCCGTGAGGAATTATAATTAATTTGGCAATTTGTGAGGAAGAAACAGTCATATACTGAACCATAGGGAGTACTAGCTCATCATACGCTTCTTCCAGCAAACTTTTCTTTTCATTCCTCTCACTATCTTTAGGTACAGGTTTTACTATCTTGCGTCTGATAATATCCCTTGACTTAACACTTGCAGATATCCCACAACTCTTTATTTCACTAACAAGTTCATCGTCATCTTCATCGTCATCAGCTATTCCAATTTCACGCAACAAACCTCTGCAGTAGTCCTCACTAAACAGTGAACTATGAGGCAAACAACGACTCTCGTTGGCAATTGTTTGCTTAAAATGAATTTGAAGCTTCTTATCGTGACTGGTGATATACCAAGTATAAATTAGACGATCTTTAGAAAGTGGATCTTCCAGCAGCGAATAGGCAAGTACATCAGTACGAGCTAGCATAGACATGGTGTTTATCTTATCTTTAAGCACAGAAACTGCCGATGCATTAATTTCATTGTCATCACCTAAAACTGTCAACATTTCAACAGTGAACTCAGACTCCACTAAAAACTTTTCTCGGACTCGATCAGCCAGAGCATGTGCTCGCCCAAGTTCTGAGACGACTAAACTGACTTCGTGCAAGTTTTGCTGAACCAGAATGAACAAAAGTAACGAATAGATCTTGGCCTGATTATGCTCAAAGTGCCCTATCTTGAGCATGTCATCCTCTTTTCCAAGTCTCGACCTCACTTCCAGACTGGTTTTCAGAGCTTCGACAGCATATTTCCTTGCAGTCATCAGCCAAATGTCCCTCTCTTGGCCACTACATTGAGATTTATATAGATACAAGTGATCCAATATTAACTCTCTCTGCATGATAGCCACACCCCCTGTGTCCGAATTGTGCTTGGCAATATCAAGATAAAGTTTGTGATATCTTATAGCTTCTTCGTGCTTGTCAATAGCCCTGCATGCTGATCCCAAGTTACCATAGGCAGTTCCCAATCCCAGTGTGTTTCCCAGCTCTCTAGCTATCTTAGCAGACTCAGTGAACAATTGTATGCACACGTTATACTCCTTCAGCTCAAGATAAACTTTTCCCAAATTGTTCAAGCACCACCTGTAACCACTTGCATCGTCAAGGTCACATTTGCTGAGCTTGAGCTTGGAGTATAGATACTTAGTGGCTTCATCATAGAACTTGGAACCCATGGAGAAGTAGGTAAACCCAACATAACCACAAGCTGCTGCAGTGCTATACACATCACCTCGACTCACAGCAAACTGGAGAAACTTCTCTTGCCGCTTCAAGGCCTTGCTGTGGCAACCAGAAGATCTATAAGCTCGTCCTAGCTCTGCCCTGCACTCCATTGCCTTGCAAGTATAATTGTTCAGTTTGGCCAATCGAATGGCTTCTTTAAAATGCTTCTTGGAACTGTGCCAATTTGCAGCAGACCTATATATATTCCCCAGAGACTGGTGGAGGATGACTGAAGTTTCTGCATTCAGGGACTGCTCTAGTAGGGGAACCAGGCACTCCAAAGGCTCCCTGTTATTGCCAGTTGAGTAAACACAGAGCTGATCATAAATGGTTGCAAGGATAGCATAATCACTCAATTCTGTCATGGTCGCAGCTAGCAGGTTAGCACGATGATAGAAATTTCTAGCCAAGTTGGTATTTCCAATCAATCGGTTAGCATGCCCCGCCAATAACATAAACCTGAACTTAATACCTAAGGGAGTGTACCGTACTCTAATTAATTTTATCTCAAGAACATTTTGAAAAACTTACTTTCTAACATGTCATGTTTAGCAAAAGACTCGATCTTACATGCCACTTCTGGAAGAGGTCTGGTGTTGAGAAGAACATCATACAACTCAAGTGTGAACTTGGCCTCCTAGTTAAAACCAAGATAGGAAATAAAAAATTAAGTAGGAAATTTACAATGGAAGAAGACACAGGACAACAAGATTGTACATCACAGGGAAAACTGAGATAGGAAGAATAAACATTTAGTGGGAAAATAATGTTTAGAAAAAGACCCAGGTTAGCAAGATTATACATTGAATCAATTTATGAAATCAATGGATGGAAAAAAAAGAAGTTCTTTGGCCCTTGGTAAACAACATAACAGTGATCAAAAAGTCCTAAAATATTCTTAGTCTAGTGAAGTGAGTGACATCAAAGAGAAATTTTAGTTTAGGGACCCACAAAATATATCATGGCTTGACCATGGTTTGATAAGAGAAGGTCAGGCTGGTATAGTAAGTCCCACACAACCACTTAAAGCTAAGACAAAAACTCCAATCAAAATGCAGTGTAAAGATTTGAGTGAAATGCAGAGTTAAAAAGTGACACCAGCACACATGAAGGTGCAAGTGGCAATTTCCTTTCATGTGGATAGAGCAAAGTGATAGGAATTTTAAACACTACTATATTCTTCATAATCTAGGTATGTATAAAATAAAATAATTGAAAAAATGGTAGCTATTAGATACTTCAGTTGATCTTAGCTTCCATATTCTAACATTAAGCAGGCCCGGAGGAAGCTTATTTTCAGTGGTGGGGCTGTAAAGGAATATATTATAACCTTTTATGTTGTCTTTTGCTTGTTTACTGCTTATAATAATCTATATATACAACAGCCATAGGGGAAATAAGTAATAGCAAAACAGCTAATTTGTTGAAAAAAAACAACGTTGAATTGTGTGAGAGAGTCTACAAGTGTGACTTATATGAGCTTTCAACTCATTGCATCATTACAATACATAGTTGTGTGGGCTAGGTAGTTATTTGTAGTCAGTGCTAGCTAACCTAAACCATACAATCTTTGGTGGACCACTAGAAATTCCTGACTTCTTCCAACTTTCACCACTCATTCACAATGAGGTATATTACACTCCACACAACCAACTCTACCCTACCACGCTGGCTGCCATGACAGTCCTCACCAAACTTCCACCTTTCTGTCTCAGGGACCCTGTTATTTAGAGCTCTGGTGGTACTGTAAAGGGAGGAATGAAAGTAGCAGCTATACCAACTAAAGCAAGAGCATGCACATCTTGTTAATTTCTTTTTAATTATATACATACATATATGTTGTTGTTGTTTTTTAATTTTACCTTCTTGAGTGGTGGGGCCAAGGCCCCAGCGGCCCCAGCAGTTACACAGGCCTTGCTAAGGAGTTGAAAACCAACCACAACGGTGTAATGTCTGTCATAGTCCTTTGTCCTCCTATAGTATTTCTGAAGAGACTTACAAGAAAGAAGCCAAGTATGCACTACTGAAAAGTTGGCTCAAAACTTGCCATAAACAGGACTGACTAATTGCAAATTCCAATTGACAGACAAGCTGACCCACAGACCGATAGTGATTCAATTATACAGGCTTCAAACTGTAAAACATGAATACTTAATTGTGCATACTTAATCATAGTTTGTTGCCTTAAATCAATTTTAATGAAATAAAGTCCTTACTTCCTCTTTGCTGAGTTTCCAATATTCATTACTCAGAATCTTCTGACATGCAACTTCAGCTGCATAGAGATTTTCAACCTTCAATGCTTGAATTGCATCATCTATGTCAAAACAAAAGAGAGAAAATGTTTAATCATAACATACTTCCTCGCAAAAGCAAATACAAATTTGCCATAGACACTTCATAATTAACAGTACAATACTTTATTGGCAGCTAATTAAATAGACAAATTAGAAATATTGGAGCATACACACGCACGCACATGGAGCAAAGTTAAACTCGATGGAGGAATTAATCAATTGAACCATAAAAATTAATCCTAGTACTTTGCCCTACATGCCCCTCGCCCCTCCCCTCTCTTGGTGACATGTCTATAATAGGACACACCCTCATAAGTAGGTGGAGACTGTCAGGAATATTCAATCCAAAGCTAGACTTCCGTGACGTACTCACACACAGAGAGGAAGTAATGGTAGCATACCCATTGTATGACTCTCTAATGCATTAGACACACAATATTCACACATACTTACTCCTACACTAACCCACTGGACTCACCCACACTTTACTACATATACCCTCACACACATATTATATTGTGCTCTAAAACATATGTACTCACACATATAACCCACCTGCAGGTTGCTGATCATTTGCTTTATTATAACACATTTTTATGTGTGCAGTGAATTTCTTTCTAAGCCAATCAGAGGCTAGTGGTAGGAGTACATGGGCTAGTGGTAGGAGTACATGGGCTAGTGGTAGGAGTACATGGGCTAGTGGTAGGAGTACATGGGCTAGTGGTAGGAGTACATGGGCTAGTGGTAGGAGTACATGGGCTAGTGGTAGGAGTACATGGGCTAGTGGTAGGAGTACACGGGCTAGTGGTAGGAGTACATGGGCTAGTGGTACATGGGCTAGTGGTAGGAGTACATGGGCTAGTGATAGGAGTACATGGGCTAGTGGTAGGAGTACATGGGCTAGTGGTAGGAGTACACAGGCTAGTGGTACATGGGCTAGTGGTAGGAGTACACAGGCTAGTGGTAGGAGTACATGGGCTAGTGGTAGGAGTACATGGGCTAGTGGTAGGAGTACATGGGCTAGTGGTAGGAGTATATGGGCTAGTGGTAGGAGTACATGAACTAGTGGTAGGAGTACATGGGCTAGTGGTAGGAGTACATGGGCTAGTGGTAGGAGTACATGTATGTCATGTAAACCAAAGGTTGTTGTTTTTTTTATTCTTTTTTTTTTCACTTTCCCTTTTGTCTTACATACTTACAATAAATTTTAGTCAATTTCAGGAATTTCATGAAACCATTGAAGTAAGATGGTGGGATTTGATAATTGCCCTTTCCCTCTACTTCAATAGATTCCATGATTAAAAGTGAGTTGCTCTACAAAGCTGAGTGTATGCTTTATATTTAATAATACTGCCTCATAGTAGCCAACTGTACAGAACAAAAAAAAAAAAACAGGCTAAACCACACCATCAACACTCCTAAAAAATGAACACTTAAATCTAGCAATACGGAGCCAGTGGAATGATAGTTATTCACTTTCACCAGTCACTGAGGTAAGCTTAGTGGTGTAAAAAATTATTGGCGAGCAAGCGAAGTGAGCAAGACAATATCAAGTGTAACACAATTGAAAATCAGGGATATTTTTTATTTGTTTATATGTATGTTTGGATGTACTTACCCATTGACCCTCACATTTTGGTGCTCACATGATAGTCGACCCCATCCCATACCCCACTAAACAGAATATTTTTGTTGGCGATTACCTGTATAATTCAATCTTTACCCTTTTTTTAATTAGGCTTTTTTATGATACGATCTGAATATTGCAGGACTCAGTCAGGTTTTTTAAATGTACTCTTTCAAATTAGTGGCAGTGGTAAGTTAAATACGCTGAATGTCATAGCTATACACACTACACTACAATAGTTTCGTACTTGAAAATGTGTTGCCCAATAAGTCAAGTCACGAAGAGAATACAATATACCAAATGTACGTGAGAAAGTATTGGGTGTTGTAGCTCGACTTGTGCACAATGTCTCAACCATTTGTGCTGAAACACATCACTATACTACTATGTATCGATGGTTTGTGGAAATTATAACGCTATCAACCTGACATGTGTGATTGCTAGAGGTATGGGAACGCCTACAACCCATAACAGAGACCAGAGCAAGTGACCACGTATAAGAACATCATTAACATTATAATTAGAACAAATGATCAGATCACATTACCTACCTACATACACTATATATAGCAGTTATATTTGTGTTTCACCCCCACATGGTGCTGGGTTATATATACCAAGACCCAGCCCATGTGGATTCGAGTTGAGTTTTGTGAGTTCTTGAGTAATTGGGGTGTGTGTGTGTGTGTGTGTGTGTGTGTGTGTGTGTGTGTGTGTGTGTGTGTGTGTGCGAACTAAGAAGCTCAGTTGTCATCTTAAGGCCAGACTTTGGGTTAGCCTCCCTAGAGATTCCTTGGGCGATCATTTACCACACATCCATTAAAACAACCAAGCTACGATCTCCATTCTATCTCTTGGTGGCAGCGATCGAACCTACCCCCACAAAGGGAAAGGATTAAAAACAGGGAGAATTACCAGTTAGTAACCGGGATAATTATATAAATTGAGAAAATTCTATAAATTGGGAGAAACCAGGAGAATTCCAAAAAACCGGGAATCGCTATAGGAATGTTGGAATCATCCAGGCTAAACCAAGATGGTTGGCAACTATGCTGCTCATAGGGTCTGTGATGATCTCACACAAGCATCATAAACTGTCACTCAATCTTTTCTACAAGTATATAACAATATAAAGAGCCCATGAATTATTTAGCAGGGTATTAAAATATGTTGTTAATTAACCTTACATGTTTTCTCGGGTGTCAGATTCTCAGAGTATGATTGTAGAATTACTCCAGCGGCTTTTTTGGCTTCCTCTAACCTAAATTTCTTTTCCTTGAAGAATGCTTCGGCATAATCAAAATGAGACACAGTCAAATAATTCATGCAGCGCAGCAGCGACACACCTGGGATCGACAAAGGGGATTGAGCGACTATACTGGTACGAATCGTTATTAAGTTTGGACACTGATGATGAAATAACAGATTGTATTTTTTATACTAGCTAATATTTTGGGGTGTAGTAGTTGCCAAGGTAGAGAGAAAGAACGCCTAGTAGCAGCAGCACCGCGAGTGGCTAAGATTAAAGTAAGTTAAACTCTGTACACCCTAGACTCTTAGCTTTACTATAGTTTACACAATAGGCTATGTATATGGGGAACGCGCTTCCACTAGCTACATTTGTGAGGGGGAAAGTTCAGAAATCTTTTAGGCTGAAGTGAATGACATTTCACTTGGGGTGAAATCATCAAACCTTTGCACTGTTTGTAGTGCAACATTAGACTAGTATTCAAGTCAAGAATCACAAAGAAAATAATGTAGCCACACACTCAGCTAATGGTCGATTCCTTCAAAATTCCTGAATACCATTTCTTTCTGCTGAGCCTGAAGAACTGCATGCAAGTACCTGTGTAAAATAAGAAGTGGCAGTGGTGAGCATGATTTCACAAGGTAATTTTATTGCATGGCGGAATGAATTAATTGATAATGTACAGCCAACAGTTTTCACCATAGCTTTCATTTAAATGTGGTATGATTTTGATGCGGTTGTCAACTCCAATCCTCACTTATGAACCCTAGAGGATACAAGAATTTTAAGGCTAATATAAAACATAGTGACTTTGGACAAGTATCTGGTTGAAAATGCATTGTTAGCGAATGTTGGGAGATCACCAAAGATTGCAGTCCTCATGAAATTTGTGTTATACATCCATATTTCCTTTTGATGGTACAATACAGAGTAGAGCCTGACCACAAGGTGAAAATGACCTTATGTCAACAGCTGACTTGATCAGCCCCAATCACATGAACTCTTGCACTGATAATGGAGTGACACTGACAAATTAATACACACACACACACACACACACACACACAATTCTCTTGCAACCTGCATGGCACCTGGCAGAGCCAGAATGCCTGTGCACTAAGCAGGCACTGTGATCCATTCAAGCAAAGCTCCTGGAGCAGGAGAACTGGCCTTTCCTCACAGGGAGTGGTGTGGGCACTCCCCAAGACCATTGCTGTTTCATGAGAAAAGGCCTTGAATTTGCATCCCAGCAAATGCCGGGTGGACTGGTGGGAGGCAGATGGAGAACCAAATGGAAAGTTGCCTGGGTGGTGCTTGAACTCAGGACCCAGGCGGCCCTGAGTAAAGGACAAAAACCACTACACCACACAGCCACCACACACACACACACACACTATGATAGTTCCCTGAGGACTTGTAACCTCTATGTGCGTGTGTATAAATGTGTGTAAATAGTAGCATTCATCCTATGGTTCATTTATTCTGTCATCCTCTTCATAACAGATCAATGTCAACACCTATGTATATTCTATACGTTAAGTCGTACCTATAGTAATAAGGTAGTCTATAGGCTGTATCTGCTTCTGTCTGTGAAATAGCATGTATTTGGGGGGGGGAGGAATACTGATGTTGGATGAGTGTGCGCACTCTGGTGTTTTATTACATTCCACAGTACATGGAAATCTCTTTTCAGGTTAGTCTGCCCCTGTCATTTTCACTTCTCATTTATTACTTTGATGTAAAATACTTAACCTATATTTAGCCGGAAATGCCACTGGCCATTGAAAAAGGTGTGTGATAGTAAATTCTGACTAGAGCTCCTTGTATCACAAATATTCTTCCAAATAGACAACTGCAAGTTATTAACCCTCAGCATGCATGCACAAGACAGTTATAGTAGTCGTTTTGTCTGTCTGTCTGTCTGTCTGTCATGCTCTGATTTTGGAGATTACTGACAATTAACCGTTGATTTAGGTATGAACTTACTCAGAACGGCTATTTACAATTTTATTGTGCTACTTTTTTTATTTTCAGGCTGGTTTTTTTTTTAGAAAAGGCGAAGCTATCAGCTCCGCGTAGGTACTAGCCTCTGTGGGTAAAGCCCCCTACCATCACATCACAATCACGTGAGCAATTAATTCCTTGCTGCCTGTGGTCTTATGTTTATGCAAGCAAAGTTAACTGAATGCTGGAAGTGGAGTCTCACATTGAAAATATATACCAGTGAGAGTCTCTAGCCTGTTTTTATTCTTTCTTTATATCTACCGATTTCATTGCTCAAGCTACATTGGTACCTGATAAGAATAGCCAATAAATTATTCATTTTGGTCTGAGATGATTTGTAATAGCTAGTTGTGTATAGTAGCGCTGAGGGTTCGCGCCTTTGGTGCTTCATTTCTATATAGTGAGGTTACAGTTCGTAGAAATTGTGTCAGCCATAACTTGTGAGCACTATGAAGCAGAAACAAGATAGGATAGTTAAGGTTATTGATATTAGCAGCTGCCTTGAGAGAATTCATGTCAAGTTTAGGAATCGAGTTTAACAATGGTAAATAAGGAAACAAGTTGAATCCATATTCTATGGCTTCTTTAACAGTTGACAGAAGATGACAAAAAAAAGTAGTCCATTCATTTCTTTGAAACTAGTTTTTCATCAGTAGAAACCATTGTCTACTGCTGTTCCTATTCAAGGATACTATAGTAATAATAATTGTATGTAATGCCTACTCAATATTTCACACATTTCTGCTTGTAAGAGCCTGCAGGCATCATTAATTGTACCATTCGTTGGTTTGGTTTCTTTCCTAATATTATTGGTGAGAGTAGTTTCATTGACATGGGGTTGAGAAAAGTGGGGAGGAATCTATATATTATCTTAGTCACTACAGCTATAGTTGTTGTTGGTGGTTTTGTTTCTTGTTTTTAATTGTAATAGGGTGACTGTTTAATTTTTTAATTACCATGTGTCCAACGTAGTAGTTGTTTTCTTCACACATTAAGTTTCCTTGTACAGTTTTCAATTTCATAATTTTTTTTGGTCAACAAGGTGGTTACTGCTAGTCATGGGAATGATTGCATATCTGATTTGTTTACTTGTGTTTTTGCCCTTTCAGCTGTAATGGAATCTTCACTGTTCGAACAAGGGAGCAAAGATAAAGGTAACTAATAACTCAATCTATTGTCTGAAATGTTGACTACATCCTCGATAAGGAAATTTTCTTCTCTAAATCAATATCACTTGTAATTATTTATTATCCACTTTCCTGATTGGACAAGTAACTGAATTGTTAATTTCAGCCATTGTTGTTCAACAGTGTGTTTATTATTTTGTTTTATTTTAGAATTAGAATAGCTTGTGTTTGACATGAAATAGAAGTAATAAGCAATGAGAAGACAGTGTGTAATATAGCTACATCAAACTGAAGTAGTCAACAACTTATTATCCTTTAATTTGCATAAAATAAGAGACTTAGTTTTGCAGATAATATATATATATATAATTATATATATATATATATATAAGATTGGTTGAAGAACTGGGATGAGTTTCTCTTACAATCTAATCGTAATCTTGTGAGCAACACTGAGTCTTCTAGAGCCGGCAGACAGACAAACACACCCACAGACACACACAGAAAAGATGACTACATTTATATAAAACCGTCCCATCAGATTGCTCTATTCAACAAGTCCGTCCACTTTGTTTGTTCAATATGGGATCACTCTATATTGGACCTTTGGCCCTCAGTTGATGTGTAAATCTCATACCAACCTTCACCTCATGATGTAACCTATACTATACCTTGGACACATGTGCACTGATAGTTATTAAATGTTTTGCGTGGACGGTTATTAAATCTTTTAAAAACAATGAGAACTGCAGACCTTCACAAGAACGTATCACAAAATCCCGAATGCATTTTTAGCTGGCTGTAATTATGTGACCTCAAGAGTAAATTTAGTTAATAAAAATAAATGCACTTATACCTATTTTTGAAATGAATTTTAAATTTTTCTAGTATAGCGGTTATAGAGTTAAGTTGTTGGTTTTTATTTATTTTATTATTTTATTTTTTATTTTTTTGGGAGTAGCTACATTTTGTCCATAAATAAATTTTACTTATTTTATCGTCAACTATAACGATGAATATGACTAAAACTTCAGCAATTATTTTTACGAATAATTGCTGAAGATTTTAGGATTTTGGATATTACTAGCAATGAACCATTGAATTAGGTATGAACTTGCTCAAAATGACAATTTAAGACATTTTATTGTGCTACTTTTTATTTCAAGCTTTTTTTTTTTTTTTTTTTTTTTTTTTATTCTTTTTTTTTTAGACAACATGAAGCTATCAGTTCCACGCTGACATAGCTTTTCTGGGTAATGCCCCATTTAATCATGTTGTGATCAAGTGAGCAAATAATTTCTTGTTGCCCATGGTAGTTTTACTTAATGCTGAGAAGTTACCAAGTGTGGAATTGGAGTTTCAGGTTGAAACTATATACCAATGAGTGCCTCTTGCAGGTTTAGCTTCCGCTATGAAGGAGCATGTATGTTTACCATTTTCATTGCATAGGATATATTGACTGATTAAAAATAGTCAAATATATTATTCTCTTTGGGTCTGAGGAATAGTTTTGTATTAGCTAGCTAGTGTGTAGTGGCGCCGAGGGTTCACGCCTGTGTTGCTGCATGTTATTATTGTAAATTAGATGGTGGCTTGTGGTCAAACCAGTCGAAAAACCTCAATTTGTTATCAAGCCACTTCTTGAGTGGTTCAGCTACTTCAATTGTAACCACCAAAACAAGACTATTGTGGTGACATAGTCACATGCACTGTGCACCTTGACCTGAATGCACTCATATGTATGAATATTATTGGATTAGTGCTTGAGGCAGATAACAACTGACGTGACGAAACATTCTTTCTCTCTAGAAGACGAGTCTCTCAATGTCCGTGCGCTGTCCAATGTTCTGTCGGAAGTGGCGGACTGGGAATCCTTGGGCATAAACCTGGGTATTGAGATGTACAAGCTGGATGAGATCAAAGCCAAGTGCAGCGGGGACCCGGTCATGTGCAAGTACAGAATGTTGGACATGTGGCTGCGACTGAACACGGAGGCATCGTGGAAGGATGTTTTCATAGCTCTGGAGAAGATCGGTGAAAAGAAAGTGGCTCATAAGATAATGCAGGTGCAGCCTGAAGGTGAGAGATCTATTATATCACAACATATGCTTGGATAGTTCTTGTCTAGTTACTCAATGGATGCGTGTCTCTACACAATTAGAACATTATAGTTATAATTTTACTATCTAACGAACAAGGAGGAGTGAAACTAGTGCAATATCTGCACCAGTAACGAGCTACTAGCTAACTATTATACTTCAAACTGTCTTCTCAAAAATTTAAGTAGTTACTGGTCAAAGTTTCCATAGCTCTAACCTAATTTGATTGTGTTGATTTTAAGTGTTTGATCACTTAAGTAGTTACCTTTGATCAATCAATGTTGTATGAGTTACCATTAAGTATGCATGGATTTATCTCTGATAGTTGCAGTACTAGCTGCCTTGTTCATATAAATTGGACTCAGTGTGTGTGTATATATATTATATATTGTATGTATACATACATGCATTCTTGCATTGGTGCCTAATAGGCTTATACTCTCATTCGTTAGGTCATTGCCCTCCACAAAGACAGTCCAGTGTTGAAATTTCCACCGACTCACCTACAATGCGTGTCCGTGCTTATTCCAATGGTGGTAATGGAGCTACTACAGTCGTAGTGAACATACCGGCACAAACTAATCATGCCAATCCACCCATCCAAGATGGTGGCAACACCATGGAACGCTCACGGGCTGTAGAAACAAGAGCATCTAGAGAGCAGTGTGGTGGTTCCGTCTCACCAAATGGACTCGAAGAATCTGAGAGTGTTCCATCCTCATTGAAGCCTAAAACTAGTGGTGAGAGTGGGTAGATGTAAAATATTACTTTGCAAAAAACTTACATTGTGGTTTTATCGCCTCAGGTTGTAATAATTGTTAATGTCATGGGATAATTATTTCCTCTATTGTAGTTATTGTATAAGTTAGATTGGAATGTGTTGCCATGATAAGCACGTATCACAAGCTAAGATATGAAATTGAAATAGCAAAATATATATATATGTAGTCTATTAACTTTTTAAATAATATTTTAATACCCAATTCACATAAATTTTGTACATACTGTTTATGAGCAGACTAGTCTATAAATTTTGTAATAGATTATGTTGCTCAGTTTATATATCTATTAGTGATATGCTTCAGCACAAATGGTGAGTGAGCCATTGTCCTCAAGTGATTCAAGACTTTTTTTTTTATAATTCTGACTATTTTAAGTTAACAGCAGCTCCTGACAAGAAGCACGAAACTATTAAAACACTACAGAGTTTTTTTAATTACGTATGGCAAAGGGTTTTAATGTCATAACAACCACTCGCCGCAACTTTTAAGACTTGAATAAAGCACTTGCATAGTTTAGAGCCTAACATTTGCTTACTAACGAAATAAACTAGGAGGAAGCCTCCTAATACATATATGCATCCAAACATATTATGAACAAATGTGACCGGCTATGAGAAAATTGACCGTTGTGACAATAAATTAAAATCTAGTAAACGTGCGGTAAAGTCAATTTTTTCAAATTTTTTTTATTTTGGAGGGTTTTCTGAAACCTTTACTATCACTACCCCAGGTTAAAATTTTGGCTGATTTAGGCAAAAGCTTCTTTGGAAAAAAGGGTTTTAGTTATGGTGGTCTACCGTTTGAATTGCACCCAGCTGCATTTGGAGAATGTGGGTCGCCGTTTCTATGACAATACCCGTGGAAGCAAGGAAAAAATGGCCGAAGGAATAATAGCTTACAGCAAAAACTCTAGCTTACCGAGTATTATGACTAACAGCTAAAGCCTAAAAGCTTACCAACTTTTTTCGCGAAGTCTTGGACAAGCAGTAAGCCATAACTCCACACAAAAACTCAGGCCAAGAGGTCGACCTTTCTCGGGAAAATCTTATTAACATTACGCACTTTTGACCCGTTAAAACTACAGGAGTACAGAATAAAATCAATTTTTAGTTTTTTTGTCACAACAGTTGGTTTTCTCATAGCCAGTCACAAATATCCCTGATTCTCAATTGTGTTACCCTGATAGTGTCTCGCTCAACAATAATAAAAACCATGCTTCATAACTCCCCTTTACCTAATACTATATCATCACAATTACATATAAGCATGTACTGTGAAGACTTCTAAAAACATAAGCTTTACTGATCAAACAATTGACTGCACTAAGCCGACATCTTATCCTATTGATGTTTACCTAAAGATTTTTTGGAATTAGAACAGAAAAGTTAGAAGCAAAAAGATGTTTTGAATGAAAATCTTACATTACAGGACAGGAACTGCAGCAAAAATTCACCTCATTAATTTGATGGCATTATTTTCTGAAATTTCACTTTTTGAGGAACCATAAGAAAGTCAAGTTTGGGATACTTCATAGATAATTTTACACTGCAATAACACTAGGGGCATATTAACTGGAATGGCCAGCTATAATAACCATGATCTGGTGGGTTATAAGTACCATAGCAATAGCATTGTTATAACTTCCATGTAAGTCTAAACTACCCAATTCAGTCAATGTTTCTGTCTTTTGTAAAGTGACTACTTCTGAGTTACAGTAACTTTTATACATATTGTTGTATGTATATATTTTTATACATTATTGTTAATTATATTCTAAGACAACCCAAAGCACTTGTAACTTCTGTTTTGAGCACACAAATTTGATTTCAGCTTCATCCTTACTGGAAGAAAGATTTGAATTCTTTGGTTTCTTGTAATCTGTCATTAGGGTTATTTATATGATTTGCAAGTTAAAGTAGGTACATGCCATTAGTTTTGTTTGGCTACTTTTTGTGTCATTTTTGTTTGTTTGTTTTTACCACTCATTCAAATGTTATAATGACCATTCATTACTGGACTATTTCAACTTCTTAAATGTCCAGTATTAATAACCCATGCCATGTGTTACCTGAGTTGTATTGATTGTGACTCATAAATTTAGGTAATTTCTACCCATTTGTTGTTGTTGTTTTTCAGTGTGGTATTTTATAATTACTCATGCTCAGAAAACAGTTTGAACTTACCTTCCTGTCCTACATAGTTGTAACTTAGAAGCTGTCTATAGCAACACAACATACACAACAGTACAACTTTATTCACGATAATATCAATAGTTGATATACCTCTATCTTTGTGGTCATCTAGAAAACTGTTTGGTGGACCTTTTCAAGTCCATTACATTAGAAGACCCTCAACAAATTGAAGTCACTTGCAAAGTGTACAATGCTGACACGAACAAGTTGATACAGAGCAACAAAGCTCCAGTTACACGTGATATAAAAATTAGACAATCACGTGCAAGAGTCCAGGAATTTTCATCAGACCAAGTCACTCGCGGAAGCAGCCTCCGCCTAGCAGTCTCTGCCGATTCGAACTGTTACATTTACATTGTGAACATTGGTACGTCTGGGAACACCAGTGTTCTGCTCCCTAATGAATACGAGAAAGACAATCAATTTGCAGCTCATCAGGTGTATTATTTTCCTGGTGAGGACTATGGATTTGAAGTTAGCGGCCCTCCTGGGAAGGAAACCATACAGGTGATGGCTCTGTCATACAAACTGGAGTCCTTGAACAGAATGGCTGAAACTAAAGTGTGTGAAAAAGAAATTTATCGGGATATTTCCATTAAACGTAAGAAAGCAGTTGCAGCAAGTTCCTCTGAAAGAAAGGGATTCGCTCAGATTCAATTTGATGTTAAATAATCTTCTATTCTTGCAGTTCAAACTTATCTCAGCCTTTTTATGACATCATTTCTCAATTATTTTTCCAAAGCCAAATTCTTGACATTGAAACTTATAATCTCTCAAAGTAGTAAATTTCATAACAGAAGATTTTGTTATGTTGCATATGACAATAAAAGGCTGACGAAATTGTTGGTGCAGCGTAGGTTGTTGATAAGCAAGATAAAAATGTATACATCACGTAACTAAGTAGCTACCTAGTCTCAATTTCTATGTATGTATAGCTTATGGAGGAGGTGTGGTTTTTACGTGGGCGTTGCACAATGTGGATTTTGAGCGTTAGACTTAGCCGCTGCGTTCGACCTGGTATTGTATATCCTATAGCTGCTGCACCCGGGAGAATCATGGCTGTAAGAGCTACTTCGAAACATTAGCGGAGGCAAGTGTCGTGCAATTGGAAGCAAGAGCAAACATTTCTCGAGCTGCTGATTCTCTTGCTATGTTCTGAAAGGTGAGCAGGAACAATGTTTGTAGCTGATAAAGATGTCTTTGTCTCGTTGCCTACTGGTTTTGATAAGTCTCCTGCTACGTACTACTACCTCGGGTAGAGACATCTTTCCATCAAGAATAGCATCGCTGCAAAGCTCGCCGTAGAAGCTATCGTTGCGGTTAGGTAAAGGGTCTGGCTAGCGAGTAGCTACCTATTATATAATGTCAGTTAAATGTGAAACAGTGAAATCAATAACACAATAGGTATACCGAGGTATGCATATTATCTACTGAAGGTCAAAGCACTCTGATTGAGCTTTCAACTCTGCTACAATTAAAAGGCGCATGCGCTACTTAGAACATAGCTACTGTAGTTTTTGTATTGTGACAGAGGGACTTTAAATCTCTTAGGTCTTTCAGGGAGGGATTCTATATGCAGTGCCCCCGCCTTCAGGGCAGGGCTTCTATATGTAGAATACCTCCAATTGTGTTGTTAGAAACTGTTGCTAGGTTCTAAATTAGTTAGGCGCTGCGCAGTCGTTAACTACTGTATTTAGGGTCCCTCAGGCCTAGTGTAGCGCCCTCGCTGCGCTCGGGACGCTACAATCAAGGGTCTTCAGGGACCCTAAATACAGTAGTTCTTTCTGAAGCAGCGCCTAACTATTATATAGAGGAAAACGCCCCATTCTCTCGGAGATCTCTCCGTCTTCGCGTTTGAATGCAACTTTCCGTTAGGAGAATGTCGGATTTTGTTTATTATAAGTTCGTCAACTTTACTGTCGCAGATCTATATCTGATTACATACATACATACATACATACATGCATACATACATACATAATTACATACATGCATACATACATACATACATACATGTATACATTATATGCACACATTATATGAGGAGCAATAAGCAGCCAAAATAACACATTACTGTACATTTTGTTGTGTTTAGGAAAGTTCTCCAATGAAAGTTTTTCGTAGGAAAGCTAACGGTAGGAAAGCTAACGGTAGGCTTGAAATTTCAGCCTCTTGGTTCCAGTTTTGGAGAAATACATGCAAATCTTCACATTCACATCAGAAATGCAACAAAATTGTTGAACGCAGATGATGACTACTACACGGACGGGTTTGTCAAAATCTTTCTCCTGCCTTCAAAATCTTTTAAGTCACAGAGAAAAACTAAAATTATCAAAGATGACATTATCCTGCTTGGAATGAGAGCTTTGTTTACAAAAAATGTAACTTTTGAGCAACTTTCTTCTAGCCACACTCTGTAAATTTCAGTTTGGGACCACAACAGCATTTGGAGCAACGAATTTATTGGGGGACTTTGCATTGGCCCGGAAGAATGGATGGATTCTACTTCAATGGAGTCTGGCCATTGGGAAGAAATGTTGTCTTGTCCTGACCAGTGGGTGGAGTACTGTCACATGCTGAGATCTACAATGGATTATCGCGATGTCTCACTGCCTGTGAAACATTCGGTCTCCTCGTCACCAGTACAAGAAAAAATTGAAGAAGTTGTGGCTTCAACACATAGTGAAGATGAAGAAAATTCAGCTTTAACAGATGCCAGTTCGGAGCCCCAATGTTCAAGTGCTCGCGCTTCTAGTGAGGAAATAGATGTCCAATCACAGACTGAAGTCTCACACAGTGAAGTGGAAACTGCTGATGTTGCAGCACTTGAGTCTCCAGATTCTCAAGTTCAACTTCCTGTTCCACTTACAGCAGCTGATGAGCCCTCTGAAGAAGAGCCTGAAGATCCCACTGCTTCAACAGATGACAGTGATAGCATTTTCTCGCCCGCTGCAACTGATCCCAAAGTTTATCTTCTATCTGGTCCATTTTCAGAACCAGGACATCATAGGGTATGTGTAATTTAGTAAGAGTTAATATCTGAGACTTAATAGAGTACCGACAGGATCAGATAATTAAGTCTCAGTTACTTTTGTTCAGACCACTCATGATACTGGTCAATAGTAATGAATTACTCACAATTTATTGTAGTCAATGTTTTTCATGCCAAAATTATCTAGATTTCTTTTTATTTCTAAAAATTTACTTACTTTTATTTGTGCAATCTCGGGGAGCCTAAGCATATAGAAGAACTGTAATTAACATAATGGTTTTTTTCATATCCAATAGGGTTCTCTTGATAGCAGCAAGCAGCAAAGATCAAGAATTCGATCACCAATCTTTCATTCAAAACAGTCTTACCGTTCTGCTTCACTAGCTGTACCTCCACAGCATGAACAAGAAGTAAGTTATCTTTTATTCCAATACCATTGCTACAATCATCATGATATTATGACTATTGTTGTTGTTACTTTATTGTTGTTATTATTGTTGTTGTTGTTGTTGTGTTATTATTATTATTATTATTATTATTGTTATTATATCCTCACCACGCATGTGCACAAGGGTTATAGTAACTATTTTTGTCATTCATTCATTTATTCACTCTGTTAACAGTGGATCTCGAAGATGGCAGACTTTTATGCCTTGAGAAAGAGAGACTCAGAATAGAGGACAACCTATATATGCCTAAGAGGGAAATACCATTTTTAGGTCCTTGAAAGCCTTAGGTAGTATCAACCCTGGGTTCAGCAAGGGAGAGGGCACTACTTGGGGCCTGAGGGACCCTAAAAAATGGCAGTTCATGACGGCTGTGCAGCGCCTAACTGAATTAGAATGTAGCGACTCCTCCTAATAACACAATTGGAGGGACACTAAGTGTCCTTTCCCTCAAGGTGGTAGCACTAAGTTAATAGTATCCCTCTCTAAAGGACCTGAACAGTTTAAAGTTCCTCTGTCACATTACAAAAACTACATCAGCTATGTTCTAAGGATCCTCCTAATCTGTTGAAAAGATTCCGTCTAATACGAGTAGAACTTCTGTGCTAATGAATGGCATAAAAAAACGTGTTGAACTGTACGTTTCTAAGGCTACAGTTGCACACATGCGCACTTACCCAAAATATTTCACTTAACTACCGTGGTATTTCACTTAGTTTCTGTGCTATTTCACTTTCCCCCGTGCGATTTCAATTGAATGGCAATTTTCCCCATACACTTTTGGGTGGATGATTTATGCACTGTACTATTAATACCGTTATTGTCTTCTTTTTTTTAAGTGAAAAGGCAGGCTATGGTGAGCACTTCTACATGGTCACACCTATTCAATCATTTATCAGAATCACGCACACTCATGTGAGCATACAATTTTTTTACCGCTCCTGGTTCCGGTGTTAATATTTTCATCTGGCATATCTTACATTAGGAATTCTCTGCTGCTGGAGGTGTGGCTCTTTCATCATCTATTCGTATACTTCTCTTTTCAACAAGTGTGTCCGAAGTAGCTAGTTGTGTGATGTGCTTGTCAGAAAGTTCAAATATGAAATTTAATGGTTGCTGAAGAGCCACATCAGTGATCACTCTGTAAAACTAAAGTTGTGCACACTAAGCCATAATTACACAGATAGCTAGATACGTTAAAAATTTATATTTTTAAGAATCTCTTTTAATTCAACTGGTGACTCATTAGCAAATTATTGAACAAACTAACTTGTGCTGAGGACTTGCACACTTAGCTCTGGTTGTTGTTATTATTATTATTATTATTATTATTATTTTACTATTGTTTGTTACTGTTGTTATTGTTATTGCTGTTATTAATTTTATTTGTATTGTTATTAATATTATATGATTTATTATTATTATATTGTGGTTGCTGCTTTAATGATGTGGTTATATTATTATTTTATTATAGTGCTTATTATTATTATGTTTTTTTGTTGTTGTTTTCTTCAGGAAAATTTGTTTGGATATTTAGTTCTTTCATTGAAATTCGAAGTTTCCAGTAAGAAAAGGAAGACCAAAGGTAATCTTTATGCAAAACTACAAGAAGCTCAACAACTACAGTGCAAAACAGGAGATGGGATTTTTGCCAGGTGCTGCATGCTACCATTAGGCTTTTTTCCTCAATAAAGAGAACAAAAGCTATCAAAAATTCCAAAAATCCCATTTGGGATGAAACATTCAACCTTGGAAAACATACCTTGGAGGATATTTCTACTGAAAATGTTTTTGAAGTTGCATTGTGGGACATTAATGATATATCCAATCCCTTATTTGCTGGAGGAGTACGCATTGGTCCAGACCCAAAGAAAATGTCTAAAACTGTAACATGGATGGACAGTACTGTCACAGAAGCAGGACACTGGGAAGACATTTTTGCTACACCTGGCAAATGGGTGGTGTACAAGCATGCTTTAAGAGCCACTCTAAACTATTAACTGTTGAAAAATATTAAACTTAAATAATTATCATACAGTAGCAAAGATCATTTTAGTGCTGTGAATATGTCATTGTTCACTTAAAAGCAATCTTTGAGTACATTTAAATGTTCCTCATAGGCATTAGCCAAATGTGGAAATCCATCAAACAAAGCCTCCGGTTCAAGTTCAGCAGGCAGAGTTCCAATTCTTAAAAATTCCTCAAACTGGTTGCTTGATAGGAACTTTTCAATTGATTGAAAGGATATTGCTCCAATCTAAATGAAACATATACAATTAAAGGAAGAGTGCATTTTTAACCATCTGATGCTGAAAGGCAGTTGCACAAAATATAATGATGGCAACAACTAGACCACTAATGATGCACACTTTCAAATATTGCACACATCAGCAACTCTTTGTTTGATATAGCTAATGTGTGTGAGTTTGGGCAGGACACGGTTCTACCAATTTTAGGCCCATTCAATAGTTACATATTTACATACTTAATTCCATTAATAAATTTAATTCTGATGCCACTCTTATCTAAAAGCCGGTATGAAAAAATTGACCCCACTGCTTTAATTCAGATGCATTTTTGAAGGGCAAAAATAATTCCTTTGGCTATCACAATTCAAATTTTATCATGAAGTTTGTTTTTTAATACTGCATATCAGCCCTAAAAGTTTAGTTACCCCAGCTCAGTGCTAATGCTATTAATATGTGCATCAAAGACGCATGTACTTTAGATGAGCCGATCAGCATTCTCATAAGTATCTTCATAATCTTGGTATACTCTTCCTTGAGGGACTTGCTAAGTTCTGTCTCAACTTGTAATTCATCTCCAATGAAGTCCTCAACACTCTTGGCTTCTTTCAGCTTGGTTGAATACACTTTTACAATATTATCATTAATTCTGCTTTGCTCTTCAATTTGCTTTTGGAGGATATTCATTTGTGAACTCAATTGTGAGGTATTATCTATATTGAAGGGGGGCAGAGGGGAAATGGTATGGTAATACGAAATCCACTAATTAATGCACAATAACTAGCTTCTTTGCATCAGTAAATTCTAAATGATTACTATTCCTACAAGCCATTTATAGTTATAAGCAATACCCTAACTAAATTTACTTTCTTTGGTTAATTGCATGCAAATTAGCTATGTTACATAGCTATATACTATAGCCACATGTTTATAAATTAATTTGTTTGTGTATCTACTCACCGAAATGATTGTTGATTTCAACCTGCAGCTGGCTGATTTGAATCTTTAATTCTGCAATCTTAATATCCTTATGCACAATTAAGAATTGTTAATAAAAATTTTAATTATTATAATAAAATAACTTGCCTTTTCAGACACTAAAGCTGAAATTTCTTGAGCTACAAATAAAACTCATCCAGTAAAAACTGCTAACTACTAATGCAATATCTTCTACCTCTTCTATATCTTTCAACAGCCCTCAATCTATCTTCTGCTCTCAACAGTTTAGCTGTATTATACAATTATAATCAATAAAAATAATATCACCAATAGGAACAAGTTGGCTACCATTTTGGTTCATGTATTCCTGACTAAGCATTGTAGTGTTATGAATTCCTTCATTAATAAATTCCTAATAATAATTAACATCATAAATAGCGACTAAAAACATAGCTATGTATTTCTCACTCACTGATAGTGGTTCAATCATTTGTATGATATCTGAGATCCTTGGTGTTTCTGTGACAGTGTACCTGGACATGCAGTGAGGCTTCTTTGACAAATAGCTTGACTCCTCCAGTATTGTAAACACCTTTCGGTAGATTATCTTGATAATATCAGTATCTGTTTCTCTCATACGAGTTTCAGGAAATTGAGGTATCGGTCCTGCCAATACTTAATATTATAAATAAATAACAACAACGGTATACCAATTAATATTTAGTCTTGTAGGAGCAATAAGAGGAAATATGTGGAAAAGGATTCTTTATATATTTTTTATATCTTCAAAATAAAAAAATCAAAGTAGATCAGCTGAGTTATTATAATAACTCAGCTGATCTACTTTGATTTTTTTGATTTTTCTGTTCTCTACTTTTTCACATGAGTTAACTCCATAGAGTTGCCAACTTTCCTAAATGAAAAACTGGAATAGCACACCCACTGGCATGCCTACTATCTAAACATGAACACACTGACAAAGTGATGATGGTTTTCATCAATCAATCACTCTCAAAGCATCACTGAGGAAAGCTCTGTGATGTCGAAATGTATGAATTATTAAAATTATCATTACTAAAACAAGAAATTCAGTAGTAGTTTAGCCATGCAAGCGGTGGAATTATATTACAACCTGACCAGCACAACTACTAAAATGAAAAGATACATAATCAGGCAGGATCAGGTAATTATTGAAAAAACCAGGAGCATCTCAGCCAAATTTAACTAATTCTCACATAAGTTCTGGCTTAGTACAATAGTCAAAAGACTAAAATAAGAAATCATTCGTCAGGAGTAGGTACAGGTGAAAAAATGGTCTAATGAATTCACTATAGCCACCAATTCTGACCTTTAAATGTGTTTTATACTAAAAAAACAAATGACATAAATTTAAGCAAGTATTACCCTCATACATTATGATGGGAATAATGATAAAATTTTACTATCTAGCCTTACCTCTCATATAACTTGCTGAGTTGTGATCAGATGTGGCTGGACCAGGATCACTTGAAACTGTGCCACTTATGTGATTATGCTCAGAATCTTCAGCACAACTCACCAGAAGTGCTACATAATTAATTACTTATAATCACACCATAGGATAATATTGATTCACAACAGTATACCTTCTCGTTGACTCAGCAAAACAAAAAGAACACACAACTGCACAACAAGAAATCAATAAAATTACAATAGCAAAATTTATTTGCTGGCTTACTGAGGCAAACAACCCATAAAGCCACCACCATTCTAAGTGGATAGCAGTCAGATGACTCTCGATGTCCATTGCGTAGCTAAAGAACGTTGTAATAATATTCGTCACAGGTTCTATCGTGTAGGTCACCAATCCATAAATATTTTCTGGATTTATTACTTCATATACAGTATTTACTAATTTATCGCTCATTATTTTTATATCGTAAATAATTATACACAGATGACTCTGAAATGTGTCGATTTTTCGTTGAAAGTCTTCATATGGAAAGCCTATTTTTTCTAAACTCTTACCAGAGTAGAAAATTATCCCGCTAGTTACTTTATTGCTTACTGATGGACTCTTGTCTAATAAAAAATGATATAATTATAATGTTACCAGTATTATTATTATAGTCAATTCTACCTTCTATTAGAAGCATCCTGCTGTTAAAGTTTTGAGTAAAAATCCTTAGTGTGACTAAGAAGGTCAAAAATCCTGATACCGCAGCTACAATTAGCATGATAATGATTTATTACAGAATAAGAAACCTTTACTTAACCATTTTCACTACCGATTCACGCGTTTGTATCTGGTCTGAATAACGCCGTAACTAGGTGAGCGCTTTGTTGTGCTGTGTCCATACTAGCGATGATGAGGCGTGACTAAAGTGCGTAAAAAAAAGAAAATCCTAACTTTTGGCTTTTTTTTTGTCTTGCTCAAAACATCTTCTGTTTTCGTACCCACACAATGAAGGACTAATTATGATTTCAATTGCGCCAAAAATACAGACGAAAAGCGTGTACAAGCTTTACCGAATAGGGAGCTCGCCTGAAACTGTTGCCGAGCAACTCGAGGGTAAGGGCGGGAAATGTAGTCCGCTTACTCCGTCTATTCTTCTCTTGCTAATAGGACCTGTGAGAGTTTATGGGACGGTTACTATGTCCCTCCTGAAATTGAAAGGTATCACTCCGTGCAGGGGATTTAAACAATAAAACTTTAAAAGTAACTTTTTTTCCAGGTATTTTTAGCAAGAAGAAATTAGTGGAGGAGGACTCAAATGTTGGTGTGGAAGAATCTCAGGAAGAGGAGGATTTTCAACCTGCTAAAATGTTTTTAACTCATTGGGACAGTATATGTACTCTAACCAGTTACTATAGCGCAGATGGAGGATTATCTGGCTACCCTATTTCTGGTAGTATATTGTTAAAAATTTGGTTCAAAAAAGGTATACTGTCAGTTCATGTGGCTAAGGCAAATGATCTTCCAGGAGTGAAAGCTGGTGGATTATCTGACCCTTATGTCAAGACACAGATTCTTCCTGATTTATCTCGACTAACTAAAAGGAAAACAACTATTCAGAGGAAAACCAATGATCCCATATTTGATACAACTTTGAAGGTATTTGAATTGTTGAGTCCAATTCTTTTCCGTAAAAAACTATGTACATTTCAAAAAGGATGAAAGAATTACTCGTCATTTTACTTCAAAGCATAGTCTAACAGTATAATGAATCTTGCAAAATATAATAGGCTGGAATAACACTTTAGCTTTTACATAGACAATCCTATTCTTCCTCTATTCAAATGTCCCTTTTCCTAGCTCTATTTGACATCATTAAAGATTCCACAGTCACAGTTTGCATGGCTCTTGATGTTACTGGCATATGATTGGTTATGATTACACACATATCTTACAATATAATCCAAATTTAGTCAGTTGGCAAAATCTTGTCTGTGCATTCCACAAATTTACAGTTTATCACAAGTAAGATACAATCACAACAACTGAAGTAGTATAGCTACTGGAATGTAGTTGAAAAAGGAATGATGCCACACATTAGAATTCTCAATAAAGCAAATCAGATAAGAAAAAAATTTTAAAAAAATCATAATTGTGGTTCTATCCACAAGTGCTAGTTGTCCACATTAGGAGATGAGGTCTAATAATTTGATGTAACAATGAAAGGACCCCTAGGTAAATACTAATAATGAGCATTGTAAATCAACAACTCTGTCTCTTTTTAGACTCAACTTTCTCAATCTGACATAAATACTAGCACACTGTGTGCAACTGTATGGGATTGGGACATGTTTGGAAGAAATCAATTCCTGGGAGAAGTCCATGTACACTTATCTTCATTAGATCTTACTAGACCGAGGGATCGCTGGTACATGCTTAGGGATAAGGCAAGTGTGTACAGTTCGTCCTGACCCTAATTCATTGTTTTGTTCTGACTATTGTTATTACAATAGAAATGCAATGTGGATGAAGGTCAATACAAAGGATCTATTGTATTCTCTGTAATGTACATGCCACATTATGATTTGGGCACACTCTATATAAAAGTAACCAAAGCCAATAATTTGCAAATAAACCATGAGGAAGGTACAAATTTTTCTGTCAGAATCTTCCTTCTTCCTGATCAATCAACATTCACTAAGAAGAAAACAGCATGTATAGCAGACACGAAAAACCCTGTTTGGGACGAGCACTTTGAATACAAATATGTCTCATTAGGAGAGCTAGAAACTAATCGAGTGCTGGAAGTGAGTGTGTGGGACTTTGATCGAAGAGGTTGCAATGATTTCATCGGCTGTGTCCGCCTAGGACCAGCTCCTGATAGAACCACCAGTGACGGTAACCCATGGATGGACTCCATGGATATTGAGGCTAATTACTGGAAAAGAATCCTCGGCAGTCCCCAGCAATGGGTGGAAGTTCAGCTGGAGCTTCGACCTACCATTGCTAGCCGCTTCGCAGAGCAGCCAACCTTCAATGAGGATTCAGATTACAGTGTGGACTGTGATGATGAAGAAGATGAGTCAGATGATGTAAGTTGAATAATTTGTGGCATTGTTAATCTTTTACATTTAATGGTATGTAGGATGATGAAAGCCTATCTAGTATAGGTCTCTACAGTGATGGTGAAACAAGGGGAAAGTGCCCCATCACTGGAAGTCTTCTTATAATGGTGGAGCATGAGAATCAAATCCTTAGTATTCATATTTTAAATTCAAAAGATCTTGCTGCAGCTGATTCCAATGGGCTTTCTGATCCTTATGTCAAGTTATACATGTTACCAGATAAACACACCAAAAGACAAACTGAAGTAAAAAAGAAGACACTCAATCCAGTTTACAATGAAATTATGCAGGTAATTAAGGTTATTAAGCATAAAATACGCTGATCTACCAGTAAGTTATTAATCCTGACCAATGTTAGTGTGTTAGTCAGAAAAATACTTTTTTATCCAATGTGATATAAAAGAATTCTATCAAGGGATTAATAATGGTAAATATAAGGTATGAAATATCCAAGGCTAGCTCCATTACATAATGCAAGCAATTGTTCTTCCCAAATAGAGGTACACTGTCATGAATCTCGATGATAATTTAATATCACAATTGCTCCTGTAATTATTATTTCTGTTGTTAATGTGTCCTGATGACATAAAATCCAACCCTCTTGAAATCTCCGGGACTATGTTAGATTTTTAACTTTGCCTAAAGGTACACCCATTTGTCCCGGAATATTGTCACTAGCTGAGATTATATCATGTGGAGAGATTTCTATTTCACATATACTGTGATGAAATAAGACCTCAATCACCTTGTGTGGCCATTTAGGCAACTCTTAGAAGGTCACACTCACTTTGAAAAATGTTCTGCACTGCAAACAATTCATACTGATCAGCATTTGAAATGTTAATCAAGTTTAATTTTGAGCAATGTGGTCACGACCGCATTTTTGATGAGCAGTGCAAGGAAGCTACTGCATGTACTCATCTACTCCTTCATATACAGAAATGTCGCCACACTAAATCAGTATTTGCACAACTAGTTTTGTTCAAGTATATACATTTAAGGGGGAACATGGGGTATATATGGTCCATGAAGATAGCTAACTTAAAAATGTTGGGAGTCAATGTGATGATGCTGCTGTCTTCTTTCTATTATGGTGTTGTTGCAGTATGAAGTAGATGAAGATGAGCTTTCTCAGTTTACTTTATGGTTTACAGTTTGGAATTGGAACAGATTCGAAAAAAATCAATTCCTGGGAGAAGTGAGACTACCTCTGTCAAATGCTTCAATCAATGGTTCTCCTGAATTCTATGAACTCTCTGACAATATTGAAGCGGTTTGTAGCTATGTTTACACTGTATTAATATAATTTTAAAGCCTAGATAATTGTTTGTTTGTTTTTTCAGATAAACAAATAGCAGTTTGCATAACAAATTAACCCCAACAGAAACAAATATTGAGCACCTGCTATCAATTTACTTGTTTATATTATACACAAGTTAAGAGACAAATCAACTTAATAAAGCATAATTGTGGGTACAGTATAAATCCTGCCACTAGTTGTTTATCCTTTCATTTGGTTTATTATGTATTTATTGAACAGGAGACTGAAAGTGGTCCAGCGTCTGGAGAGCTGACATTAGCATTGAAGTTTGAAGAGGTTTCATTTCAGAAAGGCAAACTCTATGGCAAATTGCATGTTCACATCAGAAGTGCAGGTCACCTGGCAAACATGGAAACTGGTGGACACACTGATAGCTATGTAAAGATGTACCTTCTACCGGACAAAAAGCCGGCTTCAAAAAGAAAAACAAATATAGTAAAACAAAATTACTATCCGACTTGGAATGAATGGTTTGAATACGATCAAATAACTAAAGAGCAATTGTCAACCAATCATATCTTAGAAGTTACAGTATGGGACCATCACTTTACTTCTAGAAATGATTTTTTGGGTGGACTACGTCTTGGTCCTACTCCTAGTCTAGGAGAGACGGAGGAATGGATCGATTCTAATATATTGGAGGCTCGTCAATGGGAAGAAATGCTGGATAATCCAGGACAATGGGTCGAGTATTGCCACAAACTAAGACCAACAATGGATTACAGAGATGTTGCCATTATTGAACAAGAGCAAGAAGCAGACAAAGAAATGCATGACTCCAAAGATTCTGCAGTAATAATATTTAGTTTTGTTGATTAGCTAGTAATTAAGTGCATTTGTGACACAAACTGTGTAGACATAAGAGAGTAATTTGATTAACTACTATTACCCTAAAAGATTTCAGGAGAAAATTGCATACCAAACTTCAAGCATTAGCAACTCCTCCAAGTAAAAGATAACTCCAATGCTGCCAAAAAATGCTCACACAAGAGTTCAGACAGATTATTTTTTTTAATCATGTATAAAGTGTTCTTTCAGAATGTTTTGTTTGGTTGGTTGGTTTTGTTTTGGTGGACCACAACAAATTCAACTATTTTTTTCAAAAGTATACATCACACTAATATATTTTCCTCAGTAACTTTTTATCTTCACTACTTCATGTCAAATAACTTTTAGATTCCATCACAAAGCAGTGACCAGAGCAGTGTAAGACGTCCAAACAAGTTCATGACTCAACAATCAAGCACGTTATTGCAATCTTCTAGGTCTGCAGTTCATAAACTGTCCAGTTCAGTCAAGATTAAAAAACGTCATCCAAAAGTAAAAAAGTCATATCAGAAAATGGTAAGTGTTAAGTGTTGTTATTGAACATGTTTAATCCTAGAAAAGTTCTCAGCAAATATCTCTATCATAGTATTTATGAAGTTTTGAAAATATATCTATTCCAATTGGAAAATGTTTCAATCTTGGTAAAAAATGATGACAAGTTGATGTTTATCAAGTTATTAAAACCTCTCAAATTATTTTTAATGGTTAATCATAGTAAAGGAGACATCATGATAACAGCAGTTTACTATGAAGTTTGAAGTTGTCACAAAGCTATTCCTACAATAGTATTTAATCCTCACGTGACCATTGATATGTTTGCAAATAATGTAGGTGTCTTCTTCAACAATTGACTCTGAAGGAGGAGCCTTGACAATAGCTCTGAAGTTTGAAAGGATTTCCATCAAGAAAGGAGAAACGTATGGGAAACTTTTCATTCATATAATTAAAGCTCAGCAGTTGCCATGCAGAAGTGATGGCGGCTGCATTGATGGTTATGCTAAGATATACCTCCTACCTGATAAAAAAGGGAAAACAAAGCAAAAAAGCAAAGTTATTAAGAATAGCAGTGATCCAAATTGGAATGAGAAGTTGGTGTATGACAAAGTGACTCTGGAACAACTATCTTCTGCCAAAGTCCTTGAGGTGACAGTGTGGGACCATCATGTGCTGGCTAGTAACTACAGTGTTGGAGGTATTCGTCTCGGTCCCACTCCTAACCCAGGAGTGACAGAAGATTGGGTGGACTCCAATACACTAGAGGCTAAACAATGGAAAGAAGTGCTTTCTAATCCAGGACAGTGGGTGGAGTATTGCCATGCACTGAGACCCACTATGGAATATAGAGATGTCGTCGAGATTGAGGAAGAACTTCGCAATCAGCAACAGCAAGACACAGTTGAAGTAATTTAGGGTTACAAACTTGATGTTATATAATGCTCAGTTAAGTTATAAGTAGTAGTCATCATTTTTCACAGTCTTTCTGAATAGCTAGCTTATTTTAACAGTCTTTCTATAATCTTACATAGTAGAAAGTGATATATCTTTTATTTCTTCAATTGTTCGTATTGCAAGTCATCCAGTGTTTTTGTTGCCTAGGAGGATTCCATGGATACAGTCAGTCAATTGACTCTCTTATTAATGTTTGAAGTTACCAGCCAGAGAGTCAGGACTAAAGGGAATCTTCATGTGCACATTAAAGATGCTGAGCTATCATCACACGAGCCTGCAGGAGACAAGATCTTCACTAAGTGCCGCTTACTTCCCTCGTCAGCATATTCTGGTGGTTCAATGAAAACAAGTATAATCAAGATTTCATCTAACCCATTCTGGGATGAAGCACACACATTTAATAAATTGTTTCAAGATGAGTTAATAGCTCATTGTGCTCTTGAGGTGACTCTGTGGGACATCAGTGACGACTCCCACAAATCATTCATGGGTGGGCTGCATATTGGTCCAAATCCTGACACAACTGATGATGATTCTGCATGGCTGGACAGCACGGGGAAGGAAGTTGAGCACTGGGAGGCCATTTTCAATACTCCTGGAGAATGGATAAAAGTTAAACATACATTAAGACAAACAATGAACTAATAATCTTATTCAAGTTGAGAGCAATTTGAGATTTGAAAATTGACTGCCAGCCAATATTGTGGAATATTTTCATATTGACTAGTTGCTAGCTATAGCTAGTTGTCGATATGTAGAGAAATAATATTGATACTTTAATTGGTCATTCAATTTTACGATGGATTTGTTTTAGAGTACTTTTGCTCATCTGTCTCACTTAAGAGTATCAGTACGAGACTCCAGATACGTTGACTAAAGCTGATAGGGGCTCCAGAATTAAAATCTAGTCGGAGCCGAGATATCACAAAATTACAATTTGAATATTTATTGGGCATGCGTAATAAACCGGAAATAAAGTTTCTGTTAGCCTAACGCTTCCTCAATTATATTGGGCGGTGCCGGGAAGAGGTTGAGCAGCTCTATTTGTACATAACAAAGTGGTGTGGGCGTAAGTAAGAGAACTCGAGTCGATCCTGCCATAGTCAGCATGTCACGGTTGAAAGGTAACCTAACGATAAATTATAATAGCTGGTGAGAATAATTTGTTTTTGTTTTATTTAGAGTTAGCTAGTCGAGAAGCGGAAGACTTGGTTCCGCTACTCAACAAACATCTCCAGCCAGCCAAAGTCTGCATTACCAGGTTGGACAGCTTTAGCAGCTTATCGAGTATCTACAGTGCAGATGGAGGGCAAGCTGACTACCGCATTTCAGGCAGTGTCATGCTGGGAATGTGGCACAAAAATAATACACTGTTTGTACGTGTAGTCCAAGCCAAGGGTCTTGCAGGAGCTCAAGCTGGAGGTCTGTCTGACCCTTACGTGAAGACCTACGTTCTACCTGATTCATCTAAACGTACCAAAAGGAAGACTACTATTCAAAGAAGGACTAATGATCCCTCATACGATGAAATCTTAAAGGTTTGTCAAAAAACCTAATTTGTACCAAGTAATGTGTAATGTGTAAACCACTTGGACTAAATATGGCATTTAATAATTCATAGCAATACCAATTAAATACTCTTGAATTGAACATTTGATCCAGACCCTTCCAGTTTTTGCTGTTTACCCTCAGCGTGCATGCATGAGAGGGTTAATAGTTGTATTGTTTGTTTAGCTGTCAGTATATTTGTCTGTCTATCTATTTGTCTATTACGCTCTGTTTGGAAATTACTGACAATTAACCATTTAAGTGAACTTACTCAGAACAGTGCTAAAGTGTCTTTATTGTCATACTAGCTTTTCTGGGTAACGCCCCTTTTACATTGTAATTATGTCAGCAAATAATTTCTTTCTGCCCACATACATATATCACTTTTTACAGCATACAAATATGCAGAAACATTTTACTGAAATTTAAAAGCAGATATAGTATGCCGTATTTCCGTAGCTGAGAAGACCGCATTGCTAAATGTATGCAAAATGTGAATTCTTATTTCGGATAAATAATTCAAATTCAAAGTTGTGCTCCATTATCGTTGATTAGCCAAGAATTACAAGTCATGCTAAGAGCAAAGAGAAGAACTCCAGTTCCGTTTTATAAAGGTCACTATAACAAACTCTCTGGGGTCAAACAATCATAGTTCAGGCAGGGCTAATATATAAGGCATCAGTCACTCTCTGCATCAATTACTTGCTACTATTAATTCCAACATCTAGTGCAGTGGATTGGTCCATTATAGGATAGCAAAAGACATGAAAGAGCATATTGTGTATGTATATTTCAAAATGTATTTGCATAAGTTGACAATTTACATTGTTCACAAATATATATCAATATATAAATTTATTATTTATAGCACATAATAATAGTAGTGGTGGTGGTGATAGTAGTAGTAGTAGTAGTAGTAGTAGTAGTAGTAGTAGTAGTAGTAGTAATAATAATAATAATAATAATAATGACACTTGGGGTTGGGTTACTAATGTTTATACTTTCACATTATAATAACTAATTAAAATTCTATTAAGCATGTCATAAGCTGAAACTGTTATAGCACAGAAGTATGTTAGCTTGGTTGTTTTGTGTAGTGTATTTTTTATTATAGTAGATCATTGATTCAATACTTTCATTTGTACTGACTTTATTCCTACAGACTCAACTGCCTCAATCTGATATAAACATAAGTACACTGTGGGTAAGCATTTGGAACTGGGACAGATTTGGGAGAAACTTATTCCTTGGAGAGGTTCAGTTCAAATTATCATCGATAGACCTCACCACATCAACGGACCGTTGGTACAAGCTTAGGGAAAGGGTAAGATTAATAAAATAACGATTACTCTCTTGCCCTTCATTAAAATACACATTTCTTATTCAACTCCATTAGCTCAAGTGTTGTGATACAAAGTGTGTTTGGGTGCTCCTTGTTGTCTGGCACAATGGAGTCACTGTATCATGATTCAACAAGGTCTTCCCAAGAAAATTCTTAGTTCCTAAAACATTAATAAGAATGTATTAAGAAGGACTTGATTTAAGAGCATTAAGAAAAAGTTACAGCTTTTTTTATATAATTTTATCCAGAAATTTGAACCAGAAAGTGAAGATGATAGAGGAACTATAGAGTTCTCTATCATGTACTCCCCTTACAACAACACTGCCAAAGGCTCACTATTCATTAAAGTGAAGGAAGCCGAGGGATTACCTAAAATGAATTCTAAAGGTCTGGCTGACTCTTCTGTTAGGATTTTTCTTCTTCCAAAACGTACACCTTACACCAAGAAGAAGACGAAATGTGTCAAAAATACATTGGATCCCATTTGGGACGAGCAGTTTGAATACAAGTATGTCTCATTGGAGGAGCTGGAAACTAGTCGGGTGCTGGAGCTGACTGTGTGGGACTTTGATCGGAGAGGTTGCAATGACTTCATGGGCTGTGTTCGTCTTGGCCCAAACCCAGACGAGGCTAACAACGTCCACAAGGACTGGATGGATTCTACAGACAGCGAGGCAGAATTTTGGGCTAGCATGCTGGCTAGTCCAAAAGAATGGGTGAGTGTTTCCCTCCCTCTCAGGTCTTCAATTGCCAGCCGTTTTGCAGAGCCACCAGACTTTCAAGACGAGTCAGATTACAGCTTGGAACCTAGCGAGGGAGAAGAAGATGAGGAGTCAGATGAGGTAAGACGTGCGTTATTGTCATTATTCACGACTGTGAATGCCACTGTGTATTTGCCTTGCTTTCTATTATAAAGGATGATGACAGCATATATGGGAGTAATTTGAGTCTCTACAGTGAGTGTGAAACCAGAGGAAACTATCCCATCACTGGAAGTCTCCAGGTGAAGCTGGAACACAAAAAAAGTTCCCTTCTTGTCCACGTAATAAGTGCTAAAGACCTAGCAGCAGCAGATAGCAATGGGTTTTCTGATCCATATGTCAAGATGTACTTGCTTCCAGACAAAAGCAAACATTCAAAGAGAAAAACAGATGTGAAGATGAAGACGTTGAAGCCAGTCTTTAATGAGAGAATGCAGGTAAGCTTAGACATTTTGATTATAATACTTAAAAAATGAAACCATGGAATCTAACTGAATGTCATATCAAGTGAGAGAATTCACTTACGTGAGCAATGAAAAAAAATGACTACATTGTGACTATGTATTTTAATAGCTTGTCGGATTTGGTATAATTTGACAAAAGAGACGAAGTAACTAAATGAACAAGCACTGTAAATTTCTGTTCACAATATACCCTGCAAGCTCTTTTTAAGTAAATTAAACATAACATTAAGAAGTATGTCTGCCCTCAGTAATACACTTATTCTTGACTACTTAAGAATTGGTAGGCCTGGTCATTTTTATGGGCAATGAAATTAAATTATTTCTCTTAAAATAAACTACAATTTACTGGCAGCCATCATACCAAAGGGAAAAAAAAATAGTCCCCTTTGTAATAGTGTGAAACATTATCACACTGGAATTGCACTATGTAAATAAAGGATATTGATTTAAGCTAGTAATTTCCCAGTAAAGGGTTGTAACCGGAAATTGTATATGGTCCAAAGATGATGTGATCAATGAAATATGGTGTCTTTAACTAAGAAAACTGAAAATGCACAAATTAATAACAAATAGTTCAGAGCAAAAAATGCAGCACTTTAGTTTCTAAGGTTATGGTTATGTGGTGTTAAGTTATTACTACATGTTAAGTAAACATGCAAGCATGTCTGCAAGACTTCAAGCATCCGGATATGTAATCCCCATCCCTATCTGATAAGCTACAGAAAGTAATGGATCAAGAAATAGTTGAGATCATTAGTTTAACCTTGACAGGAAAACATGGTGGTGACAGACCAAGACACTCTCTTAACACAAATACTTAAAAAATAAAAATTAAAAAATTAAAAAAAAGAACAAATAAAGATAAGCATTGGTTAGTTACATTGTAGACCTATAGCAGATCCAAGACTTCATTTTGCTTGTCCATGATTATGTTCACTTGCTATTCTTAACATGTCAATCCTCAATAATTACAACTTGAATCACATTCATGTGAGTTGTTTATCTTTGTATAATGCCTGCAGTATGAAGTCGAATCGGCAAAGCTGTCTTCCCGAACTCTGTGGTTCTCTGTATGGGACTGGGACAGATTCGGGAGAAATGAATTTCTAGGAGAAGTAAAAGTGCCACTGACGGAATCCAATATAAACGGACCCGCCTCTTTCTATGACCTCTCTGATAGCATGGAAGTGGTGAGTGGATTACTATTTACTTATTTTTGCGGTCTCTGTTTGGTACAAGACTGAACTGGGAAACTTGTCTAAGTATGAGGAACTTAATGCACTTAATCTGCTCAAGGTGATTGTAAACAAAGTGAATCATCTCAGATATTTGACTGCAACCTATCAACTCCATCCAACAATAAGCAAATTTGATATCCATTTCCTACTTCCAAACTTTGCCCTGACAGGCTTCTTGCATGAAGCCTAATGAGACTTTAGAAGTGCTTATTGACATTGCCTAGCCTCTACCTCTGTCCATCCATTTGTATGCTGACAACTAGCATTCATTGCTGTGATTCTTTTCTGTGCTTGTCCTTTTACCCACTTGTTTCCCCTAATGTCTAGGGAACATCCTCCAAGGCTGCCCCCTTTGTTGGGAAACTGACCATGGCATTGAAGTTTGAAGAGCTTGGTTCCAGAATGGGAGAGATGTACGGCAAACTGCACATTCAAGTCAGAAATGCCAAAGAGCTGGCCAATATGGACACAGATGGGTACACGGATGGCTTCGTCAAGATGTTCCTGCTGCCTTCCAAGTCATCAAAGATGCAAAGAAAGACCAAAGTCATAAAAGATGATCTAAACCCCACTTGGAATGAGAGATTCGTGTACGACAAGGTGACACTGGAGCAGCTCTCCACGAGTCATGCCCTCGAGGTGACTGTGTGGGACCATGATTTGATATCCAGTAATGACTTTGTCGGTGGACTTCGCATTGGCCCAGCCCCCAAGCCTGGCCAAACCAAGGAGTGGATGGATTCCACCTCAGAGGAGGCAAGCCAATGGGAGGAAATGCTCTCCTGTCCTAACGAGTGGGTGGAGCGTTGCCATGTGCTAAGACCATCCATGAATTACAGAGACATTTCCGTCTCCGAGACCAAACCAGTTGTTCAACAGCAAGACACCACACGTAATGTATCTACTGTATCAGTCGATGACAAGGAGAAAATGTTTTCTTCCCAATCTCCAGCTGCTTTGGGAGTTCCGTCGCCAAAGCTATCTGTTCATAAAGGTTCACTTTCATCTGACATTTCTGATGAAGAAGCTGCACAATACTTGCACAGGGTGAGAACTCGGGTAGTGTAGCAATAAGAAGTTAGCCACTCTCAGATATGGTTGTGTTAACAATATAAAACTTATAATTATTCCAACCCCAATTAGTTCAAACTTGACAGTGCAGTTAAAATAGCTTTTGTTGCATACAATACAAGCATGAACTCAATGTACATTCACTTAACATCTTCCACTCACTGAATATGAAAACTCAATATGCTTTGTTATTTTGTATGTGTTAGTTAACTGTGTTGTTGAATTCAAGAACAACTATAATAAGTCCATGAAAATTCAGAAAAAATGTTTTTACATAGCAATTCAAAAAAGTTAAGCAGCATTTCTCTTCTTTCTAACTAGGGCTCAATGGTAATCACGAAGGGAACACCTTCCCCAAAAATTCGTAGTAAACGTAAGAACCCACCAACTTCTCCACCACAACCAGTGAATGGTCAAGAGTCTGAAGTAAGAAGTGAACCATCGCTATCATCTGCCTCAGAATCATCTCTGCAAAATGAAGCCTTCCGGGAGCTGAATCAAGTCACAGCTAACAGCACTGCTTCTCTAGGAGAAGATCAAACTGACTCAGACTCAATTGGTGTCCAGGTAATTATGTGAATTTTTTTTTGTTTTTTCTAGTTAGCCATCAACTTGAGAGCACGTCTGTTTAATTGCAAGGCATGCACCACATCCATTTTGTTATAGCTATAAATAAAATTATCCCTGAATATATGAGTAAATCATTTGTAAACTGTAGATCTCAAAGATAGCAACTTCTAAAGTATTGAAATCAAAAACACAAATCAAAATCTCAGATAACCGCATTAAATGTTACCAAATAATAATATCTTGTACTGACAGATACAAATTATTTGCAGTTTGGTATTGGTACAAAAAGTACAGTTGCTTTTACACTCTGTGGAACTCAAACCCCACCATCTGCTCATATGCAATGAGATCTTGTGCAACTAATGACACCTGTCTTAATAATTCCCTATAAACCTGTATTATTGCTTCATTTCTAATTTACACACATTTCATAATTACTCCTGCAACTACCTGTAATTCACACTTAATGTAAAAGTAAACTGTCTAATCGGAATGCTCAATTCGTGGTGAATTTTCACAGTGAATATATTCATACCCACCTCCGAGGAGGCGAGTAAGTAAACCATCCAATCAAATTTATTTTTTGTGCATTTCATATAGCCTTGAGCCATGGTACAAGTCAGTTGCACCCCTCCGTTCAGTCGGTGTAGGATTTACACTGTCCTAGGGCCTTTGGCCCTTGGTTGTGTAAATCCCACACAGATCTCCACGTCATGGTGTAAACTATACATCTTATTCTATATACACACCACACAATTCTGTTATTATATTGTAATTTTATATTTAGGAAGATGTAGTTGGTCAGTTGGTCCTCTTTATAAAATTTGAAGTCACAAGCAAAAAAAGTAGAACCAAAGGAAATCTTCATGTCCTCATCAAAGAAGCTCAACAACTGAAGTGCAAAACAAAGGATGGAATTTTTGCCAAGTGCCGCATGCTTCCCCAGAGGGCATTTTCTCATGCAAAGAAGACAAAAGTAATTAAAAACAAAGCAAATCCTTCCTGGGACGAAGAGTACACATTCAACAAGCACTTTCTGGATGAAATAGCTACTGACAAAGTTCTTGAAGTAACCTTGTGGGACTACAATAACGGGTCACAGAAGATATTTGTTGGAGGTCTACGTCTTGGTCCAGATCCCAAATCTAGCTCAAGAAAGTTCATGTGGATGGACAGTATTAAATCCGAGTCTGACCACTGGCAAGCTGTATTTGCCAAGCCTGACGAGTGGATTGAAGTCAGACATAATCTCAGAGCAACAATGAACTGTTAGTTAAATAGAGTTTATTATTTGTATATACCACTTGAGTTTTATAATATTAAAATGTTCCAAAGCAGCAGTTTTTGTTAAAAAATTATTAAAAATGTGTAAAAAGGACTAGACAGGGGCCACCAATTGTGTTCACGTTTATTATGAAAATATATGACAGCAGTTGAATGGGAAATATTAAAAAAAATCATTGATCAGTGTTAGAGCCAAATTGTGCATCTGCATTCAGTAAGTGCAGTAGTTATAATTCAATATTCTGAATATCTACTTATATCTCATTCATTCTATGGCTGACCGTTCTGTATACTAATGGTACTTCTTCTATGCCAACACATATACACACATGCGTGAAATTGAAATTTCCTAAGCATCCCAAATAGCAATTCCAGTGACATGCTTTGGCACATGATAGGTTAATTAACCCACTGTTCCAATAATGTGCGCAGTGTAAGTTAAAAATAATGAAGGTCATACTGTCTCTCAGTAAATTTCAATTTGACAATTTTGGCCATGTAATATGAAATCCAGTGGCAAACATTCCGCTTGCCCCCTACAATAGAAAATGTATAGCTTACTACATCTTCTACTCCCCACCCCAACACCCTGTCCCAACCCCGGAAAATAATTAAAAGAATTAAATAGCAGAGAGGTGATGGAAGTGAGGAAACCAGAAAGCACTGCCCCACGCCCTCCCCAGCCCCCCAACCTCCTCCAAGATTTATTGCTTGGGATGAACAGGGAGGGAATACAGCATGCATGCACATAATTTGTCACCATTAAACATTAGATGACATGATATTGATTGACTCAGGAATTCAATTCAGTTTGCAAAATCAATATAAAAAATGTGTACATGTACTTATATAACAATGACCAGTACCAACTTCATACAGAATTCAGCTAGATTACAGTGGTCAGTATGGCAAATCAGTTGTCTTTGGTTTCTTAGGCAGAGAAGAGAAAACTTTTAGTTTAAATACTGATGAAAGTTCAGCATTTTTATGATGCCATGCATGTTGATGCATATTCACAAGACGCTCCAGACACCATTGAACTGACATACATCGCTAAGAAAGGAACGAAAGAGTGAAATCTGTTGAGCAGATTAACACTCACTAGAAAGTCCACCATCAGGTTTCACTGTCTGCACGTGCACAATTTACCAGCTCAGAACAGTCTCGACTGCTGTAAACATTTGGGACATTCCTACAGTATTTGGACTGCCCAATAGGTAAAGGTCGTTATTAGACAACGCTTTAATTAATAGTGTAACAATCAGATTAAACCCTTTTCCTCATCCTTAGTAGCTATTGCAACAAAATAGTTGAAAAGTTTATTAATGCATATTCATGTACATTCTAATACAGTGCACAGTACATAAAAAAACATGGTAATGTAACTGTTGTTTTTGCAAAAATAGCGAAATAAAGTTGTGGTTTACAGACATTTGTTTATACTCAAACTGGCAGTGAAGTATCCAGTTTAGGAGGTTCAGTAGCAGCAGGAGCATCAGAAGATGGAGTGTGTTCATCATTAATGCTCATGTAGCTTCCATGACCACCCGTGGCAGCCTTGCGTTTTCGATGACGCTTAAGAGTATACCAAATTGTAGTTATAATCACTACACCAAGCACCAAAGTTGCCCCCACAGTTCCCACAGTCAAGCCTGCCACACCTCCCCCACTGAGATGTCCCCCTGACTGAGAGGCGTCAGTCGTAGTTGCACCCAAACGTTTCAGCAAATCCTGACCATTCTCGGAGCCCGCTTTGATCTCGTCCCATCCACCTTCGTCGTTCTTGACCCAAATCTCTCCGTACACACCGAACACTGCCATAGTGTCTGTGACGTTATTCTTGTACTTAGGATGCTTACGGAATGGGGGAAGCTTTGGTGCCATCAGCTTGGTCGATCGAAGGGCACCCGCACGAACGCAGAAGTTAATTTCACAGGAATCCTCCACAGCAACCAGATGCTGAGCGTATCCATGCGGGCAAGTGTGCGGCCAATTTTCTGGAGCAGTGTCATGTGGCTTGGGATCTGCCAGAGGGTTGCCCACGGTGCAGCTTTCAAAACCACCAAAATCGACTGCAGAACCAAACCCGCGCTCGTAGTCAGTGCTGACACAAACCTCGATGTCTTCGCCCAAGTGAATTGGGTAGAAGAAGCGCGGACAAGTCATAGAACCAGTGACGGGGTTGGATGTCCTTGATGTGTAGTACCCTCCGAACAAGTAGCCATCGTTTTCAGGAATGGTGGTACCTGGGAGAGCAGCACACCAGTAGGCTTCATACTTGGCCAGACTGAGAAATGGCGTGAGGACGCTCTCGCAATGGCAGCAACGGCTCCAACCAAAGAGGCCGCAGTGACGGCAGACATTGTTGCAAACTGGCTTCTGGACGACGTGCGAGACGGTTCCGGAGTGTAGGTGGATAGCCGTGTAGCCAGTCGGGCAGCTCTGGCCTCCTGTGAGAGGGTTGTTCTGGAGGGCAGGGCTTGGTCCTGCATTGCAGAGATCTTCTGTACGGTGACTAGTGTCTATGGTGCAGGACTGGTATATCCCACCAAATGTGAAGTTAGTGTTCGGAGGAGAGCAAAGGCCATCATCGAGGTTGGCCTGGAAGTAAAAATTAGCAGCGTTTGGGTCTGTGCACCCGTGGCGAGTGTTGACCTTGTAGTACCTGTTGACGGCACGGCGAACACTGTCGGCCATGGACCGTACCGTGGTTTCCGGCAACCTCGGAAGCGTGGTGGGATTTATTACATAATGGAGTGGATCACCAGACCTGTCTATCGCCACCAGAGTGTTGGGCACGCCTTTCTCCCACTCGTCCAAGGTCATATTGGGCGTAAAGGGTGGACCTCCAATGGTCGTCACCTGCGAAAAGGTACGGTTGTTGACAAACTGCGTGATGTCACTTTGAGAGCTCCCGTGAGAAAAAGCCGCGCCCAACTGAACCTTGTTGAAGAAGTTTGCACTGGCTGAAGCCTTGATGTAAGATGTGTACTTGTCCATGTCCTCAACACCGATGGAACGGACAAAATCCGTCTGAGACAAGATGGCCCCGGCCTCCATGGAAGAGACGTAATGCGTGCCATAGTCCCTGATCAGCAACTCCGCCAAGTACTGCACATACTCTGTGTTGTTGTTCTGGATGCTAGACGCAATGTCGTACAGCCTCGACTTGAAGGTTGAGTGCAGCTCTGCCCCGGGCTGGAGCTTGACTGTGTAGAGCTTGTTCCGAATCTGAACTCGAGTGGACTTGGCATTGTCGTTGTGCATGTGAGACTTGGTCAGGGAATAGCCTGCAGAGAACTTACCACTCACCACAGAGAAGAATCCAACATCCAAGTTCATGGAGTTGGAAGTCATGGAGGTGTAGTTGTCCCAGTGGTCGAAGTATTCTGCATACACGTTCACCGTGCTCTCCTGCACGGGAAGAAGGAACGTGCTGTCCGGCAGGAGGAACTTGCCGTCTTTAGACACCTGGCAATTGGAGAAGTTGTAGGCATGCACCTGGCCCATGTCCAAGTTCCTGAGGTTGTCGAATCCTACCCCTGGCAGAACCTCCATCTGGTAAAGTGGTAGGGCATCATCCTGTGGAGACTTCACCGGACAGTTCCTCACGTCGCCTACGCGGTACGTCGGCTGAGGAGGAGGACTAGCTTCGCTAGCGGCATAGCTAGTGCCTGCACACAGAGCTACAAGCAACACTACAAGGCTACAATTAAACCTCGTCATTTTTTGCTGCCAGTGAAAAAAAAATCTGCAGCGTAGCACTTCTTGTTTATCACCTTGCGGTAAGCAAGTTCATTGAATATAACCACACATCCCTTTTATAGAGTGCGCATTGAGACGTCGCGCGCGCAATTGCTGAACGTCATAATTGTTGATGTAATGTAAATATGAAGACCTGACATTGTAAATGCAACAGTAGTATTTATCATTCAATTTCAAATTCTGGAGAAAGGTGACACAATCAAGATATGAATCCATCTCCATCTAGTCCTCAGGATAAATCTTCTTGAGCCAAGGGCGGGGAATATGCCTGTTATTCTTATAGCCTTCGAAGTAGTGGTCGATCTCAGGAGCCTGTATACGAACTCTCTCACCTTGGACCAACTCCAGGTGGTCCTGAGGCAGATAATGGAAAGGAGAGCCAGAAGAGACGTAGTGTGAATCTACCAGGACCATGTAGTTGGGGCTGTCCTTCAGATGCTGCACACACACACACACACACACATGCACACACATACACACACACACACACACATGCACACACACACACACACACACACACACGAGAGCATAAACATGTAAACAAGTACATATTTCCACACTGAAGTGCCATAATGTCTCACGGTAGGCACTCACAGCAGGCAAGCTATATAACTCATATGACCTATGTTTGATGGTCATATACATAAGATGGAACCAAAAATAAGTAGCAAACAGTAAAAGGGGTCATAAAATATAACAAGAGTTGCATTAACTAGTGATCAATGTTACAATGTACAGAAAATACAATTAAGTAATTGAGTTATAGTCCTAAAAGCAGTATTCAATAAACAGGTCCACGATAGCTGTTTGTTTTCTTTGTAGTTGTTATGTATATTATCTTTTTTAATCAAGTAAAGAGATCTAAGCTCCCTAAGCTTTTAACTACTCTGTACACTGTAATAAATATAATAACTAGTGACGAGCTTCAGCACAAAGGGCGAGCGAGCCATTACGCACAAGTAATTCAAACAACGAAGTAGCTAAATTAATACAATAAAAGTTGCAAAAAGCTGTGTAAAAGGCAGCTAATATTTTTGTTAGTTAAATGTTTAGTGCACTATTCTTTGTGCTATTCATTAGCTAAACAATAACTTAACATACAATACTTTCCACAAATTAGTTCACTGGATATACCAACACAAAGCTTACCTTCATGACTTTTCAAGTAAGTACAACACTAACATCACATTAGCCCAGATAACTCAAACTATTCACACGAAAAATAAACTCTGGCAAGTTTGTACACCTAACTGTGTCCGCAAAATATCAGATAAGACAGAGACAACCTAATTCAAAGGGGTTCAATTAAATTTTATTGGATGATACCAGTAATGATCAATAAACCACAAGATTCTATTTTGTGAGGTATGGGACAGGGTTGACTACCGAGCTAACACAAAAACACGAGGGTCAAAGTATAAAAATGATACGTATGTCCAAGCATATAAACAAACAAACAAACAAATACCGTATCCCCGAATTTCAATTGTGATACCTGATAGTGTCTCACTTGCTCGCCAGCTACCTATATCCATGTCACAAACATAACTAAACAATTAGAAAAAATTTTTTTTAAATAAAACAAAACTATACCCATAATAATATATACATATATGACAGTACTTGGGAAAAGGGACCAATTACGTACAATCAAAAATGTACAGTAGAGCCTGAACACCGACAAAAAAAATTTTTTTTTTCCCTTCTTTTTATTGGCCCACTGGTATCTCCTACCCTTTAGCTACACTGACACCAAATTTGAGTGGCTGAAACCTTTGTTAAAGGTCCAAGCGCCCCATTTTAACACAGCCATCTTTTATTCTCTTTTTTGACCTTCCTTGCGTGCACGGAAATCCAACCTGCGAGTAATTGAAAATCGTGGGCGAATTCAATTTGTTGCCTAGCAACAAATTACCTCGACCTCAGAAAATCGCGGGTAAATTCTTATAAGTTTTTGTTATAGCATTGCAGCAACAGAATAGAAATAATAAACGTGAATAATCAAGCTATATTATAAGTTGATGTTGCTATTTATGGGGTCTTGTAATTGGGAGTCTGCAGATCTAGAGACTCTCCTGGGACTATTATTGTGTAGACTCTGGAAGAATCAGGAAGTCTCTGACTGGACAAAGGTTTCAGTGATGATAAGGACTTCTGTCACACTGCAACAAGAGAAGACAACACATTGTGAATGTCCATCATTTTTGTTCATTGATTTAAAGAGATTCCTACTATTATTCATTTGTTCCAAAACAGGCAACAAGTTGGCTGACACACTTATGTAAGACAAATATATTCCTAAACTTAGCTAGCCAGTGAACTAACAAACCAAGCTAGTTGATCATTTCTAAAAGAGTGACTGTATTACAGTTACCATGACTTACTGTAACTATCAAACTGTTGGTAACCGGGGGGGGGGGGGGGGGGGGGAAAGCACCAAAACGGCCTGCAAAACTATGTCTATACTCATCTAGTGCTACTTAAAGCCATACCTGTCTAGCACCCTTACACAACGTAGGGTTTGAACTGAGTAGGGCCTCCCCCATAAACGAAGTAAGCGGCCCCAACTATAACTTACTGCCGTTCAGCTGAGCACCGCCATTTTCCAAGCACAAATAAAAGTCTTACGTAACCCGCAAAACACGGACTTCCGGTTAGATTACGGAATTCAACGTTAACTCCGCCAGAAATTGAATAAGAAGTTTTAATTGCAGTTTTCTCGAATTAACTGTGCTCAAGTTGGTTAGATTGCCGCTCGTATATTTAGTGAACCAAGCAGCGCCTGCCTATAAACTTGGTACAAAAGTACTCCATATGAAGTGCTCTACAAGTGGTATAAATAACTCGTTTTTCAATTTTTAATGCAATTGGTCCCTTTTCCCAAGTACTGTCACACTCATATATATATATATATATAATACTTATAGCACGAGTCAGAGTACAATATGGGAAAATATTTTACGAGCACGCAAAATATTTTCACGAGCCAAAGGCGAGTGAAAATGTGGCGTGAGAGTAAAATATCATTCCCATATTGTACGACGAGTGTGACAAGTGATTTATTGCTGCCTTGATATTTTTTCTCAACCGGTTACAATTCAATTTTCATTGATTTTACTCGATACGCGCATGCGTAGTGTACCGTACAATATAAACCGTACAATATGGGAGAATACAGAACGCTCGCGTGATGCGGAAATATTCAATTAAAAATATCAAAACTGCAATAAATATATATATATATATATAAAGTATGGGTTTGAAAAATTACTGTCCTGGTCCCAAAGGTGAAGCGTGAAGGAAAGGGCAGATATCTAGCAATAATTCCAAGAGTTGCCATGGTTCACTATTTAATACCATAGCTACCATTTCTCACAGTGTAACAGACCAAATAATGACAGAGTATTGTTGTATTAGTCTCACAGTGACAGTTATGGCAGCAAGGGTCATTCAAAATACCAACTATAAGAAGTGAACTACTTTTCATTTCACTGCCTTCAAACAAAGACAGTGGTGATGGAGTGAAGGTATTTAGTGAGTTCACAAGACAAGACATTATACTGCAATGAATAATTCTCCATTTCAGTTGACTGTTAATAATAAAGATGGAGTGATTGTCAGTAAAACAAGTTTCGCACACAAGTTAAAAAGAATTTTTTTCTTTGTAGCTAAAAGGAGCATGACATATCACTCTATACCCTAAATATTTACACATTTTGCTCTATTTTGTCATAAAAAATTCTTCTGTGGATGAAATTAAAACACTTTGTGGTACATAGTATTTTGTTTAGTTTTTTGTCCACAGGTGATACAATATTAATTTTTAGGGTGATATCATTTCTATCACACGGCAGTTACTAAGCAACTATGGCATAAAGAAATTAATATAAATATATATATATATATATTGTATGTGTGAAAATTTCATTGTGTGTATGACTTTCCAGTGTCTCACTGGCCAACAGGCAACTTCTCTTATCTTACATTTAATCATCTTGCTCATTCTAGCCCACCAATGACTGTGCATACCAGATAATCCAAAGCAAGCCATATATTCTATATTACACATGCCTCACATTGTAACACGTTACAAAGTACAAAGAGTAGATGCCATATAGAGCTATAGTTTGTATTACATTGTAATGATATCAACACACACACACACACACACACACAAAAGCACACTCAGCACAAAGCAACAAAGAGTACCACCATTGGTGTAGTTTAGACGAGTGACTGTCACAAACTCAAAACAATACGTCAAATATTTCAGCCCATAAATCATGTGTGGTCCACAGGGGTGCTTGTGATCCTAGCTCAGATGGCAGTGGTTCTCTGTGTTGGACTCCATCTTAACAATCCAAGCCCCAACTCACACCAAACCACACCTACTGTTGCTTAGACCTTTCAATAAAATAAATAATGGAAGCTAACAAACAACCGGTTTCTGCTATGTACAAAAGAGTACTTTCCCCTCCCAAATAATAATATTGAACAAATTACCGTAACTGTTTATGAGAACAAAGGAAAGCTCCGTCCCAAAACTCAATGAAATTAATCACAAACATAGCACGGGCCACAAGTTTGATGGTGCTCGATCAGACTCCAACATGTGGCTATCCTTCATTGAGTGTGCTCGATCAGACTCCAACATGTAGCTATCCTTCATTGAGTGTGCTCGATCAGACTCCAACATGTAGCTATCCTTCATTGAGTGTGCTCGATCAGACTCCAACATGTAGCTATCCTTCATTGAGTGAGCTCGATCAGAATCCAACATGTAGCTATCCTTCATTGAGTGTGCTCGATCAGACTCCAACATGTGGCTATCCTTCATTGAGTGTGCTCGATCAGACTCCAACATGTAGCTATCCTTCATTGAGTGTGCTCGATCAGACTCCAACATGTAGCTATCCTTCATTGAGTGTGCTCGATCAGACTCCAACATGTGGCTATCCTTCATTGAGTGTGCTCAATCAGACTCCAACATGTAGCTATCCTTCATTGAGTGTGCTCGATCAGACTCCAACATGTAGCTATCCTTCATTGAGTGTGCTCGATCAGACTCCAACATGTAGCTATCCTTCATTGAGTGTGCTCGATCAGACTCCAACATGTAGCTATCCTTCATTGAGTGTGCTCGATCAGACTCCAACATGTGGCTATCCTTCATTGAGTGTGCTCAATCAGACTCCAACATGTAGCTATCCTTCATTGAGTGTGCTCGATCAGACTCCAACATGTAGCTATCCTTCATTGAGTGTGCTCGATCAGACTCCAACATGTGGCTATCCTTCATTGAGTGTGCTCAATCAGACTCCAACATGTAGCTATCCTTCATTGAGTGTGCTCGATCAGACTCCAACATGTAGCTATCCTTCATTGAGTGTGCTCGATCAGACTCCAACATGTAGCTATCCTTCATTGAGTGTGCTCGATCAGACTCCAACATGTGGCTATCCTTCATTGAGTGTGCTCGATCAGACTCCAACATGTGGCTATCCTTCATTGAGTGTGCTCGATCAGACTCCAACATGTAGCTATCCTTCATTGAGTGTGCTCGATCAGACTCCAACATGTAGCTATCCTTCATTGAGTGTGCTCGGTTGTATTTCTTCAACAAAAAAAGATCACTTGAACATACTTTATGCCTAACTGGGAAGATTCCTTCTGTTCTTGAAATCACAAATCAAGTGTTGCTTGGTCCAGGCTGGTCAACCTATTAATAATTATTGATGCAGATATCAATGAATGCCTTAAAGCTTCATTGCCACTACAAGAAGAAAAATCCTCTTGCTTTTTGGAAATTCAATGAAATAAAATATCCCACATTTGCAAAAACTAGTTGGGCAAGCGAAGCGAGACCCTCACTAATGAGGACCAATTGAGATTTATATTGATATATATATATATGGCAATGCGTGTCCACCCCCGGAGGCTACTTTTAAACGTAAATTAGTGCGGGCGCAAAAAAAATTAGGAGAAAAGACTTTGAAATAATCCCTAGGAAAAAAAAAGGCAAAGCGCTGCAGAGACGGAAGGGGACAGACATTCAAAGTTAGGTCTTACAAACTTAGCTGAGTTTCTTTTTCTATTCTATAAGTGGAGGTGGTAAGTTACCTTGGTTAATGCGGTGTTTGTCATAGCTATACGCCCTGCGTAACAGATTGGTTCTTCCTTGAAAATCTATTTTCCAATAGTGAAGTCACTAAGAGAATACAATACGATGCTTTATCTACTAGGGCAGCTCAAACTCAACAGTCTATTCAACCATTTGTTATTCAAAATATGCTGCAGTAACAAAATGCTACAAACTCAAAACTTGAAAAAGTAACTTTCTCTGTATTCTAAACTAATTTGTATTTCAATAACTTGCACACGCTTGTTTTAAACTCCAACTTCACAAGCATTTTTAAGTATGCTTCAATCTTTAACAAAAGTACAGTTACACAATGAAATAAACCAGACACTTGTACTCACGCTGATCACCACCATTTAATTGCATTAATGTAGAAATCACCACAGTATTGTTCTTGTCAAAAAGCAAGTAGTGTACAGTTTAATAAAGCAAACTAAAATATGATATAGAATTTACAATTAGTGACAATTTTTTGTAAATTCTATATAGTATTTATTACGTAGTAAAAAAGTCTCTCTACAAACCAAATACGTGTATGCTTGATTTTTAGCAGAATGCAGTAAAGATTACGGATTACTGCATGCAGATCAATACTAATTGCCTTATATGGTCACACACACAAAAAAAAACCCCGTTCTGAAAGGTCCCTCAGTGAAGGTTTTCACAATTGCCTCATGTGTTACCAGTGGCCCATAAATAACACATCGTATCAACTGAGAACGGGACATACTTTCCTCCATGTGACACTCTAACAAGCACACCTTTAGTCACATGGATTAAAACAACAAACACAACTAGGACCGTTTCAGAATCCTTAGAGTTAAATCAACAGCTTTCTAATCCACACCACCACATGCAACTCAGTCCACCGTTTCGTACGGTGCCACGCCTATCACTGTGATCGGAAACTCACCGGACGCTTGGAGTAGTATCTCTCCAGCCAGCTCTCAGGAGCCTGCAATCATACAGAATTCAATCCATAACAACACCAACTTAATCACAAGGCAGAATTTACTTGCTACTAGAATTAACAATATATATATATATATATATATATATATATATATAATAGTCCCACCACGCCCACCCCCGTCACATATGCCTTGTGAGGAGTTGTTGTAAACTGATCAGGATGTGCCATGTGAGAGATGGTTTGGGATTTTAGATTTTTGATTATGTATCAAACAATGTTGTGTGTTTTAGCCACCCGAATTCATTAGCGTCCATGATAACACATGACATCGATAAGCTCTCAATCGTCGTAAAATTCTCATATGAATATTTTAACAACCGTTGAAAAAAACTATATTTGAGTTAGAGTATGTCTATAAATGACAGAGAAGGTCTCTATGAGGTCCTGGGACACGGTATACATACCCACTATTACATTCCCGTGATATTCAACTCCTCACAAGGCATATGTGACGGGGGTAGGCGTGGTGGGACTATTATATTTATATATATATATATATATTGTTTCGGGTGGCTAAAACACACAACATTGTTTGATACATAATTAAAAATCTAAAATCCCAAACCATCTCTCACATGGCACATCCTGATCAGTTTACAACAACACATGACACACACAACTCCAGAAAGGATATTACGACATCTAAACATGCACCTACAATACAACAGGCAGTCAGCAACTACCCGCATCATTTCAATCGATTGAGTTGGTTGAATAATATGTGAAGTCCACCCATGTTGCCATTGTAGTAGTTTCAATATAAAGAGGGAAACAAGAATTTGTGTGAGTGGAATACAAATTGTCCCCTTTCTTCCCCCGCCACCTGGTTTCAAAGTTGAGTTTGTGTCACATAAGTTACTAACACGTGTTGTCAGAGTCTCACCTCCATCCACACACTTGGCCCTACATCCACCCTTCCTCCCCCATACATCCACCCATCCTTCCCCATACATCCACCCATCCTTCCCCATACATCCACCCATCCTTCCTCATACATCCACCCATCCTTCCCCACATGTCCACCCATCCTTCCCCATACATCCACCCATCCTTCCTCATACATCCACCCATCCTTCCCCACATGTCCACCCATCCTCCCCATACATCCACCCATCCTTCCCCATACATCCACCCATCATTACCCAACATCCCACCCACCTCCCCATACATCACCATCGTCCACACAAATCCACCAATCCTTCCCCACATGTCCACCCATCCTTCCCCATATGTCCACCCATCCTTCACATATCCACCCATCCTTCCCCATACATCCACCATCCTTCCCCAACATGTCCACCACATCCTTCCCCATACGTCCACCCATCCTTCCCCATACATCCAACCATCTTCCTCATACAATCCACCCATCCTTCCCCAACATGCCACCATCGCCCCCATAAATCACAATCTTCCCATAAGCACCATCTTCCTCATACAGTCACCCATCCGCCCCCATACCCATCCACCCATCCCCCATTACACACCAACAACATCCACAACCAGCCATTCCTCAGTCCACCAATCCTACCCAACATAATCCTTCCCAACATCCTCCACCATCACTGCCACCCATAATACCATTCACCCATCCTTCCCATACATCACCATCCTTCCTCATACATCCACCCATCCTTCCCCACACGTCCACCCATCCTTCCCCATACGTCCACCCATCCTTCCCCATACATCCACCCATCCGTCCACACACATCCACCCATCCTTCCCCACATGTCCACCCATCCTCCCCCATACATCCACCCATCCTTCCCCATACATCCACCCATCCTTCCCCACATGTCCACCCATCCTTCCCCATACATCCACCCATCCTTCCCCATACATCCACCCATCCTTCCCCACATGTCCACCCATCCTTCCCCATACATCCACCCATCCTTCCACACACATCCACCCATCCTTCCCCACACATCCTTCCCCACATGTCCACCCATCCTTCCCCATACATCCACCCATCCTTCCCCATACATCCACCCATCCGTCCACACACATCCACCCATCCTTCCCCACACATCCACCCATCCTTCCCCATACATCCACCCATCCTTCCCCACACATACAGAGTTTGTGATCTTTCACTTTGACAAAAAGGACTCCCACAGAAGTGAGGGACACACATCAGAACTACCACCAGTATGTAGAGTGTACGAGTGTTTGTGTCTCGTATTCAACAGTCAACGTTGAAAATAATTCATCTCTAGAAGGGGGTGTGGGAGATTGACCCTTAATACACACCCATAGAATCCATCACTAGTTCCCTGGACCATATGCCAGCAAAACACATAATAATTCTAGTTAAACATGTAGCAGGAAGTACACACATCAAATATTCATTGTTTGAAGTAACACCTGGATGTCTGTTGCCTTAATCATAGTTAACCTAAGGGCTAATTCATTAGCTAGAACCTGCAAGGGCTCATTCACTATTATAACACAATACATAAACAAACTCTTATATTGATTTTCACCTGGCTAACAATTATCAGTGAGTGCTCTCTATTTAGGGCTGACCAACCATAGGGATAATACAAAATTCACTTCACATTAAATCTGGTTTCGGTCAACAATAATTAAAAAGAAGTGTTTAGTTGTCTTTTGGAGTCCCTAATGATGCTATCATTCAATTTCTAATCCATGACAGAGTGCAAAAAAACAGTTATAAAAATGTCCACCTATTTTCATTAACGCTGACATGTTAGTCAGTAGTGCAGGAAGAAAAAGAGAGTATTGTAAATCACTACATCTTCTTTGCAGCGGCTGTTGGGGAAAACAGTAAATGCTTGGCGTTGATAGTTTCAGAAGTAAATGTTTAGTAATTGTTTTAGAACTTATCATGAATAAGGTAATGTGAATGTTGAAAAGTGGGCAGTTGAGACTAAGATGTTGTAGTAAAGCATAGCTAATGGAACTGGAATGGCATACTAAGATGAATAGTGACCATGGCAAAGATTGTAAAAAAAATTAAAATTAAAATTAAAAAAAGTGGGAAACTAGTTGTAAAAAATGTTGAAAAAAAATTTAGGGTTGCTCTAACAAATATGGAAACAAGGAATTTTAAAGCCAAAGTGTTAATTCAAAAGATGAGCATTACAAAGCTTGCCCCAATTGATAGTGGAGATTCTACATCCATCACTGAATAAATTAAAAAATAAATAATTTTTTTCTTAATAAATGTAAAAAAAAAGTTTAGGATTTCTCGAATTAGTTGGGATCAAGAAAGACAAAGTCAAACTAAGTCCCATGTGTTCGAAAACTTCAGAACTTTTGAAATTGACAAATGACAAGTTCTGAACTTTTAAAGTCGACAAAAGGCAAGTTCTGATGTTTCGAAGCTGACAAATAGAAGGCAGCTAATTAGGGGTGTAGAATCACCATTCTCAATTTGGGCAAGTTTTTTCATCTTTCGAATCAATACTTTGGCTTTAAAATTCCTTGTTTCCATATTTTTAGAGCAACCCTAATTTTTTTTTTTAACATTTATGAAACGTTTTTTACAACTATAATTATTAGCTTTGTCAGGAAATAAGTTAGCATATGCTGTAGAACTTCAGCTATCCGAACTCCAATTATCCAAACACTTCAGTTAATCGAACACACAAAATCTAATAGGAGCACGTGCAGCCACAAAGAATTGCTTGACCACGCCCCTTTATATGTTTTTATAATACATTTTATAGTGTTCAGTTATCCGAACACCTCTCGGTCCCAACGTGTTCGGATAACTGAAGTCCTACTGTATGTGGTAAAGGGTGACCAATCCACCTGACCACATATATCTTTATATGTTTTTATAATACATTTTATGGTGTTCAGTTATCCGAACACCTCTCGGTCTCAACGTGTTCGGATAACTGAAGTCCTACTGTATATGGTAAAGGGTGACCAATCCACCTGACCACATATATGGTGGCTGAACCAAACTGTCTGGTACTGATGTATCAAGTTCATCCGGCAAGCTGAAAGGATTGTTTGATTGGGTACTTCTTGAGTTGACATGCGTCAAAAGAATACATTTCTTTGAGGTTTCTTTCTCGTTTCCCAAGTGTAAGTAATTTAACTGCTGTAGTTTTTTTTACTTCTCTGCCTACACTGAACTCCTCATAACCTTAAAGTTGGTTAGGTCACAAACCTGAACTTCAATCCAATAAAAGTAAATTTTACCTGTACATTGAAATTTAAGTAGAGAATTTAATTTAATCATGAGAAATTAACCACTTAACAGAGGCATACCTGGGATGACAGTCCTTCTTCATCAAAAAATAACAGACTAAAAGGAGATGTATCCCAGATACGTAGTGCCGTGTGTAAATATTGCATGTAATGTAAATATGTTACACCAATGACATACAGTCGTGATACTTCTTCAGCACAACCGCTACATAGCCTAGACCTAAGATGATCTCTATTGCTTATTTAGCCAGCTCACTCACCTCTTACGTTCTCATACTCTCACTGTTACAATGTGAATCCCATAGCAACAAAACAGGAGACAGTTCTGGTGAGCCCAGGATGGAAAAGAAGAAAACAAGATAATGCAGCAGGAAAGAAAAGAGAGCATAGCGCTACACAGGTTTGACTATTTCACAAGTCTGTAATATAAAGGTCTTGGAGAAGCTACGCAGGCAGGCAAGCTAAACTCAAATTTATAGCAAATGAACAAGCCGGGAAAGAAGAAAAGAAGCAAGTTAGTAACAAAACTAGGGAAGCTACTAAGCAGAGCTGAGAGCAAGTGGGCACTTTATATTTAGTCGCCAAACTAGAAAATACCTTCATCAGAAACATTAAGTAGCAAGCACATGTTATCTCTTCAACAACCAGCAATATAGATCTTTCAACGGGTTAAGTTTTAATTGACATAATATTGGCTGTTAGAACAAGAAAATTTGCTATTATATAGGTCTTCTTTGCATATACGTACAGATGAACTGATAAACACCACATCTAACACAACAGACATTCTTCGGTTCAGATGCACAGCTAGCTATGTGAGCTTGTCTGAAAAGGCTTTGTTATAAGTTGATGCCACACTGGATGTTCAATTAGAGTTGATGAAGTGAAAATATAGCAGTAAATTGCAGATGTGTAAAATCTACAAATCAAATACGTATGACTAATTCCATGATGTGTGCAGTCGATTCTTGGTTGGAAATATTTCAAAGCATTCACTTGCACACAATTATCACTCACTATGTGGCCACATGGCTCAAGACAATATGCTTAAAATAACACAAATACCTCTTCCCCCCCCTCTCCCTTAAAAAACTGGACATGCATGAATTGCTAAATCAGAGATTCATAAAACTATAAGAATTATTTCCACCCCGTGCCCACCACCCTCCCAAGGACACAATCCTTACCACTGCGTGCTCATCCCAGCCTATGACCACTCCATAGAGTCCCTGCTCCTTGTGCCTCACCACGTCACCCACTCGCAGAGCGACGTGCTCGGGTCTGTTCACACGTGGAGTACTAGAACGAGCAAAGTAGACATTGTCGTACATGTACTTGTCGTCCCTGACTTCTACTTCCTCTGACTGTCTGCCTCCTTTATCACCACCTTCTCTGTCTTTGCTGGAAGCTGACAAAGATGATGATGATGAAGATGTACTAGAATCTGAGCGGGAACCAGAATTGGAATCTGGCTTGCCATCAGAATTGGAATCTGAATGGTAATCTGATTTGGAATCAGGCTTGCCACCAGGCTTGCCATCAGAATTGGAATCTGAATGGTAATCTGATTTGGAATCAGGCTTGCCATCAGAATTGGAATCTGAATGGTAATCTGATTTGGAATCAGACTTGGCATCAGAATTGGAATCGGAATAATATTGATCCATTCTCCCAAATTTGTCCAGAGTAAGTGTTCTTTCCAATGTGAATCCATTGTTTTTTCTCTTCTTCTTTCTGTGTGTGCTTGTCCTCTTGTAAGGAATTAGGAACAACTCCTTCCAGCTTTTTAGCTTGGAGTAGTGCCACAAAGTCTCCCTTACTGTGTCTGCAACTCCTAGCAACCCATTCCGTAACCTATGACCATTTTTAAAAAATCACTTCGATACACAGATTTCAGTACAAAAAATATATGGTAAAGGATCATCAAAATATTACCTCTTTCTTGGGAAGATATCTCAACTAGACACATAGCATACTTCGATGCAAGTAAACTTACAGTAGACTCACTATTAAATTAGACCATACCACAAAGCAAAATATCATGTGGGTTATTTTAACCAACTTAAGTAAGGTAACTCTAAATTCAGGCCTCGTACATACTGGGGCACTCATTACGGATATCACTATGAGCTAATGAAATGGCAGTTTTATGAAAAATGCTACATTCTAGAAGACTAAATCTATGTGTGTTGTGTGTGAATGTGTATGCATGTGTGTTGTGTGTATGTATGTGCATATGTGAGTGTTGTGTCAATACTAGTAAAAGCTTTCACTGTAATACTAAAAGCTAGCTGTGTTTGCCTTAGTCTCAAAGAAAGAATGATCGATGACTTCCTAGCCTCATATCCACCCATGCTCTCTGAAGCACAGTGTCTTTAGTTTCCACAACCACAAATAAATATGCAATCAAAATTCACCAACAGAGCATTCCATGTGCTACGAGTAATGTTGGGAAAGAAGGCATCTATTAGGATACAGTTTTATTCCTCCACATTATTAAAACTATACTCTCCATATATATATATATATATATATATATATATAGGGTTCTTGTTTTATATTTGTTTATATTAAATGGATGATCAACCTTGAATAATAAGTGTTATTGCATTATAGTGAATTCAGGATAATATACAAGAAAAACAATCACCTCATCACCACACGCTTGCTTAGTACAGAATTTCAAACTATAAACTGAAGGCAACAAGAATGGAGTGCAAACAATGGCTTAGGTATGAAGTAGGGGTTGGGCAAACTTGCCTCAAATTCCACTCCTCCATGTTTCTAATTCCAACCCAGACAACACAGCCCATTGCTCACTGCTCACTTGTTATGACAGAGTGAAGATGAAGTCATAACATGCACTTATTACATGGCAACCAACAGCAGACAAGACATACTATTGTTCTTTTCTTACCGAGCTTTTTTATCACTGATATGGAATACAATCACTTTACAATATTACTAACAGTAGATTAGAGCCAGAACAGTTAACAATTATTCTTCATTTTAAACAAAGACTACATGTACACTCTGTGAAACAAAATATCATGATATAAATAATTTATTGTCTTAACATCCCAGAACTAATTTTATTCATGTATGTTGCAATTTAAAGGTTGAATCTCAAGTATAAACACTCATTTTTTTTTTTTTATTCATTTAAAGTCTATAAAAATTATATAAACAATCAATATAGTCAACTTATGTCCTCTCTCATGATCTCACCTGTCCAATGCCTCTCTGCGGACTGTCTCAATCGTTTTGGGAGCCACTTTCTGCCCCAGTAGTGAAGGATTTTCCAAGGTTGCTGACTCAGCAGCACTCGTACCAGTGGTTGTGTATAAGGAGTTGATATAGTGGGAGATAAACAGCTGCAGGGGTACTGCCAACAGCAGGATCATCAGCACCAGTGCTGAGTTCACGCCTTTAACAAACCAAACAGAGACACTTTATAAATACTTCGAACAGCAACAAAAATATTCGCCATTACCAATTCTCACTGGCTGCATATTGGAACTAGGAGACCGGCAGTGTCCCCGAAATTAACTACACACACGTTCTACACATAGTAGTAGAGTACCAGCTACTTAACAAAGTTAGACAGCTCGATTTAGCTAAAAAGGTAAAGCGTAGAAAGAAATCCGTAATTTTCCGGAAATCGATCCGTTTGTTGTGTTTTGTCGGGAACACGTAAACACGTGGCTTGCTGAATCAGCAATCTTGCTAAATTTCCCTGTGCAATTTTTACGGATTCGGTTTGTACAGTATGGGGAAGAAAGGCAGCAAAAAGAAGGGGAAAAGAAACACCCAATCTCCAAAACAATCTAAGCTACCTAGAGATCACTCTTCACGTAATAGTGAACGAGTTGTACCGTCTACTGCTACTAAAGCTGTAGTGTATCGACCAGTTCCAGTAAGAGTGCTATATTTATTAGAATCTGCGTAGGTCAGCCATTAGCTCGCACTAGAAATTGCTGTTATTTTTATCTGTGATGTTTTCTGTTGTTACCAATACTTGCTTTCTGGTTCAAGGTTGTGTACTACAAACACGTATTATAAGTTCATTAAGGATTAAGGAACTCTAGTGGCATTTTGAGCCACTATGCTGATCTATGACCATTTGTCATAGAAGAGAGAATATTTAGCTTGGCTACAATTTGTATAATTACTAAAGTTACCTGCTGGGCCATTCCTAGCTACTTGCATTGCCGTGAACATTTTATGTAGCAAGGGCCAAGGCAAAGGGCTAAAACAAGATTATGGTCTGACCTGTAATAAATGGATCTCTATCTTTCACTTTCCCCATTCTTTGCTTGTGCTGTAGGGGCTCGTGAATCTGGGAAACACTTGCTTCTTCAATTCTGTCATACAAGTATGTCTTGTCATTTTTATTGTCCAAATACAGCATGTTGAGTGTACATGTACTCTATTGAGGGGAAGTCAGTCATCTGACATTTCTTGTGCTATTGACATCATGTCCAGTCCGTCAATTAACAGTCCTGATGTAGTTGGGAGGGGGGGGGGGGGGGGGGGGGGACAGTATAATTGTTATTGTAGTCTCACAGACCCCGACCTTTACCCTTGGAATTAAGCATGTGTCAATAATTGCATCGGGTTACCATTTGTATCTTGAACAATTTGTTGCAGGACAGTACCAAGTATAGCTAGTGTCTTCATACTATGTCCGACCAAATTGGGTTTTTCTTTTTACTATACTGTACTGTATGTCAGAGTGTCGGACTGTGAGTGAAGAAGTGTCATAGCATCTCTCCCAGATCTTAGCAACCTATGCAATATATTGTGTGTGCGTGTGTGTGTGTGTGTCTCTCTCTCTCTGTTTTGTGTCTCTCTGTTTTTCTGTCTGTCAGAGTCTTAGTCAATCACAATACTTCAGGCTTAGACTGCAACACTTGCAATCCACTCCTACTTTTGAGCAAGAGCTTCAGCTTCCCAACTCTGAGGTATTTATATTTGTTCACACATGTATTGTGTAAGTATGTATGTATGTACATATGTATGGGTAAATAGACTTGTGTTGTTGTTGTTGTTTCCTTCACTTTCAGGAGGTATTGAAAGTTCGTGTGATAGAGGAGTTGGGACCCCTTACCACAAACCTTAGGAAATTGTTACAGTCTATGGTGGATAAGACAGCAGGAACTCTCAATCCACACCCAGTCTTCTCCGAGATATGCAAGAAGTTAGTCCCTTCACAAACTTACAACTTCCTAAGTGATCATTGTGTGCACTGTGCATATCATTATGTCTTTATGGGTGTGGTGTAATGTGGGTGTGTCCTTGATTGATTGCTGTCTATAGAGTTTCTCGATTCTCGAGTCATGCACAACAAGATAGCCAAGAGTTGCTGCACCATCTTCTGGATGCAATCAGGCAGGAAGAGATCCATGTGAGCGGAAAGTGGTTGATAGTTTGGGCTGTTAAGTAAAAGTACTTCTTAACTAGATGTAGCTGAATACACTTTCAAGATGTATGGAAAGATTATATTGATTGATTGATTTGTTAAATTTGCTAACTGGTCTGGGCCAAATAAATTATACCAGGAGTTCTGTTTTTGTTGCTGCAGAGAATTAAGCATGCCATTTTGGTGCACCATGGCATGGGGAAGAACGGCACTGCTAGCAAGAACCTCACTGATGATGAGAGGGTCGTTATAAAAGGTGTGTACTGTTTGTCCTGCAACAGTGAGGCTATTAATAGTATCATTATCTGGTAGTGGTAGATAACATGCAATTGAACTGCCTGGCCTTAATTCATATTATTTGATTTGTCTAACACTGTTTAGATTTTGCTTCTATTTAATGCAAAATGTTAGTTTGTTTCTAAGTGTGTTGTTGTTGTTGTTGTTGAAGCATACGGTAGGCAAGCCACTCAGTGTCGTACGTTTGTGGATGAGGTATTTGGCGGAACTCTAGTGAGCACTGTCACTTGTGACGTCTGTAAAAGTGTGAGTTGTTCTTTCATTTTCTAGCAAAGCCACACAAAATTATCATGCACTTGCACCAGTATTGTATTTTGCTGTTGGCTGACTCTTCGCATTTGTGGCTCGTTGTTGATAGTTTGGTTGTGGTTTGGATTGTTTTGTTGTGGCTTTAACAACTAGCTCACTCGTTTGTGCTATTCGTGTGCATTATTAGTTGCTGTTATTATTGTCATTGTCATCATCGTTGTTGTCATCATTTGTTCCAGTGTACCAAAGTGCAGGAGACATTCCTGGACTTGTCCCTCCCCATAGGTGATGATGAGGTAAGGTGTGGCCTCTTGTTTTAGGTTAATGAGTGGTTTGGTATAAAAAAAAATTGTTACAGTAGTTGATGATAATTTTTTTGTGGTACTGTTAGCCACAGGTAGATAACTATAAAAATAAGAACAAGAAGAACAAGTTCACATCTTCTAATGATGCACATGCTGAAGTACAGAGCACCAACGATGTGGAGGAGAAAGAGAGTGGGATGCCATACTCAAAAAAACCATCTAAACACCAGTTGAAGAAAGTAAGTTTAAATGGATGTAGAAAACTTGTATTTTCATTGGATGTTGTTGTTGTTGTTTTTGTTTTTTCCATCTATTATTCCAACCATGTACAGAATAGAAATGCCATATTAGCTGGCACTGGGATCTAACAGTTCAGTCATCACACATTGCCCAACAATAAGCACCCACCATCTTACTTGTGTGAAAAGTAGTGACAGCCTGTATACATACATGCTCAGGGTATTTTTCAGAACAATATTTCAGGGAGGTCAAATTAACATTTTTCAAAAGGGTTTGTCTTTTCCAGGGAGGAGGGGAAGGGGAAGGGGGGGGAAATAAAATGGTCTTAAAAATCCCTGCATGTTTATGTATGTAATTCTCCTAATTTCATTTGAATCTATTTTCATAGATGGATAGGGAGAAGAGAAAGGCTCAGAAGAAGGCAAATAAGATGAAGGTTCACCACCTGTCTGGCCTGGACCAGCTAATAAAGCCTCCCTCTCTCCCAGACAGTTCCACTTCTATGACTAACAACTTAGAAGGCATTGGTAACTCTGTGTCACCCATACCATCAGATCATGAGAGTAGTGATGAAGACCAGGAAGCAAAGGACACTGCACACCGTGAACTGGTAGACCCAGCTACTGGAGAACCCACATGTGACACACCCACTCCCAATCAAGAGGGGCGGGGACAAGCTAGTGATGACCCCACTCCCGATTTAGGGGAGTCTACTCAACAACCACAATCTGCTTCAGAAAGTGTTGATATAATTAACATTGACAATGAGGCCATTGCCAATGGCGGCCATGACCAGCAGGGCTTTACCAGCGACTTGGCCAGGGAATATGCTTCATCAGGTCCGCAGGTAGACACTCAGAACGCTGCTCCCAGAGAGATGATGTCCGGCACAACTGGGAGTGCTTCAGCAAGTCTCCAGATAGACGCTCAGAACACTGCTCCTAGAGAGACGACGTCAGACTCAACCGGCAGTGCACTTGCAGACGGCAACCTGAACTCCCACAGCAATGCAGAGCAAGTTTGTGACAATGACGAAGTTACAAATGGTGATAGTGGAAGACAAGAAAGCACAGGAGATGAACACGGTGAGAAGGAAAAAGGGGACAGAGTATGTTCACAGGAACCGGAACCAGAACCTAACTCTGTGGAATGGTCTCTTAAAGAATTCTGTGCCACTGAGCAGTTAGAAGGAGATAACAAATTCGCATGCATTCAGTGCACGAATGAGGCAATAGAAGAAAAGAGAGCCAAACAGGCCAAGATAAAAATACCAGTGAAAGAGGAGGAGAAGAAACTGGAAAGAGAAGACAGCAATGGGAATACTTGTGGTGCTGAGAAGGAAGAGGACTCCAATCACCATAGCCCAGCTCTGTCCCGTGAATGTTCTGAAGAAGACGACAGTCAGAATACTGAAATAGAAGGTGATACATACTATACATTGACAGGAGAGATGCATTTTTATTATTATTTTCAGATAGTCATGAGTTTTGTGATGTGTATTTAGAAAATAAAGACTATCTCTCTGATATCAAATTCTGCAATGCGACCAAGAAGCTGCTCATCCAGACTCCGCCCATTGTGCTGACTCTGCATATAAAGCGTTTCAGCCAGCATGGTCGACATCTGAGGAAGAACAGCAAACACATCAAGTTCCCATTCCGGTTGGACCTCAGTCAGCATTGCATGAGGAATGGTGACCATGTGAGTTCCAAAACTCTAAACGCATGCATTGAGTTGGTATGGATCAGTTTGTTTGATCAGCAATTCTATTTATAAGGACAATCTATTAAATTTAAGTTTTATAAACAACAACTAAACAATGGTTCAATGATTGGCTGCAAAAACGAGAAAATTTGCTATTATAACAATTAAACACAACCAAACGTTTCACCATTCGCTGTGTTATTGTTCACCAAGAATCCGGAATAATCGTCTTGCTCTGTTTATGTTGTTTCCTAGACACTTTGTGACCAGTCAGGACGCATGCTGTACTCACTGGTTGCTGTGGTGGAGCACAGTGGTAGTATGTTCGGTGGTCACTATGTGGCCTACGTCAAGCAGAGACACCCAGTCAGCCCGGTACAGCTGGAGAGGACGTGTACATGGAGAGTTCCCAACTTGCACTCCATGGCTGCTGACACTATGACATATTCCCCTACTTCTGACAATTCAGTAGTTAAAACCTCGACTTCATCTCCAACGCCTGATAATTCAATTATTACCTCTTCTCCAACACCTGACAATTCAGCTGGTCCCTCAACTTCTTCTCCAACACCTGACAATTCAGCTGGTCCCTCAACTTCTTCTCCAACACCTGACAATTCAGCTGGTCCCTCAACTTCTTCTCCAACACCTGACAATTCAGCTGGTCCCTCAACTTCTTCTCCAACACCTGACAATTCAGTAATTACCACACCATCAGCTTCTTTCCCGTCTCTTGAATATTCCTTTACCCCTAATAATGCTCCCCCTATTACTGACAACTCTACCACATCTGCTCCTTCAGCCCCTGACAATTCTACCACATCTGCTCCTTCAGCCCCTGACAGTTGCCATGCTGATGTGAACGATTCCACCATTTCATGCATCGATGACGCCGCCGACAACACCTTACCTTCTACTCCTGCCGACACTGAGAACAATACCAACATGCCCACTGCGTCCAACCACACCCCAGTGAACACATTTGCCTCGGCACCTGACAATTCACTCGGGGACTTGCCCTCTACGTCAAAGACCTCCATCAGCAGTGACAGCTCCTCTTCTACTGACAAGTCCTCGCCCACTCCAGACTCGCCCACTCCAGACACAGAGTCCAACACCTACTGGGTGAGTGGAGGCAAGCAGGAAAAACCTGTATCATGACTTGCTTTTTGTAATTTATATATATATATATTTTTTTTTTTTTTTTTTTTCTTTCCCAGCAAGGAGAACCAGCAGAATCTGTCCATGGCAGAGAATTTGACGAGAGTGTGACTGAGGGTCAGTGGTACCTTGTCAGCGACTCGCATGTGACCAAATCTTCTCCAGAGGACGTTCAGAGAAGTCAGGCTTACCTCCTCTTCTATGAATTACTTCCATTTAGAACTTAATCAATTGCGTCTTCCAATGTTTTTAAGACTAAACTTTTTGTTTATTGTTCATAAAATGTGATTCACCTCACCCCAGGGGCAAGTTTAATCAATGTTACAGAAACTCAAAAGAAGAAAAGTTTATATGATGTAAGATGTACAATAATAAATTTGAAAATGGCATAAGAAATATCACTAAGAGATATGGACCTGTATTCGGTTTAGCAGATCAGTCCAGTCACTCCGCCCACTAATCATCCTCACCATCACTGTCATCTGAATCTGAGTCGTCCCCACCATTCTGTTCAGTACCACTTGGCTTCGGTGCTGGAGTTTCTTCCTCACAGAACGCCTGTGAGAAATACTCCTTCTTGGCCACAGGATCAGGCTTGATCTGAAGGGGAAAGCCAAATTTAAAATAAAGTTCTCAATTGTGAAGTTATTTAATCGCAATCAATAAATTTTCCTGAGGCAGGATGAAAATTTCCATACCATACAATTGGCATTTAATATAAAAGCTTCCTAATTTGGACTGAAGCTGCCAAACTATCTAGTTATTGTTTGGTTGTTTTTTGTTTTGTTTTTTTGCACATTTCATTCCTTACTTCAAAGTAAAAAAGAGAAGTGGTTCTCCACATGTCACAATGGCCTACTTACATCAAGTAACAATACTTACCGCCATCTCCCCAGGCTTCCATCCAGCAGGGCAAACTGCACAGAAAACAATGCAAATGTACTTGCATAATACCGTATACAAGAGCTGTGCTGAGTATACGTACGTACCTTCTCCTTTGTGGTCTGTGTACTGGAATGCCTGGACCAAACGCAAGGTTTCATCCACTGACCTGCCAACCTGAAATGCAACAATACCAACTGCCATTAGAACAAATCTTAAAGTGAGATTAATCAACATCTCGACACTTGACTTCAAAGATACAAAGTACTAAACTGAATATCTGAAGTTTAAAAAAAAAAACTACTTCAACTGATTAATGCCAGACTAAATTTATGTACACGTGTGATTAGAATACTCCCTGGCTTACTTTCACATGCACACACACAAAGTATCACAGACTTAGTGAAATACTTTATTCTTGTCAATGTTGACTCAACCATCAAGAATCACCCAACATAAACTGATATGCCAGTTTCCCTATAACGATTGTTTATGCAGTTAAGTTTGTGAAATTCATACTTTCTCACCAATTCTACACATCATCAGGAACAACAGCTAAAGCCACACAATCTTACCGGCAAATCATTCATGGTTATCTGCCTCAGAATTCCTTTATCGTCGATGATAAACAGACCTCTGCACAAACATCCACGAAGAGAACGAATGAAAAGAAAACAATTACACTCACCCCATCAATGACTCAATACTCAATATGTCCAGCTTTGCCATCAATCATCTATGGGTATTTCTGGGAAATCCACCCATTTAAATAGCCTTAAAAAATTCCTGGTACAGCTGAAAGCATGCATTCGTGAAAGCATGCATTTGTGACAGCATCCATGTCAACTAAAACGAACTGAGGTATTTGTAGTTCTATATGTTGAATCAAAACAAAGCCTTCATAGCTACACCAATATAACTGGCTGAATACACAATTATAGTTCAGCCAACAATACACGTGCACACACACAATGAATATCTGGTCAACACAAACCCCCCACTCCTCTCTCTCTCCAACTGTGACATTAACTAAATTATTAGATAGTCTACAGACTCAACTTGAGTGTCTACTCCAACCAAGTGATGGCTTGACAGTCACCAATTCCCACCACATTGTCTCTTCCCTCCTGTCTATCCCCCTCACTCTGGCTCTTTCCTTCCTGCCCATCCCCTCACTCCGGCTCTTCCCTTCCTGTCCATCCCCTCACTCCGGCTCTTCCCTTCCTGTCCATTCCCTCACTCCGGCTCTTTCCTTCCTGCCCATCCCCTCACTCCGGCTCTTCCCTTCCTGTCCATCCCCTCACTCCGGCTCTTCCCTTCCTGTCCATTCCCTCACTCCGGCTCTTCCCTTCCTGTCCATCCCCTCACTCCGGCTCTTCCCTTCCTGTCCATCCCCTCACTCCGGCTCTTCCCTTCCTGTCCATTCCCTCACTTCCAACTCACCTCAAAGTGTGTCCAGCATCCTCCAACAGAACGCCATAGTCCTTCGAGATCTGCTTGGTAAGATCTGACAGCAGTGGGATTTTGAGTCCAGCCAAACCTCCTTCTGCACGAGGATTGCTAATCCAGGCTAGGTGGGTGTACTTGGAATCCACAGAACATGCAACTATCTCAGTGTTGATGGCCTTGAACTCTTCAATGCGGTCACTGAAGGCTATGATTTCAGTGGGACACACGAATGTGCTGCGGAATAGACAAAGGTTAGGAGCTTTAAGTTGTTGTTTTTTTAATCAATTGCGAGTACAACCAGGGACATACATACATCTATAAATACTTGTTGCTTTCATTACTGAAGCTGATACAGGCAAGGAATTGATTGAGGTATAGCAGGATGTACATGTAAGAAAGATAGCATTTATAGATGAGGCAAGGAGAGGTTCATGCCATTCCAGAGGTCACCTCTTCAACTGCTGTACATATTGTAGTAAAGCTTCTTCGTTTAATGAGATTGTGTACTCAACTGTTTGCACCCGACTTCCATCAAAGCTCCTTAGAGGTACACGATAAGTTCCTACTGACACTGAATCCATCCATTCAGTTATTATAGTGAAATTAAAAAAAACTCATCACAACTTTAAGGATGGTCAGTCAATCACTCATACTTTTTTCCCCCATAGACTTTTTTCTTGTTTAATGCAAGTTCTAACCTGTATCTACTAAAGAGGCAACCTTTAAGATGTGCCATCGTTGAAATGTTAGCTATTGAGCCCACGGCCACATGGAGTCAGCTGGTTGGGCATGTGCTAAGACAACTGAATTGTTGTAGGAGCTACAACCACCTCATATAATCACACCAGATAACTCACAAGTCCAAGGGATAGAAGAAGAACACCAAATATTTCCCCCTGAAGTCAGACAACTTGAGCTCCTTGAACTCTCCATCAATGACGGCCGTACCATTCCAGTCAGGGGCTGGCTTCGAAACTGAAATATTAAACAAATTGTCATCAAAACACAAAACAATAACAACAACAAAATGCTTAGAGCTTATTTTTAGTGCCCATCTGCATCACATCACAAGCCACAGGTGTAGCTGATGTTCAAGTTTGAACGACCAAGAAATAGATTATCTTGCTATTCTACTTACAAAACTATAGCTCAAGCAGTTATGCATATTAACAATTACTCCCAGGTCCGTAGTTAACAGTAATAACTTAAGACCATACCACTTTTGCACTTCACTTAGACCACTGAAATATCGTAGAAGATATCAGTCACAATCAAGTGCTACCAAGTGTGACATCATCATGCATAGACGATGTATTGCAGTCATTCTGTACCATATTCCAGGACTGATTGAAAACTTGCAGTAAGATAGGACTGAAATTGTCCCATTTAACACCCATTTTGGCCACACCCATTTTATGGTCGTACTAAATTAACTACAGTCATGCAACTTATGCAAAAAAAAAATTAACTTGCTCCAATAATGATGTAGAGGGCCATTAAAATTAAGACTATTTAATGTAATAAAATTACAAATAAAAATTGAGATTGTCAAAAGATATAATATGCTAGTGACACCATATAAGTGGGAGTGGCTCAAATGCAGCTCTGGGGGAAAGGGGGCAAAGAAACCAAGACATTTTTCCACTCACTTCTGGTCTTGCTCCAATGCATGCCATGCTCAAGGGACCTGTGGGAGCCCTCTGGGAAGACCAGACCTCCATAATATACCTGACACTCGTCCTTGGCTGACATGACTCCCAAAAATATTCCAACCTGAATCAAAAGCCACAAACTACCAGTCGCTGTTCCAGCCATCTCGGTATTTCCAGAGAGTTGTTTCACCCGCTGAGAGCGCCTATTTTCGGAAGTGAAAAGCACCGAGAGAGATATACTAGTGTAGGCGGGTTGTCGTGAGTATTGAATAATGCCCACCTGAACACGTGTTATTGTTTGGTTTGTGCTCAGTGCATGTTTGTTTACCAGCTGGAGATCGCCATTAATTATGTGGAAGGTATTGCAAAAATGCAACTGCAGCCTTCCACCTCCCTCCAGAGTGGGATTTACTCTTCTGGTAAGTGCGACAGCCTTTGCTCGGTTTTTTTTTTTCCCTTTGTTAAGCTCGCTGTGTTTCAGATAATAGCTTTGGAGTGATTTGGGCATAGCTGACAGCTTATAAAGGTAAAGTAGGTCCTCCTCCGTAATCTTACACGAGGCAATAAGTATGGCATAGACAATTTACATGAGTATAGTCAAAGGGTTTTGTACTGAGCAATACATCTTTGTGCAACTGTTAGTATGCTTATGAAGTCAGTAATGTCTACAATATTGATAGCAAGTGTAAGCACATGTTCCTAACATGTACAATATATTACAATGGGCTAGTTGTGCCTAACTGTGGGGAACAGTACTCTGCCAATGGGTAGTCTCATGTAACCAAACCCTATACCAACCACTAACCGCTATGGGGGAAGGAAAGGGTCCGGGAGCATAACTATACAACTTGTTCACAGTATCCTTAGGGTGATCTAATTCTTGCAATAGCTGAACATCATCGCACACGTCCACACGGTAGGCCTCTTAAACAAACACTCTGGATGTAATGCGACATCACACTGTGTACGGTAAGCTATGTTGCAATTTGATAATTAGAACACTGCTGGGAACAAGTCATTGTGTTGAATGTTCCCCATGCAGTTGGTAAAGGGTTTGGCTACAAGACACTAGTGCAAGTTGGTGGGTTACACGAGGGGAAAGAAAGAAGTTGGTAAAGGGTCTGGTTACAAGAGACGAACACCAGTAGTCTGGCAAAGCTAGACCCACGTAGCGTGTGGAGGGTCTGGGGACATGGCCGTACTAAATTTGTTCTGGAGGAATGTGGAAGTGGTGAGTGCCCCACCTCCTTAATACCCGAATGTCTACTGCAAATTAGCCATGATTGCTAAACCTAGTGTTGGAAAGGGTGGCTGACACGCACAGGAATTTCTATTTGTGGTTGAGGAGGGCTATTCCCGGTAATTTGCCAACAGTAATTGACTGCTGCAATATAAGTGCAGCAGAACAAATTTGGTGTGGCCATGTCCCCAGACCCATTCCCAGCGTAGTGGTTCGGTAAAGGGTCTGGCTACGCCAAACTAGAACACCAGTGGGTATTAACAAACTTATGCAATATCTGGTGTCAAAATTCTAATGCCCTTGACATAACTGAAGTGATTGGAAGTTTGTTCTACAGTTTGTGCAAAGTCAATTCAATAGTCCTCATATATAAATGCTACCAGCTCATTTGTTGATTTACTCTGTTAACTTGCTAGAGGTGCCTCTACTCTGGTGACAGCAGTTCCGTGGAGTTCGGTTTCTCAGAAAAATTCCACTCCCTTTTGAGCCACGGAGCAGCCTCACCATGCCCTTCTGACAGCACTGATCTGCCCTTCTCCAGGGAAGTTACAGCTGCATTGAGGAACAAACTGGAGGCCGCTACTCGCCCACTTGGAGACCGGCCTATGGCCCCAGATGTAAGAGAGGAAGGGTGGGTGTGGCCAGGCCGGGATGGTTAACAGTGTACACGGTAATGTCAGTATTGTTGCAAACTTCACGCACACTAACTAGAGTTTTACTATCAGTGCAAGAGTTCATTGGGGTTGAGGTTCTAATCTTGTTGAGCTTGGCTAATTACTAACGATTATTTTTGAAAAGTACCATGTGTGATTGTGTGTGAGTGGTGTGCCTGAAAGAGGTGTGTGTGTTTGAACAATCACTGGTAGTGTGAATCCTCAGTGATTCAATGCTTGCAACATCTCGGAGAAGCAGCTGCTGGTTACCTACGGAGTCGTTGTAGAGCTGTTCCAGAATAACAGATATACTAGTGTCTTTACCATTCTTTACCCTTGTCGAGCTTAACCTTGCTCTTGTGTGTGCGGGAGGCTGACAGTCAGCTTACCGTTCCGTTCCTTTAACGGACGGGCCTCCGCCAAGGCCGCGTTGGGTAACGGTGGCCGCAGCGTTTACGCCGTCGGCCCGCCGTTCCTCCGCTGCGTCTGATTGCTCAGCCACAGCTTCACCCCAACACGTACCACCACCGACTGCAGCCAGTCACGGAGGCGACCTTCGCTCTCCGGAGACTCTCTCTCACCACTACAACCAAACTACTGGGGTCGAGGTGGGTGGGAGAACGAATCATTGGCGTTCCTGCTCCCAGCAACGCCTTTTCCCAGCACTGTGGCGTTCTCCATTCAGCCACTCTACTTTCTTTTTAATTCTAATGTGTGCCCCCTTCAGGTGTCACGTGCTCTCTTATAAACCCCCAGGCCCGTGCGCCTGCGCGGGCCACCACTCTCCCGCTCTTCCCGACTTAAACCGCCGGTAACCTCGGTACGCTACGCTGGACCTGCCGTTACCTATGGAGTCGTTGTAGAGCTGTTCCAGAATAACATAGATATACTAGTGTCTTTACCATTCTTTACCCTTGTCAAGCTTAACTTTGCTCTTGTGTGTGTGGGAGGCTGACAGTCGGCTTACCGTTCCGTTCCTTTAACGGACGGGCCTCCGCCGAAGCCGCGTTGGGTAACAGTGGCCGCAGCGTTTACGCCGTTGGGCCGCCGTTCCGCTGCTGCGTCTGATTGCTCAGCCGCAGCTTCGCCCCACAGACGCCCCAACCTCGGTCACTCGGAGAGCCCCGACTGCTCCGACTCCCCCACACACCCACACCACTATCCTTAAGGTTGCACCGCCACCAGCAACCCCTCTCACTTCCCACCTTACTACACTCTATGTATCTTCCCATTTCTCTCTCCTACACTCCCTCTCACCTCTCTCTTTTTCTTTTTTTTTCTTTCTTTTTTTTTGAACACAGCATAGACAGGCATAACATATTGCAACAAACACATAAGAGAACAGCCACACCATCAATTCACTAGTCTCTATCTGCAGCTTCCCTGGAGCCAGTCAACTTCTTGGAGAGTGCAGCTTGAGTGAGGCCGTCTCTACGAATGTACCCCTCGTATTCTCTGCTCCGCCATCTGCCACCACGTTATCCTCTCCTGATGGGTTCTGACACCAGGACGAAAGGCACCGAAGCCTCAATGAATACCAAACACCTCCTCAAGTGCATGGCATACTGCTCCTTGCACGAGCCCGACCTGATGGTTGCCACCACCGCCATATTGTCGCACTTTGCCTTTACCGTCAACCCGCGCCACTGTGGGCCCCACACCGCCGCCGCAACCACTATTGGCAGCAATTCCTTGGGCATAATGCTCCATTCTCTCACCTCTTCCACCTTGCTCCAGCTCAGTTGGAACCATTTCTCGTTCCAAGCTGCCCCGCAGCCCCAGGAACCGGAGGCATCAGTTACCAACACAATTTGGGCCTGCTCAGCAGCCACTACTGAACACATCATGGCTGTGCCATTCCACCTCAGGCCAAACTGCCACCACCACTCCAGTTCTGCCCTGGCCTCCACATTCAGCCTCACTTGTCTATCATCTCGGTTCACTTTTGCACTGAGCTCCTGCAGCCGCCTCTTGAATGACCTCCCGGCTCTTATCGCGTTACAAGCATGATTCAGGTGACCAATAATGGACTCAAGGTCCCGCTTTCTGCACACCTTCCTTCCTCTCCACTCCCCGAGGATCTTTCGAAGCTCTCTCAGCTTCACCTGCGGCAGCCTGACTTCAAGCTTAACCGTGTCCACTTCTATGCCAAGGAAGGTGATCACACTCGCCGGCCCTTCCTCCTTGTTCTCATCCAGTGGCATGCCTAACCTCAGGCACGTCTCTTTGAACACCTCCATGGAGTGTGTACATTCCCCTGTGCCAGCTCTTCCCACAGCCACAAAATCATCAACATAATGCCGCAACCAAACGGCTCCCTTCTTAGTGGCAATCCACTCCACAGCATCGCCCAACGCTGTAAACAGCAGCGGTGCTGACCTCAGCCCAAATGGCAGTGCGCCATCCACAAACACTTCGCCTTCTCATCTCATCCCAAGGAGCCACCTGTCCTTTGGATGGACCGGCACATTTCTATATGCAGCCTTGACATCGGCCTTGGCCAACTCTGCTCCTCTGCCTGCCTGAAGCACTCTCCTCACCACCTCATCCACAGAGGTGTAGGCCACACTTGCCAGCTGTCTGTCTACCCCGTCGTTCACACTCTCTCCATCTGGTGCGGACAGGTTAACTATAAGACGCCATTTCCCGGTTTTCCTTTCTTAGGAATCACCCCGAAGGGCGAGCACTGCACCAGCTCCGCCCCTCTATCTTGCGTTACCTTCCAAATTCTCTCGGCCCTCTCCTCAGCCTTCAAATAATCACTGATTATCTCTCTGTGCTGCTATGCCTCATACATAGTGCCCCTACGTTCCCTCACCGTCACCCTGCTCTGGTCATGACCCAGGCGAAACCCGTGACAGATCCCTCTCACCAGGAAAGACACCCACTCTCTGTCTGGGTGTTCACTCAGTTCCCTCTGCCACTCTTGCCACCTTAGCGGCATCACCACGATGTCCGCACCAGGCACAGTAACACTCTTCGGACCATCCGAAACTCTCTCCAGCTCCAATAGCTGACCAGTGAAACAGTACCCTGCAAAAGCAGTTCCAACTCAACACTTGCACGTATCCCCGCGTGCCCATACTTAGCTACGTGTGTGCGTGTCCCACCCCGGTAAACACAAGACCAGTTTATTAACCAAACGATTAATGTAAACAAAAAAAAACAAAAAAAAACAAAAAACACCCACCCGCCCGGCAAAACAGAAGTCAAGAGAATTGTAACATGACTCAGTCAATAGCTAAGTAATGAGACCCGTGTGTGCATGTGACAGTTCTAAGTAATGAGACCCGTGTGTGCATGTGACAGTTCTAAGTAATGAGACCCGTGTGTGCATGTGACAGTTCTAAGTTAGCTACCGCTCCACCGGAGCGCCATAGAGAGTCCTCCCGAACCACTAGGTTCGCTCTCTGACTGTTCTCTGTCTCTCTAAGCCTGCCCGCTCGACCCTTGCGTCGAGCCCTTTCCTCCAGGCTTAGCCGTACACTGGGACACCGGGTGCTCGCCCCCACATGATGCGCACAAGTGCGCAAATCTGCACTGTGACCCAAATGCACAGCTACCATTCTGTCTGTTGAACCTGTAACAGGTTCCTTGTCTCCTTTTGTCTTTCTTTGGCGCCGCTAGGCTCCCATAGCCTGCTTTGCCCTTGTTCTCCTCCGAGCGGTAGACTATGTCGAATGTCATCTGCATGTTCTCCTCCTCCCAACGCACATCTGACTTTCCATCTGCCTCCTGGCGAAAACGACGGTCGTATTTCACCACATGCTCCCATTTGTGTCGTCTGGCCATACGAACTATGATTTCTCTGTACGCCGACAGCGGTGCCCACATGCTGGGGTCGGCCTTCGCCCAAGCTGCCTGGAACAATGTGAAGCAGGTGCCCCACCATGACACATCAGGAATCTCTTTTGTGCCTCTCTTTCTGGAGCCGGACGCCTGTCTGGTCGGCGAGTGGTCACCACCTTCGTGTAGCGTGCTCCTCCAGTCCCCGTCCTTGGGACCTTCGTCGAAGACTGGAAACCATGCAAACTCTACAAATGACTTCTCTTGGATCATCTCCACTAGTTTGCACGGCAGAGGCGGGAGGTTCCGGACCAGGTGCACCACCTTTGGTCCTCTCTTTCCCTCTTTTTTCGCCTGCCAAGTGTGCCTTGGAACTGTCGAGGAGCTTCTTGAACCAAGGTGCTGGTTCCTCTCCCTCACCACTGGCCAACCTCCTGGCACCACTCAGTTCGAGCTTCTCTGCCGTTGGCTCACTCTCGTCTGCACACACAGATCGAACAAACATGACCCACGCATGTAGACCATCGATCGCCCTCAGTGTTCCCCACAGCCTGCCATACCGTTGCCGTCTGCCTGTGCGGACACCAGGCAACACTGTCACCTTGGCGGCTGACCCACTTGGCACACGCCACTCGCCTCTCAGGCTCGTGTGCTCACTCCTCCACCACAAGGCAGCTCTCTTTTTGCTGGGACTTGGTGGGCATTCTGCTGATTGCACAGCTTCTGAGTACTCTCCTCACATCGTGTACTCATTCCAACCCCTCTTATTATTATTATTATTTTTTTATTTATTTTTTTTAATTTTTTTATATATATATATATATATCTTCTGTCCCCCGGAGATCCCTCACTCTCACCGGGACCAGACAGAAGCCTGCCATACAACTAACCTAACCCTCACCTGTAGCTACCAGAAAAACCAGCCTGCTGACATAACTCACACTCGTCCCACTGGTTGCCACATACAAAGCCCACTGAGCTCAGGTTGTCACGCACGAAACCTCGCACGGAGGCGAGCATCAGGGACGTCTGTACAAGCTATCCAGCATCTCCCCGTCCCTGACAAACTACCACTAACTCACTCTCGCCCAAACTCACTCGGCCCACAGGGCCTCTACACAGCTATCCTTCCCCAGTTTCCACGTACCAACTGTTGGAGCCGCCAGCTCCTTCCCACTCTCTCCACTGGGCTCCCCTCGAGGTGCCCTGACAGGCTGTGTCTGTCTCTCCATCATGGCTGACAGGCTGTGTCTGTCTCTCCATCATGGCTGACAGGCTGTGTCTGTCTCTCCATCATGGCTGACAGGCTGTGTCTGTCTCTCCATCATGGCTGACAGGCTGTGTCTGTCTCTCCATCATGGCTGACAGGCTGTGTCTGTCTCTCCATCATGGCTGACAGGCTGTGTCTGTCTCTCCATCATGGCTGACAGGCTGTGTCTGTCTCTCCATCATGGCTGACAGGCTGTGTCTGTCTCTCCATCATGGCTGACAGGCTGTGTCTGTCTCTCCGTCATGGCTACCAAAGCGTTTAGAGTCCTGCCCTGTACTGCCATCTGGGCCCGAAGGTCCCCCACCTGATCTTCCAGACTGTCGCTTGGTGGAGGTTCCACATTCGTAACCTGCACCCGGCTCTTGCCCTTGTCATCCTTCCTCTTCTTAGAGCGACCCTCTAGGTCGGACAACAACGAATCATTGGCGTTCCTGCTCCCAGCAACGCCTTTTCCCAGCACTGTGGCGTTCTCCATTCAGCCACTCTACTTTCTTTTTAATTCTAATGTGTGCCCCCTTCAGGTGTCACGTGCTCTCTTATAAACCCCCAGGCCCGTGTGCCTGCGCGGGCCACCACTCTCCCGCTCTTCCCGACATAAACCGCCGGTAACCTCGGTACGCTACGCTGGACCTGCCGTCCACAATGACTCCTGTGTTGTGTATTGCAACTTTTGGCTTTAGTGTGGCAAGCATCTTATTATTATGCTATCTCTCCAAACCTGCACCATTTGATCATGCAGTAGGATTTGGGGAAAGGAAGAATAAAGGGGAAAAAGAAAAGAATTAAAAAAATTGCTCATTTTTTGAAATATTAAGTTGAAACCTTTTGCTTTTACTATAATAGGCACGAACACACTTTATTTTCAGTCCTTGAATTTACTCAAGTTTGTTAGTATATCCAAGTATGTACAGGAGTGTTTGTGTGGCTGAGTGTGTGTGTGTGTGTGTGTGCTTATAAGGTTAATGTAAATCCAGTCATATGATTCCAGGTGTTTTCTTTCTGCCTTTACCTGAGTCCATGTGCTGTTATACTTTCTGTTTCCTAAGGAGTGCACAGACATAATGGTGTAGAATTTGAGTTTGTGTGGCTAATGTCTGTCAATCACAGCAGACTGACGTGATGGATCAAGTCCATATAATGCAGCAAGAATTCCACCTGTACTGCTGTATGGAAACTTAACTAAATAAAGTGAGATTTTAATTAACCTTCATTGGTGCTACAAATAACAATAAATAGGCTATTTTTACTCCACTTCATAGGGACTATTCACTGCTATAAGTTGCCTGTAAACTTTTTTCTGAACTGTTTTCAAGTTCTTAAAGTTCAATTTCCGTTTGAAGACAAGGCAACTCATCCCCCCGAGGTTCAGTGAATGAGTGAAGTGTATTCATTTAAGTTTTCCATACGATGTGGCAGTGACTCATATTGTGCATCTTCCTCCAGTCCGGTTGGTTGTTGTGCTCGAGACCTCAGTTTCGAAAAGTACTGCAATATTTTGTCTTTGGTAGTGTTTGGAAGAGCATGTTGAATGAAGAAGCCTAATCCGTACAGAGGTAGAGAAAATAAGACCACACCTGCAAACACCACGCTGACTAGCATCAATGTTGTTTCATTACTTGGTATTTCCAGTACTGATTTGTAGGTGTAAAATAAGTATATAAAATGTCCGCCGCTGAAGAGCATGAGGAAGAAAGTGTCAATTTTGTTGTGGGTGTCGTTTTTGTAAGGTTTTATATAGACAACCAACATGCCCGTGATCAGCAGGAGGAATCCAGTAAAGCCGAGATAGGATGGGTCCTTCACAATGGAAAAACATATCAGCTGTATTATTCTGAGGAGAAGGTACAGCCCAGCAAAGTAGCGGCAATCCAATGGCCTGTATTTGTAGCACCCTTGGAAGGCATCCATGAAGGAGTAGGTGAGTTGCGTGTGGAGTTTCAAGAGCTCTAGTAGCCGGCGGAATTTTCTTGTCGGGTACAGTAGGAGAAGAATAACTGGCAGCAGGTTGAGCAGTCCGAAGGCCACGATGGCCAAGCAGGCATAAAGAAGGTGTTCTTTGCTAAAAAAAGCTACGTTCCCCGCGTAGTATAAGAACAGGGACTTGGTTCCATTCACTGTCGTCACGTACACGGGTGTCAAGATGTCGAAGGACACGTTGAGAATCTTGACATACGAAAGCACAGTGAAGGTCGCAAAGCCTTGCACGAGGGAGCCACGAATGTTCCACTCCTTTCTGATGCAGCTGAAGCACGTGTAGAAAGGCGCCCAGAACCGGACCACCAACGCCGACCTGTCGTGCAGAGACACAGCAAGGTACGTGAGAAGCACCAGGACCATAGGATATATTCCAATGAGGTAGTCCAGTACTAACATGTCCAAGGTCGTCATGCGAGGGTGCAGACAGAACTCAGGCATGATGATGCGCATGACTTCCAGGTTCCAGATGGAATAAGTGGTGATTCCGAATTTCTCCACCACCCCCAAGTGGGCCGTGGTGGAATACCGGGGCTGGGAGAGGAGGCGGATGAGAATGGGCGAGCCCACCATTTGACTGAGGAGGACGTAAGCCACCATTGGGCCGGAGGTGACGGCCACTCTGAAGAGAATCACCACCATGTAGAATACCGTGAGAGGGATGAAGGAAATGGCCAAGTACTTTAACAGGTTCCTATAGAAATACTCCGCACGACAAGGAACGCACTTGAGGGAGTAGGAGTACACAGCAGGAGCGTGGTCGGGCAAACATTGCCCGCACAGCTGACCGCGTCTATTGTACGGTCCACACACCTCCTCATTGATCTGGAGGCTGTCGTTGGTTCGTATGGTGTGGTACGTTTTAGGATTTGCACAGGCCAGCAGGCAGTGACCTGCCACGACAGCCCGGGATGAGTTGCTGTAGGTCATGCAGTAACAGAAGAGGACGGCCGCCTGTTTAGTGACCGAGTTGCAGCGTACCACTCCACCCAGAGGCTCTGCCAGACACTTGCAGCTTCTTGTCCTGTTGCTGTACATCGTCCACGGTGGGCACACTTCGTGGGAGTCGTCATTTGTGGCATTCCGGTGTTCCATTAACTGGAACTTGCTAGCCAGTAAACTGCTGTCTTGACTTTCATTCAACATGGATTCTGCAAACCTTTCCACTCTGAGCTGACCACTAGCTAAACTGAAGCAAAACAGAACTACTAATATACTCTTTCGGACTAGCTCTGTGTTTTTGCTTGCCATTTTATTGTGGCCACTGTGTTGTCTGGCAGTGCTTTGAATCGGCTTTTGTTTGAATATTGAAATTGCATCAGTGTTTATTTTCACTAATAAGGAAGGTGCAGCAAGTGCCATAGGATTTCCTATTATCGATGTTTTACTACTACTGTCATTCATTAGTTGTGGAAACATATGGTTCTGTTAGTAGCAAAACTGTCTGCCCGAGCGAGTTTCACCCAGTTGTGTAAAATGATAGAGCTACTATTTTTATTCTAATCACCACACACTGTTTATTCATATTGATGGTAGTGTGCATGCGTGGTTGGCTGTTCACTTCATTACGGATATGTTGTTCAGACTAGATTAAAGCTCTTTTCATTGTTTTGTTTATAGGATCACCATGATCTTTAACGACCCATTTATGTATACGCTTCTACAAGACCTTTAAATCCCATAATAAAGCACTGTTCAAAAGCAAGGAAAAGAAAATGAGACTTGATTTAATTGTAGCTTCAATTTAGACACTCATTGTATTGTCAATAGGACCCAAGGGAAGTGTAATAACTCCAGAACTCTATACAAAGCAACAACAAAACAATAAAAAACAGGTAGACATCTACCATACTACTTGACTGGGTAGACATCTACCATACCACTTGACTGGGTAGACATCTACCATACCACTTGACTGGGTAGACATCTACCATACTACTTGACTGCTCTAGTAGCCGGAATTTTGTTGGGAGAATATCATTGTTTGTAAGAAGTGATGTCAGTGATTAACACTGTTTGTTGTTTCAATTGTATGGATCACGATATCCAGCCATGGACGTGATCAAAGGAGCTGCTGTTGGTGGGGGATTAGCATAATTGTTTTTAAAATGTTTTGGGCACAGTGAAATCATTAGTGTGACTTCATTGCAAGTATTTTCAAAGAAAAGAATCGGTAATCTGCCATGATTGACCATGATGATTAACTCCTATCACCTTAATCAGACATGATGACGTCATTTGAAGCAAAATTATAGAAATTAACTCATTTTCGATTAGCTAAATTGTTTGTACTATTATTATAGAGTGAAAATGGTTGCATTTTGATATGCAGTAGTGGTGGCCTTATCTTAAGTTTTTGTTTTCCTGTGTGGACGGCACAGGAGCAAACAGGATCAGTGAGATGGTGTTTGATGTTACATTGTATATCCCCGAGTGTTTAGTGTATGGATTATGACATTGGTCCATTACAAGTCTGTATAATAAATTATATTTTGCTGAACAGCCTTGATAGTCCGGCGCTTGCCATCCCGTATTTTCATAACTTTTTTTTCACAAAAAAAATAAATAAATAAATCAAAAGTTTTTAGTAGCAACACAATACACAGTAAGAATAGCAGACAGAGTATTGCACTAGCAGGAAATGCTCCGGGTAATTTACATATTATTTTAAATTATAAGATTGACTTGCTGGTGATAAACGGTAGCTTACAAAAATACAGAAGCTAGCACAACTTTATATCTGGTTTCCTTTATGTTCTTAGTTCCAGTAGGCAAACTAATATAGTCATTTTGATAGAAAAACTTAACTGAAAAAACAAGTTCTCAACAACATTAGGTTTTGTTGTTATTTCTGGTTGTTGTTGTTTCGTTGTTAATTCTTTGTTTGTTTTTTGTTGTTGTTGTTATTCTTTTCTTTTTTGGCAGGATATATATTACATCTTTAACAAATAAACTAAAGAGCCCACCATTTTGTTGGAAAGTCTTAAACCGTGTTCTTTACTAATGTAAGATATAATGATTATAGGTTTCAAACTGATGAAGACGGTCAAAACTTTTTTAACAACTAATATCTGAACTAATACTACACAGAATCTAAAGACATTATTGCAGCAGATTCTCTTTTTGTTGTTGTTGTATTAATTTAGAAATGCAGACATGTTATATTAAACAAGCACTCTGCACAAATTGATTAAGATTAATCCCTTTACTGCTGTTGCTGTTTATATCTGGCCAGGAATCTAACTAACATAATACTGTAGGCTACAGATATGATTCTTGTACTTAGTTGAGCTTTATAGTATTAAAATAACTGACTTTCACACTGTGTCAGATCTTTGGTTGCTGTAGAAAATTTCTGTGATAACAACATACGTCCTAATTTTTAAAATGATGACCACCATAAAAGCTACTCAGTTACCAGAAGAGCAGTCCCATCACAGCTAGGCTTGACATGCCCTACTAATCATCACAGCTAGGCTTGACATGCCCTACTAATCATCACAGCTAGGCTTGACATGCCCTACTAATCATCGCAGCTAGGCTTGACATGCCCTACTAATCATTGCAGCTAGGCTTGACATGCCCTACTAACCATTGCACTAAAGAATAATGATCAGCTTATCAATGGGCAGACCATGAGGCAAACTAGTTGATATCTTATATCAATCAGCGATCCAGAAAACTGCGTGCACAGATTAATTTTATTTTGAGTGTGTGTGATTTCTTAAAAGGCAAGACCATCTCAAAGTTTGTTTCTTTACACTACTTATAATTCTAGCTTACTCTTCAATCCTGTGTTGTGAGCCATTGATGTTCCAGAGTTCACAGCCCAGGGTGAGTTTCACTCGTTGTTTTCCAAGTAATCTTCAGCTCGTTTGAGATCCTGGAACAACTGGCGTTATTTAGGTGGACTATGGCAGTTTGAGTGCAACAGTCACACCCAAAGTTATGTGTTTAGGTTGTCCCCCATGGCAGGTGATGTTGACTGCTCAGAGCATTCACTGCAAATGCTGGTATTTGTTAGGAGGCAGTTCAAGATCAGACTTGCTTGTTGTATTGGAGACGGCAAATTAACCTGTTGGTCTCACACCTACCTATGTACTCTATCTGGAAAGGTTAAATCTTTGAAATTGCCCTCTCTTATTATTATTTTTTGTTTCATGCATAGCTTTAGCTACCTGTATGTGTATGTGTGTGCTAACATTCAGAGTTAAAGATAAAGCACGCACATTCCAAGAATGAAAAACAGCTCATTATCTTGCCAGCCACCTCAAGTGTTTTGTGCGTTACTTGTGTGAGTATACGTGTGCGTGATGTGATGTGTACTTGTATATTTTTCACCATTGAAAGTTGTTTCAAGTAATTAGATAATTAACACACACACACACACACACTGGCATATGTGTTTGTAATTTTGATTATTTGATCAAGTGAAAAGTGAATGTTGATATTGTCCAACTGGAATTTAGAAGCAGACATGTGCAATAGCACACTCCCTTCTGTCTAAAACATAGCATGCTAATTCAGCTAACTGAATGGTATTTTTGTTTTGTTGTTTTATTGTTTGTTTGTTTGTTTTTCCCTCCACTTTATGTACAGAAATTCCTGGTAGTTAACTTTTAATATTGCCATCAATCACTTCATGATTCATAGTGCATATTGTTCCATTGTATGTACATACACTCAACTGATATTGTACCATCTACTGATATTGTACCATCTACTGATATTGTACCATCTACTGATATTGTACCATCTACTGATATTGTACCATCTACTGATATTGTACCATCTACTGATATTGTACCATCTACTGGTATTGTACCATCTACTGATATTGTACCATCTACTGATATTGTACCATCTACTGATATTGTACCATCTACTGGTATTGTACCATCTACTGGTATTGTACCATCTACTGATATTGTACCATCTACTGATATTGTACCATCTACTGGTATTGTACCATCTACTGATATTGTACCATCTACTGATATTGTACCATCTACTGGTATTGTACCATCTACTGATATTGTACCATCTACTGGTATTGTACCATCTACTGATATTGTACCATCTACTGGTATTGTACCATCTACTGATATTGTACACTCTGTATGGCTTGCTTCACTCCTGCCGATCACTCTCAGTCCAATGGCCAAGACTGACTTATTATCTTGGGATATTGTAGTCATTTTGTTTGTTTATTTTGTTGTTGTTTTCCTCTACAGTCCCAACAAAGTTTAATAGTTCTCCAGCTCACTCAAAATATTCACGTTCAATTTATTGTCTCCATCCACTTTTGTTGCCAAGTTTATTCTTTCATGTTTGTACGTGTGTGTGTGTGTGCAGACGCTGATGACCAATCTGTGCAGTTTTTACACCTCCCTCTGTGAAGAGGACAGAGAGGCCGCCATGTTTGTGTTGTCAGTTGACTTTGGAGTGAAGCATGATGCGGTCACCGGGAGTGCATCAGAGCTGATCCGACTGCAGGAACAGGCAAGTGGCGCATGTGACCAGCATGCATGGTCACATGCTGTGTGATTGCATGTGATGTCTCAGACATGCAGTCATGTAGGTGGTACAACAGGCAGTTCCCATAGGCAGTTCCCATGGCATGGCATGTAGATCTTGTTATTCTTTTTTCTGACCATTTTTAAATTGTGGTTGTTCCATGAAGAATAAATAAAAGGTGTGAAATGGTACTCACCTGTGAATAAGTATTCTTGTATTTTATTTGTTGCTGTTATTGTTATTGTCACTAATGTTTATTTTAACCTTTTAGAGTCGAGCAGACAAAGCTGTATTTCGCTGTGAGAGAGATTTGAGGAGACATCTCTCTCCATTCTACAGCGATGTGTTCACAGAGATTGCAAAACTTGAAGGTGGCACAAAGTTCCTGGTGGACTTCAGAGCAGACCTGCTGGTCAGTGGTGTCACATGTGCATGTGGGTGGTGGGTGTGGCTATAGTAATGCTTTTTGTTTGTTGTTAATGTTGGTAGCAGCTCTACTTGCACTCTAAAAAGAGGGTTACTCGTGTGAGTGTGAAAATTTCAACGCAGTTCACTAAAGATGTATATAATGTATACCCTTTCTTTTTTTTAACTAGCCATGTGACTGGACATGTTTATTTGCTGCACTGTGCTAGGAAATAAGGCTAGCTAGTATCTGACAAATGAATGTATCGGACGATACTGAAGTTTAGCTTGGCATACAAATTGTACAAACTGGCTACACACGTTATACAATTTATATACTTTATACACTTTAATAGTAGTAGCGTAGCAATCTAGTCATTTTTACAATACATACACCTTATGTAGAAAGCTTTGAAGAGCCTGAGGGAGAAAGGCCAACCGAGCCAGGCTATGGCTGAAATGAACCGTGGGCTACAGGAGCTGCTGAGTGAGTGGTTCATGCCTCAGCTGTTGGAGCTGCACCAGGTCACTTGGCAGTCTTCCTGCGACCTACTGGAGAAGGTCAGCTCGTACGAGGCTGTCCATCCTCTGAGGCACTGGAAGGACTTGAAGCACCGGCTGGGTCCCAATCGCAGGTGCTATACCTTCATGCACAAGACCCTGCCCAGGGAACCGCTCATCATTATGCACACTGCACTCACCGATGACCCCGCCCACTCCATGAAGGTTTGTGTACGTGTGTGTGCATGTTATGCTTTAAAGTTGAAGAAGTGGAGCATGAAGTATGAGCAAATACTCATCCATTGCATCCACTGAGCAGCATATATTTGCACTCCGCATGTTAATTTTTTATATGCATAATTGCATTGAGTGCTTCATAAGAAGCAGGATGCAATAATTACTGCTTAATTGAAAATTTCTATTTCTTGCACTATTTAAATCAACCCTGGTTATTATTTAACAATGGTCATGCAGAGAGTGACTGAGTAATTGTACAGATATGGGGGGGGGAGGTGTTTTAACCTGATGAATGTCGAAGGCACCGTGAGTTCCAATACTGAAGTCTAGCCACCAACTGACACAGCATTAACTGTAAAGAAAATTCTTATAAAAAGTTGACCATCTGAAAACAAGTGGTAAATAAGGTCATCAAAAAGATAAAGTAATCTCAGTTTTGTAATGGAGAACAGCGGCTTTTGACCAGATTCACATTTTAGCTGGGTAATTTAAAGATAACATGGCAATAAAGAAAACATTTTTGGCATAAGGCTTTAGCAATCTAGTTTATTTTATTTGCTTACTTGCATATTACTGAAGGTAAGAGCAGAATTTAAATTGTGAGAAGAATCACTGGGTGGTGTAAGGCAGAGATATAGACTGGGTCAGACCAACGATTGTGGAGTGTGTGTGTGTGTGTGTACGAAGTGCAGAGGTTGTCAACAACACACAGTGCCTCACACCTTTTATAATACTCTGAATCAAACACTTTTGAATGAAACCGAATGACAAATTGAAACAATAGCCATAATTTTGTATGTGTACATCAAAGTTCAATAATACCACATTTACACCAAACATGAATTTGTACTCAGCCCAATACAATACACAAACATATCAGAAATTAACTACTTAACCAACACACTGAGAAGTCCATAAGCAAGTCTCTTTCAGCACATCTTATCATCCGTCAGGTTATGTGTATGAGCAGAGAACTGGTCTGTCTTGTGGCAGTAGAGGTGAGTAGTAATCATCGGGGTGTTCCAGTCTGTGCCAGACTTCACTATCTGCGCTTTCCCTTTTCCTCTCCCGAGGCCCACGCACTCTCCTTACCACTTTGACCACCAGCCATTTTACCATGTACCCACAAAGTACTGCCGTTGGCGTGGCTATGCCCAGCAACACCACATTGGCGTGTAATCTCATGTGGCGTTTGTGGGGCAGGGAAATGGCTGTGGGTATGCAAATGATAACCAGCAGCACCGCCCCGGCCAGTCCGAACAGGAGGCTTTCAACCACGTTGGCTGCAGTTTTGGTGTAGGGCCTGACGAGTGCATAGAAGATTGCCATGCCGCCCAAGTACAGGATGTTGGCGCAAAGAATGGTGCTTTCGTACGTGGTTTCCATCCTGATGACCGTGTATGCCAGGACTAGCCATGTGACAAGCCTGTGCACGAAGAACAGCACGCTGGCGTGTCGGTAGTCGCAGCAAACCCCGGTGGTGGTCGGGTTTCTGAAATGGCCCTGCCAGGCATCCATGAAGTAGTACAAGAGGCGACTGTTACAGATCGGTCCCAGACGTTTCCACTGCCTCAGGCACTTCAGTGGGTAGACAATGTTCAAGGCCATCGGCAGCAGCACCAGCGAGAACAAGGACAGTGCAATCATGGCCATGACCGTTGGAATATCGCTTAGTTTTTTGCTCGGGTCTAAGTACAGGATGCTTGGAAGTAATTGCTTGTGACTTATCGTAGGGAATCTCTTAAAGGCATTGACGGTGAACAGAGAGTACACAGAAATTGTCATCATCTTGCTCATGGAGAGAACGAGGAACGTTATGAAGACGTTGATCATGGACGCCTGCGGGTTCCAGGTTCTCCGCCAGCTGGCCAGGCAGCGGTGGAACGGCCGCCACAGGAGGACTACGACTTTGGTGTCTCTGGCGTGCAGCTCTATGGCCAGGCAGACGGCAGCCACCAGGACGAGAGGGAGCAAGCCGGATGAAAACTCCAGCTGGATGGAGTCAAAGTTTCCCAAGCTCTGGCTCAGACAGAAGGGGGGTATGATGCGGCGAAGAAAGTCCAGATTCCACAAGTCTATAGCGGATAGGGTGGCCACTCTCAGTGGGGCGTAGCTGTACTTGTTCAGGTGCACACTAGTGTGGCTGTTGCTGCGTATGAAGATTGCAAAAAACTGGCAGAAGAAGATGTATGCAGAAAATGGAGGCTTGATGGCTTGAAGGTCCAACATTACGGTGAGGAGGAAGAACGCTGTCAGGGGGATGAAGTCCAGCACTAGGTAGATAACCCAAGCAGCACTCCCTGGCAGGTCTGCTGGACACGGATGGCAGTCCCAACTCCTGGAATAGATAGCCAGCCCGTATCCTTTCTGGCATCGGCTGCACAGAAATCCAGTCCTGTGTATAGCTCCGCACACCACCTGGTTAACTCGACTGCACGAATGATTCCTGTCGAGCGCTATGGCGTACACTCCGTTGTTGTATTCCATCATCCTTGAACTCTCTCGTAAATTATAGGGGCAGCCCCCAATTGAGATTTGGCAGGAAGACTGGTTATAAGAAGTGCAGCTTCCGATCAAGAGGAGTTGATAGTCTTCCTCTGTGTGGTTAGTATCTTGTCCTGTCCTGTTATGTGTGGCGTTGCAGGAGCAGCTCACTGGTCTCAGATATGGGTAGTGCTTTCCTTGGCACATCAATCTGCTGGATGATAGCAGTAGGGCTAGCGTTACCAGCCTGGAACCAATGAAGCAAGTTAGTTGGAGCATGCTCTGTGGTAGTACGTCTTGTGGTGAGGCTCTTGTTTTGACTGATTTGGAGGGCATTTTTCATTTTTATCTTGAAGTGATGCCACGTGTGACAGTGCTAAGTTGTGGATTGGTAGAGATTTGTTGTAGTGATAGGTAGTCTACAATATCTCAAGTTATCATGTCGCAAACGACCTTTTTTAGTAAGTTCAGGAAAGGACTAATCAGCTAAGATCCGTTTTGTTGTTTATTTTCATGAGGTCATTAAGCGGTGTGACCTTTCTAAGGTTCAAATTATTGGGGTTAAAAACAGATATGGATTGCAAATCTAGAGATAACAAATTATCCCAAAAGCATGCATGTTCGTACTTGTGCCGAGACTTGCACATAACGTGTGAAGGTAGCATTTTACTATTGTGCGACTCTTTGTGATGAAGTGTTGTGAAGTTCTCAACTTATCCAGTGGAGTAAGTGCACCATGCGAGATGTAGGGTACCTTCAATAGAAAGAGATCACACATTCAGTGGTAAATGGCCTTATGAGTTGCTGGTGGGTCGGGATGCTTGTCATGTGTGTGTGTGTCTGCGTGCGCATGTTGTAGTGGTTGTTGATTTGGCTCAGAGCCTATACAGGTCCTGAGTTGAACCCCCACTCTGGTAGACTTCTCTCTCCATCTGTTTTTTTTTTTTTTTTTTTGTTTTTTCCTTCCTCTGCCTCCCACCAGTCCACCCAGCTGTGATTGAGTACCTGGCATTTGCTGGGGTGCAAATTCGAGGCCTTTTCTCAATGAAACAGTAATGGTCCAGGTGGGACTTTGGGTGCCCACACCACTTGCTGTGAGGAATGGCCTGTTCTCCTGCGAGTTCCTAGCCCGGCTCCAGGAGTTTTGCTTGCACGGCTCACAGTGCCTGCTTAGTGCACAGGCATCCTGGCTCTGCCAGGTGCACATGACCCACTAGTGGCAGCATGCAGTTTGTATCAGTGTGCGTGTGTATGTGTTTCTTGTTGCAGTCGCTGCTTGATAGGACTCGGTCTGGAACTGGTGGGTGTGTCAACACTGCTAACTTCTATTCCATTTCCAACACTCAACCTGGTAAATGTATTCACTATCAATGTTGTTTAGCTTCTGAGTACATCTGCGCGTATGCGTCGATGTGCACATGTGTCTTCCCACATTCATGTTGACATGTGTGATGCATTGCACATGTATGTAATGTATACATATGTGTGTGCATATGTCTCTCCAGGTTTGGCAGGCGTGAGTTTGGGCATTAGTCTCATTCAGAAAGTAGTGGAGGAACTTCGCAGAGAGTTTCCTAAGGACTTGACTACTTTTGTCACCTTGTCTCCCATCCCAGGGTTCAGGGACTGGCTCAGTACCAGACTCAAGTCCACAGAAGATGAAGGTGAGCTGCTACAAGGTAGACTAGTCATGGACTAAACATTTACTAATTGAACACTCTAGTAGTTTAATACACAGTTTCAGTATATACATAGGATTACTGAGATATGAAATAGAAAGCTACGGGGTGCAAATGAAAAAAATATATATGATGAAATAGGAGTTGATTTAAGCCCTTTTGGCAAGCCATTTGTAGTTTCTCACCTCTACTCTTTTTTTTGTGTGTGCCCCAAGTGTTTTTTTGTTGTTGTTTTTTGCAACACACTGAAGTCAAAGTGCATTTGCCTGTTGTTGCATGATGATGAAGTTATGTGCATTTTAACAGCAAGCTAAAGATAAGTAGCTTCCAGCTTTCCAAAATACTCAATATCCCAGCCCAGCCCTGTGATGTGATGTGATGTGCTGCATTCAAACTAGGTATAAAAAGTTCAAGCATTTAGGTTTGTTCCAAGGTTAGGGGTTAGGATGCTCAGCACGGGCCCCCAAGTTCTTGAAGTCGTCTGTGGTAGAAAATGTTCGCTTCCACCTGAGTTGTCACTCGATTCCTAGTACGTGGAGGTTGTCGTGGTTTAGGGCCCGCCTGTAACTGACGTAGCTAGTCACCCAAGTTTATTTCTGGTTAAACAGTTAAGCTTTGATTTAGCTTGTGAGTTTGTAACCAAAAGACAGACTGAACAGAAAGAGCGGAACAGCCACATATATACAGAACTGTTCATTACTAAAAGGAATGTAAATAAATAGATGGCATGAATTGCTGAGACAAATATTTGGGAACTGCACAGGTGAACTTGGGATAATGACCAAACAGCTAACAAACATGAAATATATCCAAAACAAACTGTCTGAAGTTCTAGTGAGTGGATTCCACTATTGCTGGGAATCCACCACACCGTCGATTTTTGTGCTGTTTTCATAACTTCAAATACTAGCTAATGTCCTACAAATGAGTACTTCAAAATATTCATAGGAGCAGAATGAGCGATTGGAACTATTTCTATAATCTGCGTCAGTTGTTCCACTCACTATAAACTCTAGAGCCAAACAATACCGCTTACCTGAAAGGTATTCTCCTAGAGCAGGTCCAGATATAAAGATAATTCTTCTCCGAGTCTTTAGCTACTCAATAACTTCACCGTAGACTCTCCAATACACGGTTAGCCACGGACACAACGAGATCTCAGAGGTGGCCAAGAAGAGCTCGATCAGCTTTTTTAAGAATTTTTTTTACAGGTACCTCCCATTACATACCTTAAATTAGAACACACTAAACTTACGGCAGAAACTGGAATCAGAGAGGAAAAAACTGACGCAGAAAGCTAGTTATCTGAAGTTTGGCTCCTGATATACCGCAAGCGCGGGTAAACTGGTTAAAATTCCCAATCGCACGGGAATCCCTACAAGTTGAGCGGGTAGTGCCCACGCATTTCAGGCAAAATTAGGAAGTCATGGCCAGTCTGTTGGGTTGCTGCTTGCTGCTTGATTCTCTGAGGAATGGGTTCCCACAGAAACAAGAAGAATCACAGGAATAACCACAGACATGTCTTCAGGAAGAGAAAATCCCCCCTTTCTAAAAAACGGCAAGGTTCGAGCAATTCTGTATTTCAAGCAGGTGAAACAAATGTGATGCTGAGTGATACAAATGCACCTGGTACTATTGATGGGTCTAGAATTATGAATTTGAACAAATTAAAAGAATATACAGATGAGTTGACTCTGCATGCATCTCGTTGTAAGGGGGCCATTATTTTGAAGGGAGAGACTAGATTTGGGTTAGCCTCTATTTTGACATGGCAGTGCTCTAAATGTCCCCATAAGATAGCACTTGAAACTTCTCCCAAGGTGAAAGGTCCCAGCAAGTACAGCAGATGGGAGTGTAACTTGGCTGCAGTTTGGGGTCAGATGACAACTGGGGGTGGACACAGTCACTTGAAGAATCCATGGGAGTTTTTGGAATCCCGGTTATGACTAAAGCCGCTTTCATCTCAACTGAACGAGCAATTGGAGAATGGTGGAAGGAGAAATTAATGGAGTCCATGCTTGAAGCGGGTAGGGAAGAGAAGAGGCTAGCAGCAGAGAGTGGATCATTTCATGAGGGAGTTCCTGCCATTGCTGTAATTGTAGATGGGGGCTGGAGCAAGCGCTCCCCATAAGCATTCTTACAATGCGAACTCCGGTGTAGGGATCATTGTGGGAAAAGCTACAGGTAAACTTCTTCACCTGGGAGTGCGTAACAAGTTCTGCTCAGCTTGTTCACAAGGCATTCCTCAAGACAGGCATCACTGCTACAAAAACTGGTCTGCATCGTCTTCAGAAATGGAGACTGACATAATTTTGGAAGGGTTTCTTCAAGCGGAGAGAGTCCATGGAGTGCGATATACCACTATGATTGGAGACGGTGACAGTTCGGTATATCCGTCACTAATTCGGAATGTTCCTGGTTTGGGGCACTGTATTCAAAAGCTTGAATGTGCCAATCACTCTTGCAAGTGCTGCCGAGGTGCTTTAGAGAAGTTAATGCTAGAGAATCCTGCATACAAGGGCACTGGCGGTTTAACAGAGCAAATGAGGAGGAGATTGGTTAGTTCAGCTCGCTGTGCAATCAAGATGCGCAGCAAGGAAGTAGACAGGAAGGTGGCTGTGCGTCAACTGAAGAAAGATTTGTTGAATGGTCCAAATCATTGCTTTGGAAATCATGAGCATTGCAGCCCAGATTTTTGTTCCACAGCCAAGGACAGACTTCCTAGTACATCAACCATCACATCAGCATCCACTCACAGCATTGAGCCAAATCCTATTGATGGAGGCAGTCGTGAGAGTAGTTGGGATGAGTGCACTGGTGCTGGTAAGTTGGAAAGATAAACATACCTGTAAATTAAAGTATCAAACAAATATATTCAATGTATAGCACTCTGTGCTAATAATAAAACATTCTATTTTTAATTAGAACCCGTTGCTATATTGTTACTAGGTGTACTAACTTGGTAAGTGTGGGCTATTTTTTGCCTTTAGGTACAAAACTGTGCATACTAACCACCCTTGGGGTATTGCTATTTTTGAGTTTTAGTTTAATAGAATAGGCCGGATAAAGCTGTGTGAGGCCTGGATATGATATGTGAGGGTCTACTACCCTCTCATATCCGACCTGGGACCAGCCCTAGTTCGGACAACTCTCCTGCTGACGCTCATACCGCAGGAATTTACGCACTTACCCGTACTATTTCACTTAGTTTCCACTTAGTTACCGTGCTATTCCACTAAGTTACACATGCTATTTCACTTTCCCCATGCAATTTCAACTGAACAGCGATTTTCCCCATACATTTTTGAATGGACAATTTACGTGCCGTACTATTAAGATATTAGAACCCGTTGCTATATTGTTACTAGGTGTACTAACTTGGTAAGTGTGCACTATTTTTTGCCTTTAGGTATATAAACTGTGCATACTAACCACCCTTGGGGTATTGCTATTTTTGAGTTTTAGTTTAATAGAATAGGCTGGATAAAGCAGGGAGCAGGTTATGTGAGGCTGGATATGGGAGGGTCTACTACTCTCTCATATCCACCTATACGGGACCAGCCCTATCATATAACTCTCATGCGCTCTCATACCACAGGAATTTACCATAGCTAGCTGCTTAACTGTTTACCCTGAGCAGAGCAGCCCAGCCCAGGGTAGGGTTAGATCTGGGGATAACAGCTGGCAGCTACAATGCTAAAGTAAACCTGCCAGGTGTGCTTCAATAGAATTTTAATTGAATTTTAATTTTGGGCCGGAAATTCGCTTGACACCGCCATATTTGTGCGAAAATGCTGATAAACCTAGTTGCTAGTAGTGGAAACTGGGCGGCTTTGGGTAAACGGGTTCTAAAATAGTTAGAGCATGCGCTCAGGTACTGGTGGATTTAGTGCACAAACCCCTTGGGCTTCAGTGCACTAAATCCACCAGTACCTAAGCACGTATGCTCTAACTATTACTTATTTCAAAATATTTTTAAAAAATAATAAATTGTAAAAATAGTTTACAAAGATAATTTATTAACTGTTTTTGTCATACAGATACAATTGATCATCAGGAACAGCTGTGGAGAGAAACTACAGCAGCAGATCCAGCAGAGGAACTTGAAGTTTTGCGAGGAGGAGAAAATGCTACAAATGTGGACCCTAAGATGTACCATGATATTCAGGTCATACTGAGTAGACTTGTCACTAAGGCGGAGCAGTTAGTTGATAATGTTACTACCAACTTGGCGGAATCTTGGATGCATTTGAGGTCAAAGTTTGATGGGGGCAAGGTAGTTAATCGGTCGCAGTCTGGGTCATGGGAACATCGCTGCATGGGGGCTGGGTTACAGCACAATGTTGGAAAGGAATGGGGACCCAATCTGTGGAAGGACATGACTAATTCTTCCCCAAGTAAAGCATTTGAAGACACAGCAAAACGATCGAGTATGAAGAGTGTTTGTGACAAAAAAAGAAAAGCAAGGGAAGATGTGAAGCAGCAACGACGAATTAAGAAAATTTCCAAAACAAATGAGTCAGCCAAGGGTAGGAAGGCATATAGTAGACATGGTGGCGGATTTTCACCAGATAGTCTTGATGATGTGTCACCAGATCATTTGGAGACATTAAAGAGAAGTTTTTATCAGGCCAATGTTGTAGTGACCAGTGAAGGAATTAACCTCATTCAAGAGCAGACGAAGAACCAGGCTAATAGCAGTACCTGGATTGGTGAGCGTCGGAATAGGCTAACTGCTTCTACAGCCGGAAGTATTGTGAAAATGAGGGCCACCACTAAGAAAGGGAAGAAAGTTGAGAATTTATTGTACAGTAAATTCAAAGGTAATACAGCAACATACTATGGCCAAGTTTTGGAGGAAAGAGCCAAGAAAGAGTATCAAACATTTCAGCTACAACATGGACATCTGGGATTGAAGGTAGAATGCTGCGGTCTTTTTGTGTCATTAGAAAATCCATGGCTAGCAGCAACACCTGATGGACTTGTAGCTGACCCAAGTGACACCACAGATCCTTATGGCTTATTGGAAATAAAAAATCCATATAGCATTCGAAAGTTATCATTACTGGAATCAGTCAAAAAAACCATCTTTCTGCTTACAGTTAGTCAAGAACAGTACTTCATCTCACATCCAACTAAAAAAGAATCATGATTATTATCATCAAATACAATGTCAGCTGTATTGTACAAGGCGGAAATGGTGTGATTTTGTAGTGCGAACAGACATTGACCTCCATGTAGAAAGGATATACAAAGATCCTACATGGGAAACCAACAACCTCAAGAAACTAAAGGATTTCTATTTTTCAGCACTGCTACCCGAATTAGCATGTCCAAGATATCACAAGGGCGGAATACGAGAGCCTTCATGCAAATAACTACAATATAACTCTAAACTCAATCATGTAACAGTTCATTATCATATCAATTCCATTCTAATAACCTAATTTTAATTGATTACATATGCTTATTATGAACTACATCTACAGTCAGTCAAGTGGCAACAAACCACATAATGATATTCATCAATTCTTGGGTGTCTGCAAGTACATAATGCATCCTCAGCCTCACAAACTGTTCAAGTGTAATAGTCCTGCCTTTCTCATCTCTTTCAAACAGGCTATGTTATTGTGTACTTGTAGAACTAATATAACGTCCTACTAAACTAACATTTGTAATGTCAGGTGCCAACTCTAATTTAACAACATAGGCACTTTGTGTGTGTGTGTTTGATCAGATGTTAACATGGGGCTGAGTGACAGAGACGTGGCTCTGCTGACTCGGCTGTTTCCTGACAAGGTGCCTGTGAGAGACTTGCTGAGGGAAGTCTTGAATGAAAGAGGTGTATTGTCTCAGGTTGGACGGAATACGAAAGAAGCAGATATCTCTCAGGCTTTGGCCACACCTCTTACTAAACTTTGTGCTAGGTCAGTTGCTAATAACTGTATGTTATGGCATGGCAAGAGCTAGTCTTGGTAAGGTGTTACTTTTTACACAAGCGAGAGGACATTTGATCAGTTCAGATATTTGGTATTGCATTTGTTTCATGGTCGAATGTGTTAATAAATAAAAACTATTCTCAACAAAAAAATATATATTTTTTTTTAATTCTCTACAATCTCCCTCTACTTAGATGTGGACAGTACAACACTTCATGTCTATCCCAAGTTTTCTTGTCTTGCTGTAGGTACTTGATCTCCAGCAAGCGGCGAGGCTATGCCCTTGACCCAGTGGCCAACTTCCACCTCAGAAATGGTGCCTGCGTGTGGCGTCTGAACTGGATGGCAGACACTCGGCTGCGTCGGTCCTACGGCCTGATGGTGAACTACAAGTATGACCTGCCACTCATCAGTAGCAACAGTCTGGACTATATCGGCTCCAAAAAAATCAATTACTCTCTCAATATAAAACAATTTTTAGAGTGAATGGTTTATTTTCAGGTTTATGTACAAGAGTTTGACATTATTTATCTGTGTGTGTGTGTGTGTGTACGAGTGTTTTAAGCCACAAGCCAGGAATAAATGTAAATACATTTTGACCTCATTTTCTTATTTATTTATTCATCCATTATTGTAATGTAGGAATTAAATGAACTTCATAAACACTCAATGTTGTATTTAGTGAATGAGATGGCATGCACACTGTAAATCCAAATTCTGTGGGTTACAAAGAATTAATAATGACATTCCAACAACCAATTGATGCCTGGAAGGTTTGTTGAACTATGAGAGGGATAGGAGAGAGAGAGAGAGTACATGTCCGGCAGTGTTCACATTCTGATGCTAGATGGCCAATCCAAACACAGTCACGATACAATACATGGACTTGTTCTCCCACCGAATAGTACAGCTACCTGCATGTCAACACAAACAGAAGGTTAATTAATGTTGGGGGGGGGGGGGGGGGGGGGAGTCCTTCTCAAACTTTGTTGATGAACTGCTGTCATGGTATATGGCAAGAAGACAGACAGCTTACCATCAGTAGTGTTGTCCCAGTAGCAGGAGCTAGCTGTGTGCAGTCCAGCTCCATTCTTCTGCATGATCACACTGGTCACTACAAGTACAGATATTGCAAGGCTTGATACAATGCCTACGTTGGTGCTTTCACAATCAAGCATGTAAACCAGCCACTACCATGACTTTTAGGTATGGAATGACAATACTTTTAGGTATGGAATGACGATACTTTACCAGGTGCAAGCATATTAAAGCTATTGATTACAGATATAAGTGGACATGTCAGAAAATACACACACAGCCCAATATCTTACCAATGTATTTATACGGCTTGGATAGTTTAGTAAGCTCCTTGAGACAGCCCTCCACAATGCTGGAGGTCCACTGGTTCACTTTGTTGTTCTGATAGGGTGCAGAACCAAGAACATTCTCCACTGCCTACGCATAACACACAAGAACAACATGTGTCTTTTTCTTAATTACCAATCAGGTTGGATTTGAAATAATGTACCAACATACAAGCTATGAACATTTTCTTGTTGGTTTTTGTTTGTTTGTTTGTTAGTAGAAAGTACTGTCACACTATGAGTGCTTAGGTGTGTGTATATAATATATATATATTATTCATTTGATACAGGAGAATATCACGAGTCTGTTGGCTTAGTATTTACGCGAGTGCCGCAGGCACGAGCCTAAATACCGCCAATCAGACGAGTGATATTCTCGGGTATCCAATGGATAATAAATTTATTAGGTACTGCTCATGGCAATACTTTGGTAACAAGAAATTTACCTAGGGGGACGTAATAACCCAACGTAATAACTATGAACACAGGTGATATGGAAAAATATTGCCCTAAGCCACATCCTGTTTAGTTTAATGCATTTTCTATGTGGCAACAGTTATCAGGCTCTGTTCAGTACCTAATAAATATATATATATTATATATACACGCACACAATTTATTGTACATTGGATATGTATTTCCTCAACATGTGAGCGTTCACTATTCTCCTATGCTGAATGCTCCAACACGCCCCTGCCTAGTTCTGGACAACTGAATTTTTGGATGCATGACTGTATTACCTCTGAACAACAAGGCTTTGAAGCACAACCGATTTACAGTTTAGAAAAATATCCAATGTACAATAAACAAGTTACTACATTTGTCATACAATACGGGAATGATATTTCACCCTCACAGTTGTATTTTACTCGCCTTTGGCTCGTGAAAATACTTATGTGTGTTCTTGAAATATCTCCCCAGATTGGATGCTTACTTGTGCAATATGTATTATATATAATATAGGCACTGATTCCAAGAAAACACTATACACTATATACATATATATAATATTATATACATATTATATATATATATATTATATATATATAGGCACTGATTCCAAGAAAACTACCACTGTATAGCATACAGAGTGTAGTAAGGGTGCTACTTAGGGCCTGAGAAACCCTAAAAACGGTAATTTATGATCCACAGCACCTAAGCGACTGCTCCTAACAACACAATCGGAGGAAAGGTGTGGACACTAAGTTAATAGTGAGGGACCTACACAATTTTCAGAACATAGCTACTGTAGTTTTTGTATTGTGACAGGGGAACTTTAAACTGCTTAGGTCCTTCAAAGAGGGACACTATTGACTTAGTGTCCCCACCTTGAGGGCAGGGACACTTAGTGTCCCTCTGATTGCGCTTAATGTCCCGTTGTTGGGAGCAGTTGCTACGTCCTAAATTAGTTAGGTGCTGCGCAGCCATCATGAACTACCACTTTTAGGGTCCTTCAGGCCCTAAGTAGCACCCTCGCTACGCTCGGGGACACTACAACATAAGATCTTCAGAACCCTAAAAACGGTAGTTCCCTCCGAGGCAGCGCCTAACTATTATATAGTCCCTCTGTCACACTACATAAACTACATCAGCTATGTTCTAATATTATAAATAGTTTTAGGTGGAAAATCCATTAGATACAGGAGCATGAGCAACTAATGATAAGCAATATCACCTTCATATTTACTCCAAAGTTTTGAAATGAAGTACCTGAAACTACTGTGAAACTATGATTGAAATTGAGGTTGTCTTTATGTAAATAGTTCTCACAAATTTCCTTGACATAACTTGCAGTTTTGGTATAGATGTCCACTATACTCTAACATGTGTGAGATGAGTCAAGAATACACTAATTCTGAGCTTCATCTATGACTACTGCTCATAGCTACATTCAGTTGTTACACAGGAAGGGCTACCAAAATGTGAAGTAAACTGACATACCCGCACAAGCTTTCTCCTGCCTCTAACACAAAACATTATACCCACTGCCCTAAGACTAGAATTGACCGAACACTTACATCTTGAATAATTTGCCTCACTTCCTCTATGACAAAAGTTGCCTGGATAGAAAAAAACACTCATATAAAATAACCCCAGCTAATCCACTACACGGCCTTACGTCGTCTGATCTCTGGTCCTCCATTGCCTCTCTTTGAATTCTCAATTACACCATTTATTTACACGTACACAATACACACCAAAAATGCTCCGCTTCGCCTCCCGTATGGTAAAGGATATTCGCGGCCCTAATATTAGTCCCCACCTTATTTTATACCTTGGTTACTATGGCTATAGATTCCAGTATACTCGACGTATTACAATAATGGAGATATCCGGTCACCCGCTGGTGAACGGATCGTCATCGTTTGATTGGGTGCACTTGAGTGAAGTGAGTGGCAGAGGAAGCTTGAGGGGCTACGCTCTATTCGAGCGACCGGGTGTGTATACCGTGAAAAAAAAAAGGCAATAGGGAGTCCCCGCCTTAGGCACCTTAGACCACCTCCCGATTGAAGGTAAACAAGCTTTGGTATGTCTTCCAAGCGAAAAAGCGGCGGCAGCTGCGACAAGCTTTTCGCTTGTACGAACTGCCACAAGAGGTGCAAATTTGAGGATCTCTCTTCTAGCCAGCAGCTTTGCAAGGTACGTGGTGAAAGCTGACATCCATAATAATATGATTCTTTCTTGGCTTTTTGAAGTACTGTGTGGGAAACACACATTTTTGTGACACTCTGAATTATAGTACCATTTTACTGTTCAGCTGTGCAGGAAGCAGTTTCCTTTGGTAACCTGTCATTACTGCCGGCTTGAATTCCACCCCGTAAAGTAAGTATACCATCTTTTCCCACTTACCTGCTGTTACTGTGATATTGTGTAATGTCCAATTAGACGTTCTGCCAATTCGACGGACACACAGATGTGCGAGCACTGCACTAAGGACTACAAACAGTATGGAAAGGTGATATCTTTTGTGCATAATTACTTAATGTCATTTATGTATTCTTATTTTCCTACAGCCGTCAACTTGTAGTTACTGTAAATTGCAATCTGCTTTCAATAGCAAGAAGTGCTCAAGGTATACAAACTATTGTTATTGTTTTTATTAGCATTACGATAATGATTTGCTTGACCAAACCTTTACGTGAAAGTATAAAGGGTCATAATACTCATTTTTATGCAGTACTCTAGCCAGTATTTGATATTTGTACCAAAAAATGAGTAGCCTTAGATATATGTTATGTAACTGGACTTTGAAAGCTTAGCTGCTTTGATTCTGTACGCAATTGTAACAAGTTAACTTTGAGAGCTACTTAAATTTTTGGAACACTTTGCATCGGATTATGTAAGTCAGACCCCAACTTTTTTTTTTGTTTGTCCAATGATGCACATCAAAAATAACTTCATAGTGGAATGAACTATTATATGGAATGTTTTGAAGAGAAGGATTGATTACAGTATTTCAGAAGTATCTCATTATGTGGCTATTCACAGTACATGACCACAAAGTGTGGTTGATTACAGTACATGTTAATTGATGATCAGTCAAATTGTGGATTAGCAGAGAGCAGGTGGCAATACTTATGTATACCATGATGATGATGTGTGTGTGTGTGATGTAGATGCTCTCACTCAGAGAAGAAATATGGTCCACCAGCACTCTGTGAACACTGCAACAAGAGGTGTGCATTCCCTAAACCAGAGGATGTGAAGAAAAAGGTAAGTTGTATGTCTATAAAATCCCCTCCCTCGTTTCATTATAATATTAGCCTAAACTTTCAACTCTCTTGCCATTATTACCATTGGTAAATTTGGAACCATCCTATGCCATGTTACAGTTGAGTATGCTTCACTTTGAACGATCATTCTTATAATCACTTATGTGTGACCACACTTTCACTAGCATAGCAATCTGCAGTTAAAGCTAAATTGAGGCTTGCTACCTAGATATCTGAACCCCTAATATATACATTCATACACCCATAATATTCAAGTACCCCTAAGATATCTCGCTTGATAAAATCGCTCGCCAACAGCCATATTATTGGTGCCTGGTGGGTAAATGGTATTCCATAAAGAGGCCCCTGTATCTTATTATGTTTTCTTTGCTACATCAATATTAAGCACCGATTGTCTTATGCTGGATCATACTGTAGCTGTCCTGGCACAATATCTGACGTCACTCCACTGGTGGTGGACTAGTCCTAGTAAACAATGAGTTTTTACATATTGAACTGTATGGTTAGGTGGTTGTTTATTAGAGATTGACTTAGGACTCATTTAACTGGCTCAGTTGCTGGTACTATATCACCAATGCTAAAGGAAGTAAGTATCTGCATGTGTCACTCTCCATTTTTGTTCTATCGTTCTGCATGCACTGCTGTGGAAGAGGGAGAAGGGGATAAGAATTGGCCTCCGACTTTTTTTAATTTTTTATCTTATAACCTTATTGCATTATGTATTACATTATATATTATACTTTGTGTTACTAGGTGGATGGGAAGACGCTCTGTCTCTTATGTACCATTAGCTACAAGAAAGATCAATTCAAGAAGAAGAAGACACCACAAGGGAAGGCAACGGTCTCGTCAAGCAGTTCTAAGAGGTCACTGGACCCGCTGATGGACGTTGACTTGGAGTGAGTTGTTTAGTGTGTGCCGTGCTGACGTGTGTGAGGGGAGGAGCTTAATGCTGAAGTGTGTGCGTTTTTTTAAAAATGTTGATAAGTACTATCTTACAGGCCTCTAAGAAAGAAGCCCAAGATTGATTCATCTGGATTAGACTTTACTCCACCCTTCCAACCACACCCACCTTTATTCACTGCAAAGTAAGTGTTCCCATTAATTTTTATAGTAAGATGTTACTTTAATGTGTTCTCTCGTAGTTTGTAGCATTTTATGAATACCATTTTGTTTGTTTTAACAGGGATTCTAATGACCTCTTAACATCTAACCATATATTAGAGACGGACAGGCTTCAGAATGAAGTAAGTGTGCATATGGTGTGTGGGTGGGGGGAGGGAAGTTGGGATTATACTTGTAAGAAATATAATCTGTTTGCTCTAGATATCCAGTCTTAAGAAGCAGATTGTTCAGAAAGATCAAGCTCTTATTGAGAAGGACAAGCAGGTACAGTAGGTATTCTGTTGGTCAGATAGAGTATGAACTGTTCTATGATTTATTTGTGGACAGCAATTATATATATATATATATACATATTATGTATATATATATATATGTATGTATAGTATTTATTTGTACCATGGTACTTCAAACCGTACAATCAGATTGCTCAATTCATGCTGAATATATTTCATACCCACCTCCTAGGACATGAATAAGTGAACTCTCCAATCAAAAATTAGTTTTTACGCGTTTAGTGTAGCCTAGAGGAACTCCTATACCGACCTCCGCATCGTGGTGTAACCTTTACATGCATGTGTACTTTTATTATTATTATTATTATTACTAGCAAGTACCCCGCCACAAATGAACGACACTTTACCTACCATAAATGAACGATGCCTTCCGAACCATACAAAGCTCATGAATTATTCATGAATACACACACCGTCGGTTGTCGTCGTCGTTACTGACACACAAGCGTATTATTATATAGATTATTATTATTAACCATCAGCGCACATACGTGAGAGGGTTATAGTAATCGTCCTGTCTGTCTGTCATGCTCTGATTTTAGAGATTAATGGCAATTAACTGCTGATTTAGGTATGAACTTATTCAGAACGGTGATTTAAAACCTTTCATTGTGCTACTTTTTCAAATTTCAGGCTGATTTTTGAAGGGAAAAAAAAGCAAGCTGTCAGCTCCACGTAGGTTCAAGCTTTTGTAGGTAATGCCCCCCTATCGTCACATCGCAATCACATGAGTAAATAATTTCTTTTTCTGTCCACGGTGGTTTTGCTTTATGCTGAAAAGTCAATGAGTTCTGGAATTCAGGTGTTTTATGTTGAAACTATATACTGGTAAGAGTCTCCGGCATGTTTAGCTACTTCTTTTAGACAGTAAGTAGATACATCTACCATTTTCATTGCTTGAGCCATATCGATACCTGATGAGGAATAGCCAGATACATTTTTTTTTCAGTCCAAGAATTGATTTTGTTATAGCTAGCTAGTATATAGTAGCGCTGAGGGTTCGCACCTTTGTTGCTTCATTCATTAGTTACATTTATTTATGCAACCAATAATTTAATTTACACTTAACCAGACTTTTTCGAATTCTTCCTTGAATAAATATATTATTGGCTGTATAGCTACAATGAAACTTTGTATTCTGTATCATTTGTCTTCCAGATATGTCAATTGAAGGCAGATGCATCTGAAAAGGAGCGAGAGTTCCGAACGAAGCATCTAAGTCAGCAGAGGACACATGCGGAAGCCATTGAAAATTACCAGGTGTGTGTTACTCATCTCTCTCAGCTAATGTCACTAGTCACTTCAATCTAATCACAGTAGACCCTCAGCTGAACCCCGTTTATCCGAACTCTCGCTAATCCGAACACCAATTTTTGGGAATTATAATGATATTCATTGGAATTTTGCTGTGCATTAAATAGATAAGAGATTAAGACCCCATTCAAAATGACTTATTTCGAATATCCAAAACCCTCGGTCTGAGGTGTTCGGATAATTGAGAGTCTACTGTACTAAGGTGTGGGGTTGAACCTTTTGTGGCATATTGTCAGTTAACTTGGTGCTGTAGTTGAATAAATGAATATAAGATAATATGGTAGTGACAGTATAACGCATGTATACACACAATGGAATCATCATTTTATTGTTATCCTTGGAATGCTGCTGCTGTCAGTGAAAGACAAAATCCATGCATGCATCTATATAATACGCTTGTGTGTCAGTAACAATGGTGACCGACGACGACTGTGCATTCATGAATAATTCATGAGCTTAAACAGTTTGGTAAAGCATCGACATTGTTTGAATGGGTAAAGTGTAATCACACTTAGTAGAAAGCGATTAATTGTAACTAAAAAGAATAGATGAGGGAAGGTGGCAGGGTTTCAAAAAGGAAGGCAAAAGTACGAAAGACAAGGCAAATAGGCGATTAATTGTAACTAAAAAGTGGGTGGAATCAACGAGTAAAGGTGGCGTAAGTTTCTAAAAGGAATGCAAAAGTACGAAAAGATGTCAAGTTTCACAAAGCCTAAATCTGATAGAAGGACAGAGAGATTCAGAAACAGGATAGGCAGACAAAGGAGAAGGGACTCTATGACTCAAGAAGAAATAGCTGAAGGAAGAAAGGGGAGGGATAAGAAAAGCTGAGATAGTTCAGAAAAAGAGAGCATGAGAGGGAAACTTATGTAACCTTAACCAATGGTAGATAATGACAATATGAGTTATAATAACTTGTACTTACTGCATTCTTACTGTGTAATACATCAAGCACCACTGTGTGGCGGGATACTTGCTAGTATATACTTGTGATGCGCTTGAGCACATGGCGAGCAAGCCTGTGCACAAATGAAACACTTCAAAAGAATCTATCAGTCCATTTCTAAAAGTACAAGTACGTAGCCATTGTGATCATACTTGATTAACAAATACAGAACTACTTTCTTACCTCAATTTCCCGACTACTGTAATACCGCATTTTGACTATCTGAGTTACGTTTGACAACAAGCACTAACAATTACTATAAAAATGGCCGGGTTTTTTTTGTTTTGTTTTTTTTTTGTTTTGTTTTTTTTTGTTTGTTTTTCCTCCAGCTGGTAAAGGGTCTCAATACCATAGTAACCTTTTGCCGAACATTTTGTGACTTGAAAGAACAAGAAGTTCTAAAGAATTACTGCACAGTGCTAAGTCTAACAAGGGACCTGAGTACAAAGTGTGTCTTGTGGCATTTAGAAACAACCTAATACAAAGGAGTACACAATTAAATTTCCTTGAATGATACAGGATCGCTAAAGCGAAAGATTCTGTGTGGTGGTATGGAGAGGTAGACCACGAAGCAAACACAAAAACATGAGGGTCAAAGTACTAAATGACATACGTACGTCTACACATATATAAACAAACACCCCCAATTTTCAATTGTGTTACCTCTGATAGGGTCTCGCTTGCTCGCCAATTATGTTCTTTAAGTAGATGCATTAGATTTAGATGAACTTGTTTCTTTTCTATTTTTTATAGGCTGAAATTCGTAGTTTGAAAACTCAACTCTCCAAGCAGTCTCAGAAGAAGAGTTCGACTATCTCTTCAGACAAGCAGAGTAGTTTGGCATCTATCACAAGTAGTTTGGCGGCTACTCCAATACTCAGCTCCAATTAATCTTGAACATTTATTTATTGTTGATTTGTGTTACATGATTTTCATGTTCTCTAAGGAACAAATTTAGTCCCTCATTTGTTTGCACTTATATTTAATGCAAGTAATGACCAACTTTATTTTTCAAGTCATCAGTTGTTGTTGTTTTGTTTTTTTGTTGTTTTTCTGGGTTTTTGTTGTTTTGGTTTGTTTTTTTTATTACATATTTTACTCACCAAAATGTTTCTATCCACAACTGAACTATATGTATATTAACTAAAATGTTGTATGGAAATTGTTGCTTTATTGAACGACCCCGCCCGTGAGTACACTTTGTATTAGGCGGTAAAGTTGCCGACATTCCTGGTGTGCTAAAAACAAACCAACATGGGTTGCAGAATTTGTTTGTCCTGTTGTTTAATAATTGTTTTGTTGACCTTGGAAGTAGCAATGGAGGGAAATACCACAGAATTGTACGGGTGGAATACAACGAGGGAAGGTAACTCGTATAAACCAGCAACTGGCGAACCTGGAATCTCCTTGCCCGTAATTTCTACAGAACGTGAACCTGAATCCCGACCCGCAGCGGTTGGGTCAAACTCACGGTCGACCACGAAAGAACGGACTGCTACTATTCCAATTGAAGTACTGGTGAGTTGGCCATGTACTTGCAATTAATGGCAGTATCATAGCAATTAATTATTTCAATGCTGTGGAACAGGTCTCAGGAATAGAAAATGTTGAACAATATGACACAGTAATATTTTTCTGTGAGTCACAAACTATAGCTAGCTATATTAAATTGTCTAATGTTACTTCAAATATTATTTCGGCATCTACAATATTTATAGATCTGCAAGTAGAATCTTTAAGTTCTTCTGATGTGAACATTTCAGTATCACCAGATATTTGTTGTGTATTTGTAGAAGAGAAGGACATAATATGTGGCCAGGTATTTCCTTCAGCCTTGAATATTATCTGTTTAGTTGTTTTGATAAGATAATAAAGATTTTCCTTTGCAGCTCATGGTGCTTGCACCACCGGTGATCCTACAGATAGATGAGTATGCACCAGCCCAAGAAGCAAGATTCATGTATAGGAATTTGGTTAGCTGTTACTATTATAATTGTTATTTTTTGTTGTTGTTGTTTGTTTTTGTTTGTTTGTTTGTTTGTTTGTTTTCACTTGTTCATAATTGTTTTTGCTGTATTGGTCACCATCATCATCACCGTTATTGTGGTTGTTATTATTATTATAGTATGCTACTCATCGGCGTGGAAATTGCACCTTCAATATTATGCCATTGAGCAATTCAAAGCAAAAATGGAACCTCAAACATGTGATTAAATTTGATACATATCCTGATGGTAAAAAAAAATTGATGCATTTTAAATTTTTATTTATTGTTTAATTGTGTAGGATATGACATAAAAAAGCCAACTTGCAATGGAGTTGATCTAGTAAGAAGAACTTTGTTTTGTTCATTAGTAAACTTGAAGATTACTTTTAAATTACCATAGAACTTCAAACATCTACTAATTCAAGATTGACGTGTTCGTAAAATAGATTGCTCATAGCAAACAGTGACTTAATCTTCTTCTCTTTTTTTTCATTGTCATGTATTTTAATTTAAACTAAAATATTTTTGTCTTTCATATTTACTGCTTTTTAAGGACTTAAAAATCATACGAGTGTCAGTAATGGTGGATTCCCAAACAACTTCAAATTCTTTTAAAAATGTAGTAGCTGAAGCTCCTTCCTTCTTAGTTTCAATAGAAAAAGGCTATGCACTCTGTGTTATTCTATAGGATCCAGATCGTTCCTGCACACCAGTAGATTGTGTGATCAAGTACGAAGGTCTCAGAAATTTTTTCCGTGATTCAACAAAGAAATGTGAAGAAGTGGTAGACTGTGATACTCGAGGGAAAGATGGTGTCTCTATAGTGGCTGTGAGGATATCATTTTAATTGCATTGCAGTGTTTATAAAATGTGAACTTACTGTTATTGTAGTATTTTGATTGGGAAGATAACACTTGTGTCTCTCTGTATAATGAAGAATCTGCCACTTATGTAGAAGACATACCAGAGATGGAAATACCAATTGAGTTTGACCCTGAGAGAAATCAAAGAATACCAGATATTGAATATTCAAGGCAACTAGAGCTGGTAGAAAAATAAAATTTATAATAGCAAATTTTCTCATTCTAATAACCAATATTATGTTAATTAGCTAAAACTTAACCCAACATTTTGACTTTTGCCGAAGTCCTTTACTTAGTTACTCACTCACTCTTCCTCCTTTTTCCTTCCTTTTTCCATTCATCTTTTCTTCCCTTCCTCCCTTTCCTTCCTTCCTACCATATCTTTCCCTTTTCCCCATTTTTCTTCTCTTTCTCTCTCAGACAAAAGAAGGAAAGTTCAAGTTGAAATGTAATCATGGTTATCAAGAAGGTGGTACATGTGTATGCAATGAAGGCTGGAGATCCAGTGGTATTCATGCTACAAATCTTCTAGAGTTTAACTATTGTGATCAGAAGGATGAGGAAAGTGCTATGGGCTACACATATGGACCTCGGAGGTTTGCCAAAGGAGTGGAAATCGTCATCATATCCGTATCTTAAAATGTAATTGAACTAATAGAATGGGAAATCCTTTACAGGAGAGATTTTAGGGTTGCCAGAAATTTGAATGGCCTAAATGACATTGCTTATATTCATTACCTGACTCAATACCTCTAATCATGAAACAATCAAATGGGATGTATTTGTACGCAGCCTATTCATTAATATCACTCAGGAGCTACTGTAGTGACGATAAAGCCCTAAGCTCATCATATTCTTTTAATAATACCCTTTACCAGTTTTTTTGTTTGTTTGTTTTTTGTTTTTGTTTTGTTTTGTTTTTTGCTTTGTTTTTTTTTATGTAGGGATAATACATAATACAGTACATGTAGCTATATTTCTAATTGCAATGCCCACATGGGTCAGCCTGGCCTTGCCCTGCACTTTTAACCCTATTGTGCATGCTTTCCTGGGTTATCTTGCTTGGGGCACCTGCAAAGTTAGAGTAATGGGAATGTATGATTGCAATCTTGTATTTACTAAAGCAAAGCAGGAATATGTGACTTTTCTTTTCCAGCTTACGTGATGAGATTATGAAGTGATAGTGCTGATAGTCTCGCGTAGCCAGACCCTTTACCAACCGTAACCGCTACGCGGGGAAGGAAAGGGTCTGGGAACATACAATACAACGACTTGTTCAGCAGCACCCCAAAAAGGGTGCTCCAATTATCACATTCCAATGGTTGCGGTAGCCAATGACGTCACGGCCACGGCCGGGTAGCAGCTCTCCTATTCATGCTGGTACGTTTATTGCTTGCCAGGAGTGCTTATAAAGAGCCTACGAAAACAATTTCACCAGTTTGACGAAGTCACGCAACGTTCTCACCCTCCCAGAGGTGATGTTGACGTCACACAGTATACCGCAAGCTTGCTGGAATGTGATAATTAAGCACCTTTTTTGGGGTGCTGCTGAACAAGTCGTTGTATTGTATGTTCCCAGACCCTTTCCTTCCCCGCGTAGCGGTTAGGGTTGGTAAAGGGTCTGGCTACGCGAGACTATAGTGCTGATGAGTTATAGTAGCATACATTTTATGTTATCTTATTGTATTCTTTCCTATAACAGATCCAGCGGAAACACAATTTTTGCAACGGTTTTAGCTGTTATATCAAACCTCACCTATACAGCTTCAGAGATAACAGCTAACAAAGAAAGCTCTGTATTATGCAGGAATTGAATAAAGACTATTTAACTTTTACCTAACCAGCACTTACCTAATTGCTAGTTGAAGGGCTATCAAGAAGATACCCCAGGCTGTTTATCAACCTTGAACTAGATGCCCAGACTTTCTTTCCCATTGGGATAGCTAATTCAGTAATTTAGCTATAGGGGAGGGAGGGATATTTTATGGAGCTAATAATTTAAAATGCTGAAGAAACATAGTAACTACTAAAGTAAAGCTAACATGACCAGATGATTAAGTGGGTGCCGTTGGGTGTAGTTATTTGCAGCCTTTGCATTATTAATTCATTGCTTCTGCCAGGCCCGCATAACTCCCGGTTGATTACAGTAAACATAGTACCACTATGCCTGGTTATTTTCCTTAACATCTCCATGAAATCAACAGGTAATGAGCACAGCTATAATACTTTTAACAATACTGTGGATTTTCCTGGCATACAAATTCACCAAAGCTGCCATACCAAAAAGATCAAGGAGTGCCAAATATGGACTTCTAGAAGAAGTTGTTCCACACAGTCTCAAATAGATACTGTTAGCCTCTTGGTATGGGGAAACTTTTCAGACTGATCACTGTATCCAATATCACTATCAACTTGACCCTCACAAATCCACATGTAATTTCACTCTATCTGAGATTTCATAAAAAACAATTGTTGCCAAACATACACAAAAATTATAGACCCTAAAAATAATTGCCATATTTTTAATGTGACAAAAATGTGTATTACAATGTCATTGTACAGCATATCTACGTGACTGTGAAAGCCGTAACTCCTGCTCTTGACTAAAATAAAGTTTCCTATACAGCAATCTTCTAGAAATTTCGTCCCTTTTTTCTTCCCTTTTTTTCTTCATCCACCTAATAAGACAAAATACACATACACAAACATCACCTATATACACCCCCATTTACAAATAATGTTACCTTCTATATGCCTCTTGAGAAACTTCTCTATCTACACTTCTGGCTAATTGCTCTTGCTCTTGCTGCTCCTGTTCTATCTGCTTGTCTTCCCGTCTTTTTTGCTTTAGTTTATTATGTAGCCATATATCAAATGTTATTTCAGCACTGCACCTTTTCTCTGATAGCAACTCTTCAGTTTGAAGCTTTTCAGTCCTCTTTTTTACTTTGTCCTCTTTTGCCTTCTTGACTAGCCACGATTTGTAAGCCACTTCACACATTTTTCTTTTTCCTTCTGTTTCTTCTTCAGATGGGATTACAAAAACTTTTTTACGCTTCTTTTGTTGTTCTTTGTTTTTGTTCTTCAACCAATTCATGAAGGCCAAATCATTGATTTTCTGTCGGTCTTCTGAGTCAGTTTCAATGGTAAGGAGGGAAACATCAGGCGATTTCTTCAATTTGGGAGTCTTACGTCTTTTTTGTTTACCTTCTTTTTCAGCTTTCTCAACAGACGGCTGAAAACAACTGGATTGCTCCACAGAATTCATAACACTGCTTGTTTCTTCTAAAACGTTATGGGTGACTTTGTTAGTCCCACTTTCTTCTTGCTTTTGTCCCAATTCTGTCTCGCCATCATCTATGACCAGTTGGTCAAGTTGACTGATATTATCTACTTCAGTTTGAGAAGCCACACTCAAACCTGATGCTTGTCTAAGAGACCCTAGTATGGAATTGTTTTCAAGACTACCAACAGGAATCATTTTCACTTGGCTGCTTCTGGGAGTCATAGAGCTTTCTGATTTCAATTCAGCATGTTGTAGATTTTGCTTTGCAGAGATGTTTCTCTGAGCATTTTCTTGATCACTATCTTGCTCAAACTCATCACTTCCCTGACTGTAAGTTTCATCAAGCTGAAAATTTTCTTGCTCGGATTGTCCTTCTACCCTAGCAGCAGTTTCGGTTTCATTCTCAGAACTTGTAGGAGTAGGAGACCTGGATTGTATGTCATTGCCAGTAGCTGTGACAAATTGCAGCCTCCCTCCTTTCTCCATTACTCCAATCTCTCCGTCCGCAGAAGACCGGCTTTCTGCAGAGCTGGTATCTTCTGCCATCTACTACGCCCGAGATTTCGTGGCTCAGAGAACGGGACGCTCGATCCCGGGAGGCGATACACGTTGCTATAGGAACAAGCGGGCATTCTAAAATTAGGTAAGGTTTCGTCAATGTCATCGGGTCATTCGAAAAGGGGGGGCGCGGCTAATGTGTAGGGTGGAGTTTCGCATAGTTACGTCGTCGTACACTTGGATTCAATTCGTTTGGAGAGAAGGTACCCGGTGATGGTGATGGGTTGCTCAAAGGAGAGCTTATGTTAGCAAGATGATCTGGATCACCATTATCCTCTTAACTTTCTGCAACTTTATCCATGGACAATCGGAATTTGTCACTGTTCAGAAAATTTCTTCTGATATTCTCCCCAATGTTGTTTATCTAGGTAAATACCAGCTTTTCCATTTGCTGCAAATTTTCAATTGAATATCTTTATGCAGGTACAAGTTCCCAATCCTTTACATCACTCTGTCCTACTGTTGAGTCGGACTCCATCTATTTATACGAGGCAGCTGTTGCTGGTCAGGTAGATGATGGGGAGTTTCAATACAAGAACCTTGACGGGGCTTTTGCTCTGAGCCATATTAGAGCAGATTGTCATGCATCTGGCATCCAAGATCAAATGTGTGATCAACTGGTTATGCGGCACATAGAAAATCAGCCAATGGTGGGCGTGTTTCAGATTCAGTACAACTCCTCCTTGCTGCAGGTCCCACACATTATTAACGTTGATTTTGGTAGGTTAATAGATACAGTTAATGTAGATTCTATCTCGCAGGCCAAACCCTTTACCAGATTTGCTCCAAGAAGCTAAAACTGGCTATTGTTTCACATGCCACAAGATGGTAGTGGTTGTTGTGCTGTATCGACGATGGTGTAGGTTGGTATTTTCATATTTATCTCCACTGGAAGCCTTGAATATGGAGAGTTATGCAGTTCCTTTTCTAAGTCTGGAGTGACTAATAGCTTGTAGTGTTTGGAGCCACCTGGTATAGGGTTTTTGCTTGCAAGACTTATTATGTATGCCTGCAGTGAATGTTCATTCATTCCCTTTTCTGCTGTCACTGTTTGATTATTTACTGGTACAGTAGTAATTAGTTTATCAGTCTCTCTTTGTTGAGGTATTTTGTCAGTGCCACTTAGTGCTCAAGTGAGCTTGCAAATGTGACTTCGTGCATGCTGGCTGAGCTTGCTTGTGGCAACAATACAAGTGTAATAGGTGGGGGACATAATTTTCTTCTATAATATCATCTTAATTAAAAACAACACTCCTAAAGGAATATTCATACCCTTATTTACAATGCACACTTATTCACCATCAATATCTACAATTATGGGGTTGAAGAACACTCACAATTTAAGCTTATGAATGAATGAAATTGGTGGTGCATTATTCCAATATTTTCCCACCAACTGACAATTCTACTTTCTATTATTTTCAATAATAGTCAACAGCAGAGGGAAAGAAGTAGAAATATACTTACCATTGCCACAGCTTCACAAAACTGACCATTGGCTAGAGTGAGAGGCTACTAAATAGCATCTTATAAAGTGGTTACTTACAAAGGATTAGCAAGTGGTTTTCACCACTCGAGTGAAATAGGTCATAATTGGAGTGACCAAGTGGTGGTGACATCATAGTGATTAAGACATCCATAAACTCATGTGCTGTAGTTATTGTATTGCTCCTGTTAATGAGGTCATCTTGGTAAAAATCTGAATGCCACTGCTTGCGCTGCAAGATTCATGGTGTGAGAGGTGTTACTAGCACTTATCACCGTGTAGTGAGGTGTGAAGAATGTGACGTCAACTTTATGTAGCTACTTGTAATTTGACCTTGTCATTTTACAAGAAAGGCTGGAGCTATTGTTTGCATTCTTGTGGTATTGTGGGCAGCAAACTAAAGTTCTTTGTAGTAGGATAATAATGATGATGATAATAAACAATAACTTTACAAATGTACATGTAGGTGTGTATGCCTTTCTGTGCTTGTGTAACTGCTCATGTTGAGAATATATTTCCATTAGTGTGTGACACTAAGCATGTGCTGTATTTAGAGTATAAATTCAGCAGGTTTTTATTCTGTTGTCCCCCAGGGGGTAATTTTTAATGCATTGTACTCCTATATAGTATGTACTAAATACGCAATACTTAATCCAAGTTTCAGTACAGCGTAAGCACATCGATAGTAATGTATTATTTCTATTATTATATTTAGGGCCACCTAGGATAACGTACAATGGACCACTCCCTATTATAGTCAACAGCAGCACCAGATTTGTCACTTTCATCTACCGCTCACCAAAAAGAGATAGAAGTGCTACTCAATACACAGCCTGCCAAAGTTCCGATCGTACCAGCAGCCAAATTTTCAGTCCTTCGGTATTGATACCCAATCAAACCTGTGCCACTGCTACTCCCGTCATTCGCAATGAGTTGAGCACACTAACGCTCGTGGCTGATTCCCAGGCGGCGGGCAGGATGGAGGAAGTGTTGATTGTGCGGGAGATGTGTCCGGGCAGTAGCGATGATGTGGTTTCCCCTGCGTATACCGTCATCTGTGAGTAAAAGTATTAACAGAAAATTGTTCGATGAGATGATTAGAAATAAGCTGGACAGTTGAGTTTGGACTTGTATCCATCCATACCTTTTTGTGTGTGATTTAGTGGAGTCTACGAATATAACCACTACCACTTCTTCTACTCGTCCCACAACTGCTCCTCCAACTACTGCCATCACTACCACCGGTGAGTGAGTTGTGCCGCCATTACATCTGCAACACTACCCAAACTGGCTACATATTTAAACTTTAGTAGAGGACATATGAAGTAACCAACACTCTTGAGGTCCAATACATTGCAATTGTGTGTTGAATTCTGAATGCATTGAGACAATAAACATCAGTAGTTTCAGTAGTGCCCAAACCTTTGTGAGTCTTAAGATGCTTTCATGCATCTTTCAAAGATTTTCTTTTCAAATGGTCCTAACTAAGAAAACAACATTCATTTTTGATAAAAAATAATAATTTTTTTACTTTTTCAAAAATATTGTGAGGCTGCAATTTTTGGCCTTGTAGGCTTTTTTTTGATAAAATACCACAAAGCAAATTCATCAGGAACTGAACCGAGCTACATTAGGAGGTTGATGTCCTGATGTGACTTTAGTTGCAAGGAAACAAACAAACAAAAAAATCTGTGATAATAATAACAATTTGATTAAACAGTTCAAATCATTTTATAAAGGTGAAAACTTGAGAGTTCTGTGATCTCAGGCTTTCTTTTAAATGAAGTTGTTTTTGTTAGCATGTCACGCATCCGAAATTGTGATTACATCGTGACCTCCGAGTTTAATGGCTGTAGCCTTACAAGTGTGTGCTTTGACAGCAATAAAATGTAATCTTCATTACTATGCTTCACAAGTTTGTACGTGTGTGCATATATGTGCATGTATGGGGCCATTGGTGTTAATGTGTGTGTGTGTGTGTGTGACATTTTCTGCAAATCTTACACAGCAAATTGTTTTGTTTTGTTTTGTTTTTTGGAATAAGAGAACACTGGGAATGCATCTCATATATTTAGAGAGAGTTGCAGCTTGTACAGATATTCTAGCAGTATTGTCTCAATGATTTATCCTCAATTAAAGGTTGTAACTGCTCCAGTTCACTCAGCTAGGTGTATGGTATTAGTGCCCACTCCCTCCATTTTCATGTGTTTCCATGGGAACTTTTGGAGAAGTCGGGACACTTTAGTTTTTGGAATGCAGAAGTTCATGCATGCATAGCAAAGCTACTTTAAGTGCTTGCTTTTAAGTGGGGTTAATTGTAATACTTTAAACCCTGGCATCCGTGGTAACTGTTCTCCAAGGTACTGAGTGTGCATGTCTGTGTGATAGACATTTTATAAATACTGTCAGTTAGTCTGTCTGTCTGTCTGTCAATCTGTCTGTCTGTCTCTGAAGTCCATGCTGTCTAGCAGGTTTAATGGTGATTGCTTGACTTATGCTTGAAATGTTTGCTTAGTGTTCACTCACGATGCTTCGTAGTTCTGTTGTTGACAATTTGTTCATCATTTCATCAAACCTTTAAGTTGTTTTTATTCTAGACCAGATTTTCAATTGAAACTTAGAAGGCTCGGTAATGAGTTGGGTAAAAGATAAGTGTGTATACAGTATACCCTCGCTAATCCCAACCCAGAGTGTTTAGATTAGTGAAGCCTTCGGATTGAAAAACTGTACAATGAATATCATATATATTTAACTTGTGTACTTGCCTGTAATAAGAATTCTTTCTTCCTTATTTGGTCAGAACCACCACCACCACAATAACATAGCCATCTCTAACTGATTATTATTGCTGGCCTGCAACCCATCTTTGTAAATTGTTACATCGTAGTAATGTCTTGCCCAAACAGTTCAGATTAACGAGATTTTCACGAGCAAGGGTCTACTATAATGTTTAGATTCTGGCTTTCTATCATTAGCATTAGATTTGGAATTTTCACTCATTGATTAGCTGGCAATTAAAATGTACTAAAATGTTATAGTACATATTAATATAGTAAAACAACAAAGAGAGAGAAAACTTTTCTTCTAAGTTGTTGTTGGCTGTTGATGTTAGTGATGTTCATAGATTATTGGCTGGATAAGTCTGTGCTGTTATGCTGTCTCTAATTTTCATCTGAACCAGCTGGTTGATACACAACAATAATTTCATAGCTCAATCTAACATTTTGTTACTGTGTTCAATTGCTTGTAGCCCATCTAAGGGACTGTGGATAACTGGATCTGTCCAGAAGGTTTTGTTTCATGACAAAAATGTTAGGTCACAACTATATACTAATATAATGCTATGTAGTAAACTGTATTATTTTGTACTACTCGTGCTTTGGTCACGTTGAGGTAAATGAATGATATGTTGTTTGATGTGTGTTTTCATATTATGAGCTCTGTAATTTCCCACGAAGAGAGTATGTATTACCTTCCTAAGGCAGGTAGCAACATATTTACTCGGCTGTCGATATCGATGCTCTTTGTTAAGAAGCTAGTTGTTATCTGGTACATATTAACTTAATTGGTTTTCACCAGGTGCTATGCAATTGTAATGTAATTCATGTTGCATGTTTCACACCAGCTGAAATCACTTCTTAGCTCGGTAATGAATATATACATCGGCAAGGTGACTGAGGAATGTTGCCATAATCATGATAACCCTGCTGATTACATTATCTTAACGAGTGCATACCAACTATTGAAATCAAGTCCAGCATTCTTCTCATAGCTCAGTGACTACGCTGGGTTGAATAAGGATTGGCCCACTACACAATGTTGGTAAACAAGGGGTTTTGCGCTTATATTAAAGGACAAACAAAGAGTAGTGTTACAAGTGTGAATTACTGCCGCATAGTTGTCATTAAAACTTAATACCACCTTGAACTACGCTTACTGTTTCACACCTTGGCAACACCTTGTCTACATTATCAGTCTACTGGGGCATATTTAAAATATTTTGGGCACACATGGCAGGAAGTTAAAGCAAAGGCACAATTTGAGAGCAAGGTGAGAACACTACAGGAAGAGTGTCGAGAAGGAGCGTGAGATATTTAAATTAGAATGTAGCGATAGCAATCACCATGTCTAATTTAGAGCACACAATTATAGTATAGGATGATAAGGACCAAGGAGCTTTATATTAATATGCCAACAGCCTAAGGTGATAATGTCATAGTCGCAAAAAAAAAAAAAATAATAATAATAATAATAATAATAAGATCTGAAACTCTAACTATTAATACAATTGATATATTTAAACTAATTCACACATTGCTGTACACATCCTGGTGTCTCACACCTTTAAGACAATAGATGATGTGAGAATTGGAATGCCCATGTTTATTGGATCCTCACTTCATTGCACAACCTCTGCCCCACCCACCACCTGGCAAGCATTGGATGATGCAATCTTTGGACTGACCTCTTGCCAAATAATTGATTTGATCATGGAAGATTATTTAGGAATTATGACCTGTTTAAGTAGAAGTAAATGTGCCCAAATATATGCTTTGAAAATTACTCCTATTCACAACCTGACAACTCTTCCATCTTATGGTTTGCTAGTATTGCTGGCTTGTGTGTGTACATAGATGTGTGTATATGCGTGTTTGTATGTGTGTGCCTATATAAGTGTGTTATATGTATGTGTGTATGTATGTGCATGTATATGTGTGCATGGTGTGTATGCATGTATGTGTCGTGTATCGTATATGTGTATGTATGTGTGTGCTGTGTGTATGGGCATGTATGTGTGCATGGCATATAAGGAAATATAGCATAATACAGTAAGTAATAGAATCATTAGAGTGGTTCTTATTAACAAGTTATTGTCATTCCAAGCATACTCAAACTGGAGGCCTCTTGTCCGGTTGTCTGTGTATGGTCATATACATTCAAACAACTATTGAAGACCTAATATGTTTTATTGTGTGTATCCATGTGTGTGTGTGTGTGTGTGTGTGTGTGTGTATGTGTGTATCACAGGATTCATGGGACAAGACACTCTTAATCTTCCAGTACTTATAACTGTCCCCTCTTTCTTCGTTCTAGGTAGGTGAAATGAACAACAAAGTTACATCTGTAACATTTATTTGGTGTGGGTTGCAGATTTGCAGCCTGTACTATAATATTTTGTACTATAATACTATAATATTTTGTACTATAATAGTTTGTACTATAATACTATAATATTTTGTACTATAATACTATAATATTTTGTACTATAATACTATAATATTTTGTACTATAATACTATAATATTTTGTACTATAATACTATAATATCTTGTACAGTGCCTTGTTATTGTTATGTGGGTTTTTAGCACTATTTATAGAATATGTATAGAACTTACATTGCAATTGAATATTGTTTACATGTGTGTGTTTTTTCTTCATCTTTCTGGCTTGACTATTCTAGTGTGCATTATTTTGCTTGGAGTTTGTGTCGTTTGTGTCAAGAGAAGAAGAAAGAGCAAGGACTCTGTTAATATTAGCAGCAATGGTGAGTGTGGGTGTGGATGGGTGGGTGTGTGGGTTGAAGAATGAAGAACCCAATGCTTTCCGAGTTTGTTTGCACTATACCTCCATGCTTGTTGCTGTTGTTTTTCTGCATGCTGTCAGGTATTGAGCTGCCTGTCACTGGAGGTGGTAATGGTCACTGTAAGCCGGCTGAGACACAAGCAGCTACTACTGATGAAACTGATTTAAGTCAATCCGACAAGAAGTTGGATACAAGTGTGAATGATAAGGACTACAGTTCTGTGGCTAAGAATCCAGGCGCTGTGGACACCAGTGAGTTTTAAGAATATGTTTGTGGTAGTGCCTCTTTCTTAGCTCTTTTTGTTGGTAATTTATTTTTCTACTGGTGGATGAAGTTGGCAAAATTGGGTGTCTAGTTTGACGTTACCATCTAAGGTTATTAATTTTTGATTTCAATTACAGCAGGTTGTTATTGTTTACATCTAAGTTAGACTATTCATTGTCATCTTTTTTTTTTTTTTTTTTTTTTTTTTTTTTTTTTTTTTTTTTGTGAATCTTTTACTGTCTGCCATTCAGCTAATGAAAACTTTTCCCTCCAACCTTTATTTTATTTATTATTTTGTTTCAAGTAATATACATGTAATTGATGACCTTTGGAGAAACTTTTTGTACCACACTAGAAGTTTGTCTTAGGCTAACACTCAGCCTTATTCCTGACAACCATTTAGTTCACCCAAATACAGCGTTCTTAGTGGCCTATGTATTCTATAGTGTCACAAGTGTGTGACTTTACTCTTGATTCAAGAGCAGGGATGGGTTCAAGCACTTCCTACAGTGCTTAAAGCTTAATTAACTACAAGCACTTTAAAATGTGCTTAAGCATTAAGAACTTTTTAAAGCACTTGGTTTAAAAATGCTTAAGCACCCAGCCAAGCAATTTTAAGTGCTTTCAAACACAATATCAAGCACATTTGTGCAATTTAAAACGAAGCTGTTCAGCTTGTCAACTGTCCATGGGTATTCCTGGGAGGCCCCACCCACTTATATGGGTGTGTACTATGGTCTTATTGTCAAGTGAACCCTAAATAGCTGAAAACACGCTTTTGTGACAGCGTTTAATGGGGATGGACTACAAACACAAAAAGCTAGCATGACTATTCAACCATGTATAGACGTCTCACATCAGGCTTGCATTTGATAACCCTTTACCATATTAATCACTTAGTTGGTAAATAGTCATCATTTTAGTTGGGTATTCTCATATTAGAAGGAATGTCTCTTTCATTATCAATCTGAAATTGTGTGTTGTCTCTTTATCTCATGTATATAGCTGTGAACAGAATAGCTTTCGTGGTGCCGGAGAACTCTGGTGTGCTTCAGGACTTGACCAGATCTCTACAGGAATGTCACGGCTGTGAGAGAGTTCACCCAGTGGCCAGCAATGGATCCAGCGACCAATCTCTCTCCTCTTCTAACTTGCACCTTCAGATATGCAATTGGCTGAATAGTGACTGCTTGGTGTACATCATATGGGAAGGAAGCCTGGAAGCACTAGACAATCAATCTATAGTGAAGTGTATGGTAAAGCAATTCTCCCATCGCAAAATGTTGGACCTACGTGAACGTGGAGTGATTCATCGGCTGGTGTTTCTGCAGCTCGGGAGCGGTGGGGTGGTACGAAGAGAGGTGTCTCATAATAACAGTCTGTGGGTGTTCCAAAGCCGGTCATCTACGGACAGGGGATTTGATCCCAAGTTGTGTGGACTGGAAGTATATGATATTGTGCACAGTCGGTTGCAGGAATTGGGTCAGCAGACTGCAGCAAATCTGCAGTCTCGGCTTGGTGATTCCCAACCTTCTCAGAGTGGCGCTAATAAACATCTGTATCATTCTGATAGACCTCAACCTCCCCAAGGTGACAGACATCCACCTCCACAAGATGACAGACATCCACCTCCCCAAGATGACAGACATCCACTTCCCCAAGATGACAGACATCCACTTCCCCAAGATGACAGACATCCACCTTCCCAAGATGACAGACATCCACCTCCCCAATATGACAGACATCCACTTACCGTAGGTGACAGACATCCACCTCCCCAAGATGACAAACATTCGCCTCCCCAAGGTGACAAACATCCACCTCCCCAAGATGACAAACATCCGCCTCCCCAAGGCGATTCTGAAATGTTGAATAAAATTTTTACTACCATGGTTGAAATGAAAACAAAAAATGAAGCTCTACATAAAACTTTGGGTAGCAAAGTGGATGGCTTCCATGACACACTGGATGGCAAAGAATTGGCAGAAGAACAGGATTTGGGAGAAACTGAGGCAGAAACAACTCTTGATGAAATAGCTGAGACAAACAACTTTAACGCAAAGAATACGGGTTTAAACAAAGTGAACAAAATTCTAGATAAGAAATGATTTATTTTATTATTAGTTTCTAATGACAGGGTTCTACCAAATTAGGCATTAATACTATTACTTAACTTTATTTCCATTCTGAATCATCTTGTTCTTCCACTCAACCATTAAGTGTATTTTCTGTCTATGAAATAATATTATTCGTTGTTTTAAATTGTAGTGGTCACATTGTACATGATGAGCACTTCATTAACTTTTCATTAAGACGGTCTCTACCAGGAAATTGGAGGGGGAAAAACGTGCTATTCTCAGACTTCTCAACTCCGTGTTTTGGGGGGTTTTTTCCCACAATATCAGTGTGCCATTTCACATTACCACAGTCAGAGCAATATTATTGCAACTTTAATCCATGTACATTTAGCTATTCCACGTGTTATTTGTCAACTGGCAGATGATGATGATGGTTATTTGATACTTCACATCTCCAATTATTCAATGATAGTAGCCTCTCAAGTTGTCAAGGTTGCAACTTTTTTTTCTATCAGTTGGGAATGTTGAAGTGATGTCCATTTGCATAGTAGCTCATCAAGCATGCTACTTGTACATACCCATTCCCAGTGTAGTCTTACGGGGACAGACCCTTTACCTAATCACTCCTGCCCTGGAGAGCGGAGACACAGAAATAAACTGCTAATTGATTTGGCTGGGTTTCTGCTGTTTTCTTCCAACAGTCTGTGGTCGTGCACTGCAGAGACACAACAGTTAGTGGTTGCTAATTTCAGTGGTTCTTTTATCTGCAACCAGTTCCAGTGGAATACAATAGGGGATTTTACCAGGAGGAGTTGGAGGCACATTTTATTATGGTATGCAATTAGAGATTGAGAGATTTGTGGAAGATTAACAATTTGGCAGGAGAAACTTTATGTAGCAAGAGTTCATTACCCTGCCGGGTAAGCAGTTGAAATTCAGCTACCCTCACGAGACCGAGGGGTGCTCAGGAGAGGAGGAGGAGGCCCGTCGTCGAGGAAAGGAGTTAACGATAAACTGGGGGCATTGCAGCTGAGGTTGGATGCCTGGAGAGGCAACAGAAGCAGGACTTGGTGGAGAGACTGCAGCAGGAAGGCGGCTCTCACCCCCAGCTGATATTTTAGCAGCTGCTCTAACCCTGCAGCAATAGGCTACACCTACCAGTTCTAGAGGAGGAAGGTAGCTGTAAAAACTGTGAAAATTGAAAAGTTTGGCTGGGAGCTTGCCAGTACAGCGTGAAATAACACCACATACCTAAAGATATCATTGTGAAGATGTCTAGGGTGGAATAAAATTATATAGCTATAATATATATAATTTTATTCCACCCTAGGGCCTAGAGACTATCTGTTTCAGCTCTCTCAGTGGGAAAAATCACCACCTAATCCTTATTATTTATTTATTTATTATTATTTATTTAGCTACTTTTTTTTTTATTATATTACTATTATATTATTGTTGTTATTATTATTGTTATTATTTATTTATTTAATTAACTATCTATTATTGTTGTAATTGCTTGATCTTTTGCCTAGCCAGCAAAAACAAATAATATGTATATTGCAGTTGACCATTAATCATAATACTCTCTTACCTTAATTTCCTGAGTAGTGATAACACTGTAGTATCAAGTCTAAGTCATTCTGAATACTTCTATTGTCACAGGCTGGAAGTTAGCAACGGAGGCTCTAACCTTCTGGGGCTTATGGTAAAGATGCCACCAGAATCACTCTCAGGTGATGCAGTCTGGTTGAGTAGCGTCCTCCCCAGCTCTTCCATGCTAGCTGACATGCCCGACTGAACAGCTCTAGCTATGGCGTTGACCAGCGAACCAACGCCCGTGACCATCGTTGGTGAGCCCGCAGTGGTAGGAGTAGTCGCTACGGTACTCACGGTGGTTGACGACGAAGAACTTCCTTCATCCATGGTTCTTCTCACTTTTACGTTCCTAGGAGCGCGATCAACATTAGCATGCGTGCTGCTGAATAAGAGTTGCCAAATATGAATGTGTATGTAATATGCTAAATATTGACAAGTATTAAATGAAATATTGATATGAAATAAAATAAGTATGTCATGTGAATGTGATTTGTATGGAATCATATTTATAATAGATATTGTTCTTTTATGTGCTCCTTAATTTTTAAAAAATAGTCACAACCTTCATGCTTTTTCCTCCACACAAACTCTTGCAGATAGGTTTGGAAAAGGTCACTGGAAGTGTTCGTGACTCCCTTGCTCCTTAGCATTCTTTTTACAGTGGACCAGGTTCCCTCAATATTGTGTGTGTGAGCTCCAGTTGATGGATCCACAAAGTTTATGGAGTGATTCACAGTTAAGTGAGTCATTCCATTTGCTGATAGACAACAATATGCTCTCCATTCATTCATCACTGATAATGATGGTGCCAGGGTGAACATGGTCCAGAATGATGGGAAGCAGAGTGACTGCAGATCTATCTTTCACTTCCACCATGAAGCAATTGGAAGATGATTGTCTTTCTATTCCACCAAACACCCAGTGACCTTCCTTGTATTCTTCCCCTGTTGTATTTACTCTTTCCAAATTTTGACTCATCAATTTCTACTGTTTTACCCACACCACCTATTTTTTGTGCATGATCAATGAGATATTGGGCACAGACATCGGGTAGACTATACACGAGACGCGACGCGTCGCGTTTTCGCGAAAGCACCCCGCGATTCCTCGCTAGTAGAAGCATGCGTTGAATTAAACCTAGGGCTAGCCCTAGCCCTAGCCCTAGCCCTAACCCCCTAGCCTAGCCCTAGCCCTAGCCCCCAACTAACCCATCCCTTGTGTTTAAAACACATTATCCTTTAACCATAGGGCTAGGGCTAGGGGGTTAGGGCTAGGGCTAGGGCTAGGGCTGCCAATTTGCTCTTTTTTGTCAAACAATTGTTTTTAATTGAGAGGAATAGCGAGTGTTTCACTAGCGATGAATCGCGATGAAAACGCGACGCGTCGCGTCTCGTGTAGTACCTAAAATATAGTCTACCCCAGACATCTCTAATGAAATTGTATATACCAGTCTACAATAGTGTGTTCGGAATGACCACAAGATGAATTATCAATGGTAACGCGATCGATTTGAGATGGGGCTAGTTACCCGAACGTAGGAGCTAGAAGCGATGACGCGATGAGCCAGATGCGCGCGATGCGACGCGAATGTAGGACCTAAACTGCAATCTAACCCTGAGCAGTACTCGAGAGAAGATCCTGGGATCCATTACTTTAGTGCGCGAGGATTTTTTATTGTATGTAAGTTGACTCCGTCCCGCCCCGACCGTACTAGCGTAGTGGCGAGTGTGGCACAGCTGGTCAAAGCGGGCGTGACTTTGTTATAGTTATAAACCAAAATTGAGGTTTGTATGCGATTTATAAACTCCGAGACACGAGGGCGCAGCCCGAGTGTCGAGGATTTATAAATCGAAATACAAACCTAATGATTTTGGTTTATAACTATTTTATAGCCAGAACATAAACAACGAGCAAAGTATAGCGTTAGCTATCTTAGTAATTGTATTAAAGTACCCAAACTCTTCATTATTCCATTTTGCTTTGATCTGCCTTCTACCATAATTATGGTTGCTAAGAACTATATCAGACTTTTCCCCGCTAATACATTTTCTTACGGGCATACCAGACTGTATCAGATTTATAGTTCTTAACGACAAGCGCGGTCGCTCGGGTAACGGGCTATAAGTGGTAGATAACGCGCGAATAAAGGCGTCCGCGGGGTCAAAGTACAAAATGGCATACGTACGTCGCCACAAAAATCCTTGATTTTAATTTGACACCACTCGCTCGCCAATTAACCAATTCTTACCTCGCAATTTCGCTAATTTGACGTCCATTACCGAGCGCGGTAGTTGCAGATCTGGCGTAACTTGACCTTTTTTTAAGTAAAAAGTTCGGCTACGCCAATAGGGGAAGAGGAGGTGTGGCTTGCGCAGGGACATAGTCGCGAAAGCGCGTACCACAAGACCCACACTGGTAGTCTGGCGGAGCCAGACTCACGTAGCGCGTAAAGCGCGCGAGTCAGGGGACATGTCCATACCAAATTAGTTCTGGAGGAATGTGGAAGTGGTGAGTGCCCCACCCCCTTTATATCTACCCCAAATTTGCCATGATTGCTAAAGAGCTAGCGTTGAAAAGGTGACGGACACTATAGGAATTTCTATTTGTGGTTGAGGAGGGCTATTCCTCGGTAATTTGCTAACGGTAATTGACCGCCGCAATATTATGTGCGGTAGAACAACTTTGGTACGGCCACGACCCATTCCCAGAGTAGCGGTTCGGTAAAGGGTATGGCTACGCCAGACTAACCCAGAGGTGATAAAGTTCTGACCTTGAATTAAAAAAAAAAAACGCTTCAAACAAAGCTGCCCATTCTACCATGGAGAAGTAGTAAAGCGGTCTAATATTTCTCTGCAGCGTTTAAGCGTCCGAACTAATACCGGCAAGCTGATGAACTATCGTGGATGGAGGATACCCCACAATTGTTTACCCCTCAGTTTCTTGGTATTAGTGGCGTGTCTTCCGCCAGCATTGCAAGCTCAGGATGATTCTGTAACTACTACAGTCGTCTCGCAGTTTGTTACTACGCGGATTCCTCCAACTTCGCCCGATGCAGTACCTGCTTCACCAGTAAACTACAATTGTAAGTTTTATGAAAATGGAATAATTATTATTGAAACAGTAATTAGCTTACGTCTTCTTGTGATGTTACAGTTGTTGGGAATGCAGACCAAAAGATATGCTTAGTTTTAACTCCACTAACAACTGCAGTAATTCGTGCATGTTCCTCTGATGCATCTCTCCAGTTCTCCACTAACCTTTCTCCAAGTGTACCCATTGACTTGGTGCAGACTAGCGATGCTGGCACTATGTGCCAACTGCTAATCATCACCACTGGAAGTGGTAATCTCCAGGAGGATGAATTTGAGGTCTACTACAATGGCAGTTCAGTGCGGATAACCTACGGTTAGAACAACTTGTGCATTCAACAATATTGTTGTTTTAGCAACAGTATGGCTGCAATGCATAATAACCATAATTGACTATGTGACTTATTTGAAATAAAGCTGTGAGGATCTATGTGTGTGTTCATGTAGGTCCTCTTGGACTCAGTAATCCCAATGGAGGTCATATACTACCCTTCAGTACTAGTAATTCTGAAGTTCACCTTCTCTATCGGCCGCCTGACATGACCAGGGTGTCATTCAGAGTCTGTAGGAATGGAAGTGTTGCAGACTTTTCTGTAAATCTACCTCCTCCTACTGATTGCAGACTAGGAACTGGAGCTGGAGGCTTTTCCTTCCACTTTGACGTGAGAGTGTCTTACATAGGACAGAATCCTCTCAGTGGACAGAACTTCACCATCACTTCAGGCTCCTGCGATAACCCCAAAGCAGGCTTATTTTTTTCTTTCACTGTGCCTGGTAAGATGCAAGAATAAATTTGAGCAGTTTTGTGTTTTCCCCCTAAAATATCATTACTCTGAATTAAAAAAAAGTGCAAGTTTTGTCACAGGCAACTTTCATGAGGAATTTTTTGTGTTCTAATGTTATGATTATTATAGAACTCATTATTTCAACAGCCTCCATCTTAATCACTTCACCTCCTACAATAATGTCCAGCTCATCTGCATCATCAGAATTCGCATCTGCTTCACCTGCCCACCCAAGCACTAAAGGTATGTTTATTAAAAGCTTAATTTTTATTGATGATGTCAACATTTTTTCTAGTACTTTTTGCAGTGCTAAGTATTTGTTTAATAATAATAATAATTGGTGTCCTTTGCAAAAGGAAAAAGCAATTTTTGAAATTAAATAACTACCATCTCCATCAAGAGTCAGCAAAGAGAAGTACTAGTAAACTCTTGCTCAAACGCAATGGGCCCAGATGCTTTATTGGAAGCTATATTTTAGTCACTGTGGGTTTTTTGTTTTTTTTGTTTTTTTGGGGGGGTTTTTTGTTGTTGTTGTTGTTGGGTTTTTTTTGTTTTTTTTTGTTGTTGTTTTTTAACTGCTGTGTTTCAGCCTAGGCCAAGCCTGGGTCTGCTGTGTTGCTGTGCTTCAGCCTGGGCCTGTCATTTTATTTTTTTAAGTCTGTTCTAGAAATTTCATGGTACTTGCTTGAAATGTGCTTGTGTTGCTCACTAATGGTGCTTTCATAGTGTGATTGATTATTTGTACTGCATTCGATTTGATCAAACAAAATTAATAAGTAGCATTATTGATGTGTTTGAATGTATGCATGCGCGTGGGGCATTTATGTGTGTGAATATGTGTCCATGTACATGTGTGGTTATTATATGGCAAGCAATGACAGCAAATACATGTACGTGTGTGTGTGTGTGTGTTTTACAGGTTTCATGAGAAAAGACTCTTCCGCTCTAAGTCTTCCAAAACTTCTCAGTGTCATTATTGTCCCCTCTTTTGTTATTCTAGGTAGTTAAAAATGAATAACAATGTTGTATCTGTAACATTGTATCTGATTTGCAGATATTAAAGAATTTAGATTTCCAGTACTAACTGTGATTTGTTGTTTCTAGTTTGGTTCTTGTATAATTATTATGCATTTTAACATTGTTTAATAATAGTACTTTGAGAGTATGTCATATCTAGGAAAATAAATTGCTAACTCTTTTCTCCTTGGCCATTCAATGAAGGAAATGTTCAACCCAGTTTCAATATGGACTGTGAGTGTGTTTTGTTTCTTCCTGGCTTGACTATTGTACAATCTTGAAGTTTACTCAAAACTTATATTAGCAGATACCTCCACAGTAGTCCTAGCTAACTAACTACCCAGAAACAACTGGTAAATTCTATGAAGGAGGTCAAAGGTTACTCTCGATAAGCACATGCCACATTGCAAAAGTCATGAATAAGGGTGACAACAAATTGAGTGATGAGTTAGCTATTACAATTCCTTGAGAAAAAGCTTGTCCTTGACACCTTGGGGAACACACACACACAATGATGATTACACAGAAGTTGAATAGTTCCATTCCATGCAATTCAATTGTTTGTAGAGTTAGCTATAAACCAGTGACTATAATCTCTAACTAATTTATCTATTACACCATGTTGTAGTTTTACTATGTATATAATCACTTGCTATTCAGCTATCTCATTAGTCATAGTCAGCGGTTGAATTTTAATTGTATCTTGTGTGAATTGTCCATTAGAATGACAGGACTGTAATTGCTAGTTGAATCGAACCTAGTTATATATATATGTCATGTTTGGTTACAAAGATAGTCAGAATGCAAAAATATTTATTGGCGGAACTGAAACTAGTCACTGGAGCAAGCCGACAAAAATATCAAAGAAGTGAAAATTAAAATTACTAATAGTGAAAATATTTTGAGAACAGCAGCAGTGCAAGAAGAGCATCACATGATAATGTGAACATCATCTGAACATGTTTTTGCTGTGGCAAATTTGGATAATACGTTTAACAAACAACAATGAAACATCAAGTCGAACATGACGAGACTGACAGAAGAGTTGCTTTGTCTACACAACAATGCAATTGGGCATAAGTCCCCCTATGACCACAGATTATGTCACAATCAGTCAGTGCAGAATCCGCCATTGATCATAATTTGTGGGTTCTGGACCTTGTCTTCTCAGACGTGCTTGAGCTCACGTCGAGCTGGACTGGAAACAAATCTATCATACATGAAATGCTGGAATAGTTCTCTATCATTTTACTAGGATGGATTGGGTATGTTGCAAGATTACTGAACAAACACACACAGCCGAAACATTGCCATGCGTGGTCAATTCCACATGCATTCAGGGAGAAAGCCAAACATGAGTTGCAATGACTGCAAGAAGAGGCATTGTTGATCCTGTGAAAGTATCATGTAGGGCTGCACCAATCATTCCTGGCTTAAAGCTGTTCATATCTTGAAATTTATTGTTGTACAGTAAATGCAGTTTCAAAGTTGGATAACTACCCAATTCCGAAGATAGAAGATTCATTTGAAGTCATGCGTAGATGTAAATATCCTCAACGTTTTGTTCCTGGAATTTTTTTAATGACTGATGGAAAATTTATTACATGGCACTTCAGATGTAGCTACCAGTATTCATTGTTGACAGTAAGTTTGGTAGTGGAGCACTTGAAAGCTTTGGAGGAAATGTTGACTCACCTCAATAAGGCTGGATTGAGAGTTGAGTCAAACAAAAATTTATGGAACCATCTGTTGTGTATTGGGTTCAATTAGATGTCCTCCTCTTGGAAAGCAAAAGTGTTGCAATTTGAGATGCTCCAAATTTTCAACCGTTGATGAAGATAAAATCCTACATTAGTCTATTATCCTACTACAGAAATATTTTACCCAATTTATTGTCTACACTGTATCCGTCAACTGTTACAAAATTGTATTTGTATGGAGGACTCCGAATACTCAAAGGATCTTACTGCTAACTGTTTGCTCACATGTTATTTTAACATTAGCATTACGCCATTACAAACTAATCATTCTTGAGGGACGGTGTCTCTGAGTTTAGATATAGAAGAGACTGTAGTTATTTCCTGGCAAATTTGTGTCAGTTTCACTAGCTCTTTGTGAAGGCATATTATCGTTAAAGCTTAAGAATTGAAATGGGAGTTGAAATTTAGCAAGATAGGCATGATTCTTTAAGTTCTGTCATGATTTTCTCACTCCAATAAGGTACATAGCTATGTAAATAGCTATAGATAGCTATATACATGTTGTCAAAAAAAAAACAACACCAAAGTCTACTGAGAATTTTATTTTATTATATCATTATAACTTAACAACCATGTAGCTGTATGACAAAGAGAATTAAAAAAAAAAAAAAGAGACATATATTGATAAGAACGGAAAGTTAAGGACAAACTCAAAATACTGAATAGCAGCCTAGGTAGCTAGCTAAAAGAAAAGAAAACAGGAATTAAAATTATAAATTATAACAATTACAGCTAATGTGAAGTCAGGTATAAGAGCTAAAGAACAGAGGCTAGAATTCAACTATCAGTGAAGATTTTTTTTATTTTGTAGCTAATGACTTTTTTGTTTGAATTGAAATAGCTAGGCCAAATATTGAGCTGCAATATAAATCCACTTACATCACTATTAAATGTGTCTCCATTGACTTTATGGAAAGATCCTGAGTCTATCCAGTTTGATGAAGAACTTATAAAAAAAAGTTTTCCTAGTGCTCTTGTTTGGTCACCAAACTGTGAGATCTCTGAAGTTAGTTTAGTTTGTTTTACCTGCTACAAAAGTAAATTCCTAATTCTTAAAATAAAAAAATAAATAAAAAAAAACAAAAAAACAACAACAACAACAGGAAACACTTGCCACAAGCACATATATCAAGACTGATCATCTCAATAGCTAATTTAAATAACGCCAACTTACCATAGACTCGTACTTGGATGGAAAGTCCAATCTGAAAGAAATAGTCTAGGAGCTAATTTTGAAATTCCTGAAGAATTTGATTGTCTCATTTATTGAGGAATTGGAGAAGATGAAACAATATCAGTGATCTGAAGGCTGAGAAAGAATTTATGAAGAAGACAATTACTGTGTCTTGTGCTGTGTCCAAGTGGCAACAAAGCTAGCCAGATAAACCATGGTATTGCTATTTTTCTGCAGCACTTTCTTCACTATAATGTACTAATTGTAAAATTAAAACAAGTTGTTTTGAACTATACCTTAGATAACGTGTTAAAAATAATATTAAAAGTTTGCTCTTGCTTCTAAAAATCATGACTTCAGGGATTCGCTTAATAAATCAGTAGTAAGGAAATAATAAAATTTTGACTCACAACTCCTTGTTCGTTATCAATTTTCACATAACTAGCTTATGAACGACCTGGGAACTGAGTGTGTGTAGAGGACCATTTTATTTTGAGCCATCCCAAATTTTAAATATTTTTTTACACATTTTCTATTTTTTTGACTATGCTTTACCTATTTATGATGCAGATCACACAGTCATGTATTCTATAACGAAGTTTCATGTTATTTGTGCCCTCTTTGGCTTGGGAAGATTCATTAGTGTGGGTGGAACAAGAAAAGACTGGGTATGTGTGACCTACTTCAAATATAATACAACTTTTTTCTGCATAAGATATGGACTTCAGACTTGCACACACACACCTATAGTATTTCCAAAAGGAGACCCTGTACCGATCCTCAAGTTATGAGCACCATTCAGCAATGTTCTTGGACATAGTAAAGGTGACAGATGTTGGCTCACCAAGGTAACACCCCATGACAGACATCTGCTTCCCCAAAGTGATTAGGATAGGGACAGCAATCAACCAAAGCTGACTTGAGCACAAGTGGTTAATTAAAGCACAAATCGATGATTATTGAGAATGGATGGTCTTCATGATATACTGGATGGCCAAGAATTGGCAGAAGACCAGGATTTGGGAGAAATGGAGGCAGAAACTATTTTAATGAAATAGCTATGACAAACATCTTGAACACAAATGAAACTAAACAAATAAAAAAAAAGATTTATTATTATTATTATCATTATTATTACTACTACTATTATTTTTATTATTATTATTATTATTATCATCATCATCATCATCATCATCATTATTATTATTGTTATTGTTGTTGTTATTGTCATTGATATACTGTTTACTGTTGTTGTTTCTAATAACATGGTTCTACCAAAAACAAGCATCAATTTTATTACTTTATTTTATTTATAGTCTGAATTATCTTGTTGCTTTTGTTTGTTTTGTTTTGTTTTGTTTTTTGTTTTTTCGCTCGAACATTACAAGTATTTTTTTAAATAAAATCCATTAAATTGTGTTAGTCACACTGTGTGTGGGATGCAGTCAGTCAGTTCAGTTTTAAGCAGTCTTTGTAGGTGAAGCGAAGGACACATGCCATACTCAAAACTCTCAACTCACATTAGCTATTTGGTATGTCAATATTTTGACTATTTTTATATCAGAATTCCTTTAAACAATGATTTCTACTCACTCTCTGAGCAAGTATTGCACTGAACACATGCTCATCTAACTATCCCACATGTTTTAAGTTTCCTTCAATTATACAATGATTATAGCCTTTCACTTATCAAGGTGGCAACTTTTTTCTGTCAGAACTTTTTTTGTGCAGTCCATAGAAAAATTTAAGTGTTGTCACTTTACAGATTAGCTCATTGAGTGTTTACAAATAACTCTTGAACAAAAGTTTTACCTTGGTGAGGAAAGTATCGTTCAACATTTGGAAAGATTAATTATAGCTATTACTTGTATGAACAGTTTATCAAAAAGTGGCCTAAAATAGGCCTGTGGTAATACTCAAAGATCTATTGGGAAGAACATCAGCTTTATCAGTCTTCAAAATGGATTATAATTATACACCAAATGCTGATTGTTTTCTTGTATCAATGAGAGAGTCCATGCAGATAACTAATCTCTTATTGGAAACAAGTCTGTCATCAGTTAGGATAAACTCAACAACAACAAAAAAAGGCACCGTCCTCGAATTATAGTGTGGGTGTGTGTGATGATTTCGATGTCAATTATAATTGCCATCACTGTAGTGCAATTTGCAGAACTATTTAATGGTAAAGTATCGTCAACAAAATAATGTGAGTTCTTATCCTCGGGATAGCGGAAATAAACTACTAATTGATTTAGCCGCTATATTCCCGCCGCTTCATTCTAGCTACCCGTTGTTGTGCAACAAGTCTGGTCTCTTGAGCTGCAGGAGGAACAGTTCAGTTGTTGCGCAGGAGTTTTATTGGGGGGGTAGCTGCGTAGCTTTTAAAGATACCCCGATGCCATGGCTTCCAGAAGTCACTGGCTGAAGTTAAAGACGCTAATTTCAGTGCTTCTTGCATCTGTAGCCAGCTCCATGAGAATACAGCGGGGCCTTTCACCAGGAGAAGGAGTAGGAGGCGCGTTGTATTATGGTATGCAATTAGAGAGTGAGAGATTAGTCGGCGATTAGCAATTTGAAAGGAGAGGCTGTATCACAGCAAGATTAGCATTTCGATACTTTTTAGCAGTTCTTGTATCCTATTCTAGGAATCGGCAGCCAGAGAGTGAACGTAGTATGCCCAGTGACTGCTGGGAGCCACACTATCCTGCAGCCAGTGGATAGTCCAAGGCTCAATGGTTCCTTTTATGGGGATGGTCTAGATGACTACGAGAGGGCAATGTTCTCTCTTGTGCATGTGGAAGAAGCCTGCTATCTAAGCCCAAATGAGGTGGCTGCCACGTTTGGGGAGCTGTGTGACAGAGTCTACATTATCAACAGAGGAAACCTTGGCAGGAGGGGAAACTTCACTGTATCTTACCACACCTTTAATGGAACTGTCATTGTCACCAGTATATTCTACGGTAAACAGAATAAGGCTCACTGATGGCAAAATATATATAATATTTATACAAGATAATCTCACACTACACTTTCTGTAATTGCTTTTCAATTTAATTTTAGGGCCTGAAGGTGTGTCACTTGTCAATTCCATCCCAGAGAGTGGCACACTGCCTGTGAGTCGGGGAACAAGGCTGGAATATGAGCTGCGGAAACAATTCTTCACTGGGCAATCCTCCATCAACCCAATTCTGTGTGAGAGGATGGCAAACGGCCAGTTTGGCCAGTCCTTTTCCTTCTTTCTTCTCCCCAACAGCAATACCCAGGGCTGCCAGAGCTCTCTCAACAGCAACGGGTTCTCCATGCCCTACGTGACCACAGTTTTCCCGGCAAATCTGTCTCTGCTATTTTCAGACCCCACGACCATCTACCTGGCTTATGGCTCGTGCAATTCTACCGAAGGCCCAGTCTCATCTAGGATCAATATCACTGTTACTGGTAAGGCATCCCAAAACGAACACACACACACGGATACACACACACACACACGGATACACACACACACACACACACACACACACACACACACTTTTTCCCAATCTTGAACTGTGGAAAGCAACTGAAAGTTAGTCTTGACCTTTGTACCTGAAGTTGTGTCAACTTTAGCCGGCTTGCCTAATTACGTAAGAGCTGGTCCAGTGTTGTATGTGTGGTATGCACGAGGCTAGGTACATGATGGCTGGCTCAGCTCGCTCAGTGACTGACAGACCATGCTATCATAGGAACAATTTATGTACAATGTTGAAACTGTACAATATGCTTGCAACTATACGAATTGCACCGCTACAACCACAAGACATAGTGCACTGGCTCCAGGCAAGTCTAAACAGCCCCACCACCCGGGCAGGCTGGCCCAGCAGGGTGTGTACAGATAGTGAAAGATTTGTTTGTGTGTACACATTACCAGCTGACTCAGGACTTTTGGAGTAGTTACTATTCCAGTGACGCAACTCACTATTTATATGAGGCTGCAGTTTTGGATCGTAATCGTGTTACAAGTTAGAGCCAGTTTTATGACCCGCTAAGCCCTTATTAGCTGTGAGCACGTGCTTCAGTGATCTCTACGTGACATAAACAGCATAAGGGGGTGTGGTGTGCCTCCTCAATGGGGACAGAAGGATGCGCACACGTCAAGATGATGTGTAAAACTCTATTTGGTGCCAACTTTCCTTATAGGATTGGATAATTTAATAGTGGTCTTCATGGTACGTGCATGCATGCGTGTGTTTACAGGCACTCTGAGTGGATGTCCATGTGTGTTGCTTATCATCTAGTCGTCTCTAAATGTAGTACTCAACGAGCGGCCTTTAATGTGCCAGGGTTTTTTTTCTTTCCTTTTCTATAGGAAAATGTAAGCTGTGGTTCATCAGCTTTGAGCTACAGGCAACGCCCCTAACAGTCTTTCTTTCAACTACAGTTCTAATTTTTTGGCTGGAGGACAAATTGATAGTTTTCGGAAGAAACCAGCAAACACACAGCATTCATTTTGCACTGCCATGTTTTCTCTTTTTTTTTTTTTTTACTAAATAATGAATATTTGTATATAAAGGGTTGCGTTCATAACGATCTTGATCTAATCAGTTAGGGGCACAAATAATCATGGGTATTATTATTATTATTATTATTATTATTATCATCACGATGAAATGCAAACATTTGCTACTTGTTATAAATCTAATTAAGTGAGGCATTTAGTGTAGATTACCAGTGCTCCAGGATTGATCCTATGTGTGTGCAAGTTGTCTTGCACATGTGTAGTAGTAACCAAGCCTGTTAATATACTGTTACTATAGTGACTATCTATCAGCATTATCAGTTGTTATTATCAAAAAGATATAATCTCAATGGCAGTGAAATAAATACACAAAGTCTCTTGATGAAATATATGTCCGTAGACAACAGAGCAGGCTGTATTAGTTAGTATTTATATGACAAATACAAACACTTCATTTCTTTGCTATGATCATAGAAGCTGTTGTTCTATTTGCACAGCTGAATCCACTACACCTATCTCCACCACCCATCATGCCTCCACCACCACCAGTGTCCCTCCTTTGTCAAACAGGACTGCCACGCCTACCCGCCCAGCCACCCAGCCTGCAGCTATGACCTCTGAGATCCCTACAGTAGTGAAACCAACCACTGGAGAGACGGACCAAGGCGTGACTGCCAACACTGTCGATAGCGGTGATGGCGTGCCTCCTAGAAGCACGGCGTTTACCAATATGCTGACACCAACAGCCGGCCCCATTGCCGAAGTCACGCAGGCCACCACACTGCACGACTCCACCCACTTTGGCTCCACCCACATCGCCACTTCAACAGGCAATGGTCAGTGGCACATCAGTAGTAAGAAGTTTAACAACCCACCAATATAAAATTTAAAAATTTTTATTTTATTTTATAGATGACCTGGTAATAGTCATCAGTGTGATTGCAACCACCGTGGTAACGGTTGTGATTACTGTTGTGTTTGTGCTTGTCCTGAGGCAAGTAGCACAGAGATTCAGGAAGAAGAGTGTGGCTCTACCCCACACCAGCAATCAGCCAGGTCAGCACATTGTGGTGAAGCTGTAGAGCTTGTGATTAATTACTTAAGTTTATTGCCTAGCAACCAGAAAGAGAGAGAGAGAGAGGAGGGGGAGTGCCATCTGTCAGCATGAATCTAAATGAGTAACTGGGCATAACTGGACAATCTGCAGGATTGTGACAATTTAAACACTGGCACATTATTGTAACCTGCCCCATGTAGCTGCTTAAAGTGTACATGTCCTTCTTCCTCTAGTTTTGTTCACCAGCACACTTCGTTGTGTGGGGATGTATATACATAATAGCTTTAGCTTAGAGGCTATGTGGTTTTGCCCCCAGAGTGCAAGTGTTATTGTTTTTATACCTGCTGTTGAATAAATTCAGCATGGGGATGGGACATTCACCCACGGTCATTATCAGGTGCAGCTGTTAAATAAGAGTTGTAAACACGGGTGTGATTGGAAGTCTTTCACACCTTATTTGCTAGACTGCCTGGTAGTGGTCACTGACCCACTGTCTGTAGCTGCATGTACACAGTAGATAACCGCACTGACACCTCTCTCATACTATATGCATTACACCTCACTATATGCATTAGGGGGATATAAGTTTAGGAGGGAGGGAGGAATAGTATATTTAGATAACCAGCAGTCATTTACTTAACATTATGACAAGATGTGGCACTGTCGAGTACATAAGTAATGCTCTTTGATAAGCCTTTAAGGCACTGGGCAGCTTGATGTGGTTTAGTGAAGTATCCAGAGTTCAGCCTAATGTAATGGCCCATGAAATTAGAAAAAGAAATGAGTGAGAGCTGGGAAGCTCTGGCCACGAAAGAGACTGTCTTTGACTGGTGGCTAATTGATCTGTACTTAATTTGCTTAATATTATCAAACTTGTTTAGCCTCCTTTGAAGGTCACAGCCAAAATCTACAATTGCATGCTAGTAGTGATATGTAGTAGTGATATCACCCACCGTGCATTCAGTTATCTCTTGCTTTGTGCGTCTGTTTTCAGCAGAAGTCAAAGTGAAAGATGTGCCACCTGGTAAGTTGGAATGTATTAATATTATTTATTATTATTATTATTATTATTATTATTATTATTATTATTATTATTATTACTGTTGTTGTTGTTATTGTTGTTGTTTTATGTTATAGCTCTCAGTCTGCCTTGCCCTGGGTTGGATTCTGACAGTGGTGTTGTTGCTAGCTCTGGAACTGGTAAGTCCCCCAGTGTCTGCTACAGGGCAGGAGTTCTGGTAAGGGTATGGTTGAGGTTCCATGTGTGTGCTCAGGAGGCGCGGCTTGAATGGGGGGGGGGGGGGTAAATGTTAGGTTGTTTAGAGCCTCTTCACACTCTGCTGTGCATGTATTTTTATTTTACATGCATGTTTTGATAATTGTTGTCTGCATGTGTGTGTGTGTGTGTGTGTGTGTGTGTGTGTGTGTTGTGCCTGTTGTGCCTGTACACCACACACACATGCACGCACACACACGTGTGATCACAACAGTTGCCTGAAGGTCATTCATCATCTGACAGCCAGGCCCACTTGACTTGAGTTCATTCATGACAAATATTGCTTCATTTACAATGTGAATCTTTTATTGGTTCATCCCACGGTTTCTAATGGACTGAGATACACACGTGGAGAGATTATATGACAAGAATCAAGAGAAGAATTTAAACGACTTTACTTGATACCCTAAGTGAAAGGGGCTCCTGGCTTGCAAGAGAAGTAGTACAAAGAAAGTTTCAGCTACAGACATTGCCTAATCTTTTGAACTTAGTTGTAGTTTGTTGTTTAAATAAACAGCATCAGCTGCTGAGGTGCCTCTGTATACGGGCTGTGTTGATTTACAAGCGGGTAAAGTGTTTGAAAGAAAATAACCCCAATGCTTGGATTTGCAACTGTAATATTTAGAGGAAATTGAATGTGTCAACCAATGCTATAATAATATCTTTGTTTGTCACCTTGTTAATCGTCTGAGTGACTACAGTAAAAAAAAAAAATAATAATAATAATTATAACAAATAATTGTGGAGGTTATGAGCTACATTTATCATCTGATATTACAACCACACACTTCTACTTTGTTTCTCAGCACTAAATAAACCATACCTTGTCAAGAAGTTTCTGGGCTTGAAAATGTATTACTATAGTTAATTGTCCACTGGGTTGTCGTAGTGTTTTCTCAAGATAGATTTTATCAAGTATATGATAAAAAATAATAACAGTTATCATTATTAATAACAATGACAATACTATAATACTAGCAACAATAAAACAACAAAATTTCTTACACCCTCTCACAACACACACACACATGCACACATACTTAGAGGTAGAGGCTTTATTGTGCACATGTACATGTGTGTGTGTACAGGAGGGACTCCAGTGTCTAACTGTAACTTTGCGATGAGTGGACAGGAAGAGATATCTTCACCGCGCACGGCCAGTTTCACTAACCACAACAGAGAATCTGATCTTACGGACTCGTCAGTGTCTAGTGTGATCCTGAAGACAGTCAGCGGCGTCAACAAGATTGTCAGCGATACCTACAACATGTTAGAAGACATGAGTAAGTCAGACAACTCTCCTAGCTGTTGACTGGACCCTTGCGAGTTTATGGCAAAGAAAGTTGGCTTGGTCTGGTTCAGCTGATTGACTAGAGTTTATGACTGAGAATTGTTTGAGTTTGTGGACATGTTCATCGTTAGCCCATTAAGTGTTCAATTTGGGAGAATGTTGCTTGTATTTGCTAGCTGATTAGCTCTAACAAAAGCTAATTGAAGCTATCAACATCAATAGTTGTGATAAAACTAACAGAATGTATATAATATATATACAAGCTTTAAAATGCAACACTTTTCGTTGCAAATAAATCCACCAGACCTCTTTATTCCTTAAATCTATATTTTTATCTTGCTTCTTATCATTGATAAATTCCTTTTATTTAGGAGACAATATGTTTGCTGATCAACTCAGTAGCAATCAGAATCCAGGGGAATCTAGTTGAGTTCCTCCCACAGACGACTTCTACCGGCTCCCACACAACACGCCACCATCATCATGCTATACATCAATGTCACATTATTTTCGTTGCAACTGATCATTCACTGTCATGCAATCATTCTGTATTATCATTTGCTATTTTATTCACATCATTCATATCAACACACTATACTGGTGTATCCGCTATACTGGTGTCAAGGTATCTCGAGTTTATTTTTGAAACTATTACATTCATTTAGAGGGTTGGCGCAATCCAGCGCACTTGTGACGTCATGAAACGTCACCGGAAGGTTAACTTAGTCGTTAAGAACGCGAACGTGATGATTAATCGGAGTAGATCTAGCTCGAACAAATAAATAGTAAAAAGTTAAACGTGGAGGAGAATGAAGCGAAAGCTGCGAGCTCAGTGAACATGGCTCCCTCCAGGTTCTACAGCTATTATTCTGCTTGCTTCCTTCCGGTTTTTCTGGTAGTTCTATCTCATCCCCAGAGTACTGCTGTAGAAAACAGCACTGCAGTTCCAACTAGGCATCCCCCTCCCTTAGACGTCGATCCGGCTTCGCCAGTTAGGTACAATTGTAAGTCAAGCAATTGGGGTAGCAGACAACAATGGGATGCGGGAATAGCTTTAGAGTCTTTGTTCCACAAACGGTTACAATTCGTTAGCTTTTGCACAGGAGACGTAGTATGTTGTTGTAGCCATCCACGTCTGCAATCGTTTTTGTGTATTTCCAGTTTACGGAAGCGGGGAGATATGCGCCGTCTTTTCTACGAGTACAACTGCCATTGTTGAAGCTCCGGATTCAGGAAATGGCCAGAATTTTTCTATCAATCTTCCTTTAGATGTGCCCTTTCTCAGTGTGAAGCAGAGCCAAGGCCCCTGTGAGTTGGCAGAGTACACAGGAGGCACCTGTGTATCCTTGATCCTGTTCACTACATCCAATATGCTTCCATCTGGAAGATTCCTGTCTTTTTTGGGAAGTAATATGACTGCGATAAATTTTGGTGAGATTAATTTTTATAATGCAATTTTTGTAATACTTTTAGTACGTTCAGAATTTGCTATAATAGTCAATAGCTGAGACGTAATAGTTATTTTGCTCCGGTAGGACCCCTCGGGCTGAGTAAAGAAGATGGCACAAACACATTGACCTTGAGCGAGTCACAAAGACTTCTCCGTCTCATCTACAGAGCTAAGCCCACTGATCCTGCAATGTTCACGCCTACGGTGTGCAGAAATGGAGCAGTCGTGAAAGGCTTCATTTTTGAAGTGCCTTTTCCTCTTCGAAATTGCCGGATTGGGTCTATTGGTGGAGTGTCCATTCCTTTTCAAGTCACTGCCACCTATGTGGGCTTGCTCTCTGCCATAGTCGGACAGCAATTGACAATAACTACAGCTTCTTGCAGTAGTCCGGAAAGTGGCGCTTTCATAGTTCTCGGTAAGTTGGTGTGGTGCGTTTGGGGTTCGTTTAGTTATAAATTTTCAAACGCCTCGGCATCTGGAGCATTTACACGGGAAGAAGTGTGTTGGGTCAGGGGTCCGGAGTACGTAGTGAGTTATGGGATAATGATTGCCAATGGTGTTTTATTAGGGAGAGGTGAAACAACCTTACATGTCATGGCCCTTAACTAGTGGTGTGCTTGAGCACAAATGGCGAGCGAGCCTAAAGACTATACTATTTTTATATGAATGATTTTGACTTCTAACACTGAAGCTACTGATAAGGTCCAGTTTTTAAATTTACCATACAGGGTAAAGGGATTTCAGTGCCATAGTAACAACTCTCTGCAACTGCTTGAATTGAAGGGAAAAAACAACAACAAAACAATACACGTTATTTAAAAGTTTTCTTTGTGATATTCTTTAGCTAAGTAGTGGTTGTAACACACAATGCTTTGACACAACTGGACATGCACCTACACAGACTTACCTTCGCTTCGCGGTAGTCTAGTGGACAATGTATTTTCAAGTAAATACTGTTGCGCACGGCTTATAACCATGACAAAGAGAGCATTGACTTACCACCGCCACTAACTCGAATAGAAATGGAAGTCTCTAAGTTTTCAAGTTTTAACTGCACCCGCAAAAGAATTCAAAACGGTAAACAATTCAATTTCTAGGGTGATACGGGTACTGATCGATAAACCAGAGGATTCTGTTTAGTGCAATTTGGGACGGGGTCGACCACATAACTAACACAAAAACGCGAGGGTCAAAGTACAAAATGACATACGTACGTCCAAAAATATATACAAATAAACATCCCCGATTTTCGATTGTGTTACCCCTGTAAGTGTCTCGCTCGCTCGCCAATTAATAACAATATCCAATGTAGTACAGTTATTTGTTATGCCAGGAGGTGTCTTACAATATGTTCAGCACTGAAAATTGGTTTAGCAATTGTTATATTTATTTATTTTGATTTTTTTTTACCAAGTTCTAACCTTTCAGACCAGGACAAGAGTTGTTGTTGTTGATTTTTTAGTTGTGTTGAATTGGCAATTATTGGCTATTTGCATTGCATAGCTTGGCTTCCACCCATTCTGTGGGTACACTGTATTGTCCATTCATGCATGCATGACTCAAGGGCGCTGTTGATCCACTTGTGCCAGGCAACGTTACAATGTGCACTCAATCCACCTCTTGGGATATTCATGATCTCTTATGATGAGCTCACAGCTCATGATCTGACATTGTAGTCCACCTTTGTACTCCTCAATGTAAGTCATTGACCATGAGATGAGCTGGCAAGCAATGTATATTGTGTAATAGAAAATAAGGACAGATGTAGTATTTGGAACTATAGACCCCAGTGTGGCATGATTCCAGTATGACTCCTTTTAATCCTCCCCTTCCCACTCTCTCCATTAGTGGCATGCATGTGTTCCATGTATCCAGTTACATTTAATTTAACAAGGAGGAGCAAAGCATTGCGAAAGGTGTTGTTGCAGCTAACGGTTACAGACTGGGGTAGGATTTTTCGTGATGTGTTTGGTTGTTATAGTAACCTGGAAAAACAATAAACGAATCATGAATTTGATATCAATCTAAATTTAGACTTGTTAAGTGCTATTGAGGCACCACTTCTGCATTTTCAGCAGCTTGACAGAATTTAAGGAAGAGCTAGTTTGTTTTACTGTTCCAAGTTGTTGCTGTTGTTTTTTGTTTTGTTTTTGTTGCTGTTGTAGCTGGTTGCCATAGGTTGTGGTTTGTTGGCCCTACAAGTAAAGGACGTGCTCACATGGTCAGAACCACGGGGACCTTTACAAAAACATTTATGATAATTAACACTTTGTATCACACTCTTTCACGCCACTCTCACCTTGTTGTGACCATTTTCTGCTATTGAGCGTTTCCACATGCGATTTCTAATTGCTCCAATACCTAATAACCTGTAATCCCTTTCTGACTCACTAGTACAGTGGGGGGCTGGGAAAGTTCAAGTGTTATGAGGTAATTTTTTTGATGTGAGAAAGTGCAAGTGGCCAGATGCTTGTTGATAGCTTCACATTTAATTGCGTCCAGGAGCCATGGCACTCAGTCTATCTGATGAGTGGCATGAATCAAATGCTTCCTGTCTGAGCCACCAACCCACCTTTTGTAATAGGAGCTGGGACAGGTGAAGAGGTCTTACAAGGGCTTGTTCTTTATCTGCTATGTACAAGTGGTAGAATGTAAGAGAGCTGAGAAGTCTTACAAGATGTTTGTGTGATGTGAACATCTAATTCAATGAAGATAGTGACCTAAGGAGGCATAGAGAGAGAGAGTGGGGGGAGGGGGGGAGAGAGAGAGAGAGAGACTTTAGTCACTTGATGTTTGTTGTAGCTAAGTACGTACAATATTTGGAATCAATGGAAGCCTAATAAGTTCTGAAGGAGACTTTCTTTCTTTTGATAGCATATACTAGCAAGAGAAGTTTAACCTGGTGGTGTAGTTATATTTTAATGATAGATTAAGGTATATATGACATTTCAAGTTGAGGCTACATTGAAGTTTTGTTTGGTTCGCTGTAAAGACAAAAGAGATGAAGTGTAACATTACCAGCTTCTCATCACTTATGATTAAATCCTTATAATTTCAGGTGTCCTTATCGGTGACTTTTCACTGTATAATCTTGATTTTGTTTTGTTGTTGATTCAGATGTGCAGTCACCAGCAGACACTACCTCAACCACAATACCACCAGGTGGGTTTATCATGTACATACAAGAATGGGTGTGTGTATGTGTGTGTGTGTGTGCATTGTGGCGCTCAAGGTTTACAAAACACAACAAAAAAAAGAATCACAGAGAGAGAGAGAGATTAATATGTATATACTATTTGTTACAGTCACTCCAGTGGACACGCCTCCTCCTCCCACACCATCTAGTATCCCCACACCCACACTTCCGTCCACAGCTAGCATGACCACTCCAATTTCCAACACTCCAACTACCTCCATTGTGGCCACACCCACTGTCCTACCCCCAACTTCCCGTCCAGGAAATCCCAATTCTACTGGTAATGTCAAATACATACCTTTTTCTGTTGTTACCATCTACAATGCTGTGTATTATTTGTGAAACTTTAGGTCTCATTGCAGGGATAGCTGTTACCGTGGTCCTCGTAGTGTCTTGTGTGTGTTTATCCCTGGTTATTATTTTAATTATTAAGTTTCGAACAAAGAAGTTGGGTAATTGTCATTTAGCGTTCACACGCAGCATCTCTCAAGCAAAGGGCGGAGAAGACATCCCTGGTTTGGTAGACAACAAAGGCTCCCATTCTCCAGCTGAACAACGCACACCTGAACCACAAGTAATGGAAATGTCAATTTTGATAGAAGGAACGGAGAAAGAAATGACGGTAGTGGCTAATTCGGGGGCAAGTCACACACAAATTGATCTCCCGCCCAGTGATGATGAGAACAGCACTGGTCTCACCCATTCACCTGCATCTGCTGGAACTCCCACCACCACTCCCACCACCACTCCCACCACCACTCCCACTCCCACCACCACCGGGCAATCCAAAACTATTCCTGCCACTGCTGGGCAATCTGGAGCAACTCCTGTAATCACTGAGCAATTAGTCACTACTCCTGTGACCACTGGGCAGTCTGAAGCCACTCCCAATACAGATACTAAAGGAACGCCCCCAAGTCAATCATCAGAAGGATTGGCTGTAGTTGATAAGAGAAAAGGAGATGACTATCCAGACACCGGCCATGCTGATTATGAGACAGATTCGTTGAAAAAAATAGATTACTCTAATGTCAATGTCGAGGCTGCCATAACGTCATCACGTTTCCCCAATAATAAAAACAATAACCACACAAAGAAACGAGCAGTATCTGCACCTCACGACCCATCATTAGAGAAACTGAGTTCCGTTACAGAGCCGTCCACTGAGGAAGTGTTGCTCAGTGATCATAGTCAGGAGGAAAAGTCTAAATACATTGAAGGAGAAGAGGTACCTGAGCGAGTGAAGGAGAGCAAGTCTAAGGTGACCCGCAGACCTGAACGAATCAGTAGTGGTAGTGTGCCAGTATCCAGAAGGGAACTTGAAGACCTTGGACTTGAAATTAGAGACATTGTAGTTAGAATAGAGAAGAAGGTGGATCAGCACAATCATGGACAGGATAAAACTGAGTTAAAATTGAATGATGTATTGGGTGTCACATCAAAAACCAGAGAGGAAATAGCTGCAATAAGGAACACACAAGAAGAAATGCGTAAGTTGTAGATTGCATGCAATAACAGTTAATTTGTTAGTGTGTAAATATTGGCAAGTAAGCATAGATACTCTCAGGTGTAGTGTGTATATATCCATATGATTGTAATCTACATGATGATGTGTTACTTACGTTTGGTGAAGTTATAGTACTTCTTGTTTTATTTCTTTTAACTCTCTTTTGTTCCATTACACAAATTAATGATAAACTTTTAGTTCTATGAGTGGATGAAGCCATTCTAATAAAGATTGCAAGCACACACCACAGCTGAGTAAAAATCTTTGAGATAAATGTAGCGAGTTAATCACAGTAAATTAATAGTGTCGTTCGCTTGTAACTGGTAAAGTGTCTTTCCACAACACAGCTGGTTACGTGTGTTTGATTTAATTTATTTTACTTCAAGGCTTCCTTGCTCACAGTTACTGTGCCGTTGAGAGTGCCATGATTCATAAGGCTTCATTAACGAGGTTTTATTCATAATGAAGTTTTGATGTCATAAATGAACTTGAAATTTTTTTATTACTTTAGCTATTAGGACTTGTAATATTTGTTGAGTATATAACTGCAGATTAGGACAAAGTGATACTTATGAATCAATATAGGCTGTCTGATAAACAACAGTATTTACTTTTGTAAAACCCAAGTCAAATTTGATACTGAATTTAATTTGTTATTCAACCAAAAGTAGCTATATCATTATATGCATTGTAAGGAATCATCTTTATAGGAAAGAAAAGCCACACCTACCTTAGAATTGCTGAGATATTATTTTTATTTGTTGTTAAAGGTGATGACCAGCTTAGCAGTCAGTTGGAAGAACAACAAGACCATGCTGATGAAGATTATGGAGGCCAGTGTTAGAGACGCCTCATCTTCATTAACTGAAGCCTAGTCATTGAAGGAATTGTAGTGACAATATCAGAAGGAACTAGTTGATGGACTGATAGTGACTCTCTCTCTCTGAACATATTCATTAGCACTGTAATTCCATGGTGACGGTTTATTATTATTTTTTAAAAACTGCTGAAATAATCTGGCTGTAGCGATACGGTGTGTGTGTGTGTGTGTGTGTGTGTATACTTGCATGTATGTATGTATATCAATATATTGTTTGAGTGTGAATGCATGCCTAGCTAAATGTCATAGTGATAACAACAGATGGTGCAATATGTGGAGAGAGTAATTGGAGTGATGCGTCATTTTGCTCATAAAAGGGATGGCCAGACACCTCTTACTGGTAATGTTGTGTTGTGCTTTATGAGACTCCATAGTACCTTTTGAATAATTCATTAATATTGAATTATTTTTGATTTTTTGTTGTTGTTTTGGGTTCAAAAACAAGATTTACATTCAACATTATATATATAATAATATATGGCATAGCTTAGGTGTTTCAGTGTATCTCTATACATAGTTTCATCCAAAAACCGCGAGGAATTTTAATGATATTCACGTACATGGGCGCGGTCGGGTCACGCCCACTGGGGGGAAAGTTTCTAAGGCTTCATCAGCTGGTGGCTCAACCAAGGATAAGTGAGTACTGCAAGTTTTTAGAAGGTGTAGCAAAACAGAGGTACACGAAGAAAATTAACCTTCTTGGTCTCCAGGAAGAAGATGAACCATACTCTGAAAGAAGCTTGCTCAAATTCATAGATGACCTGACTTTATGGCCTCCTGTTGAATATGGACACATTTTTTGTTATTTTGTTGAACGCCCTGGTGTATACACAAAACAAGAGCTAATGCAGTGGAAAAGTTTACAAGCATACAACTATTTTCAGAGTGGGTTAGTGGACTTGAACTGTATAGATGCTTTTAATTTGACACTGTAATACTTGATATACATACATGCATTCTAGATTTGTACGAGATGTAAAGGTGTGGATTATTGGTCCTGAGCTTTGCATATTACGTGCATATGTAAATCCCAGCATGAAATCTCCCGACAAACCCCATGATGCCTGGATAGCTGTGAGAGGAGATGGCACTATTGTAACAGCTCATTGTAAATGTATGGCAGGATAAGTAGCTAGTTGTAGTTTCAGTTGGTTAAATAATATGATGCTGGAGTAATTCTTGTAGGTTGAGTGAAGGGTGCTCCCACGTAGCTGCTGTGATGTTTAAGGTGGAGTCTGCAGTTCGAAATGGTTACACTGCTGGTACTTCAAGTTTATATCGATGGAACCAGATATTTAGCAAGAAAGTAAATTTTATTAATATATATTTTAAGATTATTATTATTATTCTAGAAGAACTTTTATTTATACTTTTGTATCGCAATATCTTCACTCAATGTAAATCCTCTGTCTTCTAATACAACATCACCAGGTTCAAGTAATGACAAAAAATTGCTTTCTTGTGTAATGTTCTTATCTGACACAGGCCCTCCCCAACATTGTGATAAGTAAGAAATTGTACCACATGGTGTTACGCCAATTAAGAACTTAACAGTATTATGCTTTTTATAGTTAGAATAGGTCTTGGAGCGGGCATCAAAACTACTTGGTGTTTCAATGAATATTTCTGAGCAGTCTATAATGATTCGACAGCGAGGATAAAGTTGTTGAAATACTAAAGGCATATTGTTTTGCATAACTTCTCTGGAGGGCCAAGTGATAAGAAATTGCAACCGAACAAACATTGCATCCAGCCACTTCTGAAATATATTAAACACAGTTCCATTGGAAACACCAAGTCTAGAGGACAAATCTGTAATGAAAAGGTTTAACCGCCTTACTAAAACAGAAAAAAATTCATCGTCAAGTTTAACAACTTTACTTGGAGTTACAAATGGAGAAAGAAACATAAAAACGTGAAGAAACATAGCCCATGATGGCAAGCCAGTAAAAACCTTGGTAACCACATCATTGCCTTCAATAATTCTTACTCCAAATACTTTCTTCGCTAACACCTTATTCTTTTCCAACAGAGATTCAACATCACCTTCAATATCACATTTAGTTTGTGTGCTACAGTTTATCATACTAGTTTTTTCAGTTTGCATGTCTCGGTGGCAAAACACTTCTGCTTCTGATGTCAAAGGTGAAAAGGCAGTTTCCATTGGTTGTTCCTCTCTATTTTGCTCATCACTAGTTACTATTTCAATATTCTCATTATTATCCTGTACTTTTTCTGCTACTGTACCTGGAATTTCAATTTGTTTGTCTACCTGCTCTTCTAGATGAGACTGGGTTTCGCTTGCTCTTTTTTAAAATCTTTGATATCTTGCCATACTACCTTTATTGGCTGTTTTTTGTCGATACGTAGAAGGAAACAGGCTAGGAACATAATCAGGATGTGAAGGGCAGATATTTGGTTGTCCTACAAAAAAACAACAACAACAATTATGACTATGAACTATTGACTACTTCCATACACTTAAGAAAATGCTCATTGCATATTCTTGAAGACTTGACTGGATGCCACCCTTCTCTTCTTATAGCAGCTTCCCACTTCTGGCACCTATTCCTATCTGTAAGTGGAAATCTAAAAAAGCTGAGCCTTCCTTTCTTTCCTATATAGTTTGTACATCCAACCACACAGCAATTCTTCACCATGACCGCGCGCTCTAGCTAGCTTTCCCCCCAGTGTGGGCGTGACCCGACCGCGCCCATGTACGTGAATATCATTAAAATTCCTCGGAGGTTTTTCGATGAAACTAAGAACTATAAATCAGATACAGTCTGGTATGCTGGTATGCTTCTTAGCAACCATAATTATGGTGGAAGGCAGATCAAAGCAAAATGGAATAATGAAGAGTTTGGGTACTTTAATGCAATTACTAAGATAGCTAACGCTATACTTTGCTCGTTGTTTATGTTTGGGCTATAAATTAATAGTTATAAACCAAAATCATTAGGTTTGTATTTCGATTTATAAATCGCATACAAACCTCAATTTTGGTTTATAACTATAACATTAAAGTTCCATAGCTTCATTCCCAAACATTTGAACCAGCGTGAGCGTTACGGCATCGAGGTCACGTGACATGAAATATGAAATTGTAGATAAAACAACAAACAGAGCTCTAGCTAGAGAGGCTGGATTGATGAACAACTAAATGGAGGATACCCCACTATTTTTCCCCCTCAGTTTCTTGGTTCTATTTGTGGCAGGGCTTCAACCAACATTACAAGCTCAGGATGATTCAGTAGCTACTACTGAAGTCCCTGCGATTGCTACGCGGATTCCTCCAAGTTCACCGCAAGCAGTCCCTGCTTCACCGGTGAACTACGACTGTAAGTTTTAAGAAACTAGAAAGGATCACATTGAACAAGTGATTAGCTATACATCTTCTTGTGATGTTACAGTTGCTGGGAATGAAGGCGAGAAGATATGCTTAGTTTTAACTCCAGCAACCACTGCAGTGATTCGTGCATGTTCCTCTGATGCATCTCTCCAGTTCTCCACTAACCTTTCTCCAAGTGTACCCATTGACTTGGTGCAGACTAGAGATGCTGGCACTATGTGCCAACTGCTAATCATCACCACTGGAAGTGATAATCTCCAGGAGGATGAATTTAAGGTCTACTACAATGGCAGTTCAGTGCGTATAATATACGGTAAATATTTGTGCATAGCATATAGCAATATGGGGCGTAGCCAGGATTTCTAAGAGTGTATTCCATTTGAAGAAGATTGACCTAGCATGAATTAAATTCTGAGCGCCCTCTCTTTGTTAAGCGCTTCCTTTTTGAGTGCCCATTTTTTGTTAAGCGCTTTTTTCTAAGCGCCCATATACTTTTCCACTTAAGCACTTTTTTTATTAATCACCTCGGGTGTCTCAGCAATGGCTAATTGCTGGTGCTCAGCCCCATACTTTAGGTACACAGTCCCCAATGATAAGCCTCTCTGTCCAGATTAATAAGTGGGAGCACTTAATAAATGTGTCTACAGTGGTATTAAATACTACACATAGTTTTAACATATTGAAATCATCAGCTCAGTTTGATGCATGAAAATAGCTCAGATACGTGTTGGCTAGTGCTTCTTAAAGTTTACTTGCTCTGATATAGTTCAAAACATATCTCTTGATGGAATAAAGATTTCGGTTCAGCAGGAGTAGTAGCATCAATAGTATGGAGAAGCATACCTCCCGCCTAGAAGAGAGGTACTCAGAAGAAATTAGCAACGAAGAGCCGTTTTGAGCAGTGCCATCTCCTAAAGGGCAGTCTTCACAGAGTTGACAGCATTCATCTCTGCAAAAATTCAGCGCTTCATCTTAACACTCTTCTTTTAGCACCAACAAAGCCTTCACTACCATCGTTGTGAAGTCTCTTCACTTCTCTCAACTGCAACTCGAAAAATCTCTATTGCTACCCCATCAAAATGACGCACAATTCAAGCTGAATTCGTTTATTTAGATAATACCGCTTATACGTGAAGCATGTGCGAGAAAAAGGGGTCGATCTAAACCCCGGTATGACCGGGTCGATTCAACCCCTATCCGTCATTAAAGGGTTAAGACTAGTCTGTTCATGATTCAGAATTTATGTAGTTTAAAAAGTTTGCTAGAGTTACGAAGTTTTTGTTTATGTAACTGAAAATTGATGATGAGGAGGCAGCTTAAGTCATCTAAATAGCACACACACATAAAAGGGAGAAATTAATACAGAAGGAGGTTGTAGAACCCCCTACAGAATACAAAATTAACTATTCCAGTATCATTTCCTTATGAAGATAGTAGCTAACACTAATAATAATATACTGACTTTTAAGATTAGACAAAATTAGCACTGGGAATCTAATATGGCATGTTTTTAATATTCACCAAACATTCATAGAGTCAGTTTACACAAAGGATGCTGAGCCTTCTTGATTTAGCTGCATGTAAGCTAGTCTGTCCTTCTGGTATCTAACAAGCCTGTACTTCAGCTACCAATAACTAACCTCTTTTCTGTGATTTACTATTGAAATACTAAATAAAGGTGTGAGGATGTATGTGTGTGTTCATGCAGGTCCTCTTGGGCTCAGTAATCCCAATGGAGGACATCTACTACCCTTCAGTGCTAGTAATTCTGAAGTTCACCTTCTCTATCGGCCGCCTGACATGACCAGGGTGTCATTCAGAGTCTGTAGGAATGGAAGTGTTGCAGACTTTTCTGTAAATCTTCCTCCTCCTACTGATTGCAGACTAGGAACTGGAGCTGGAGGCTTTTCCTTCCACTTTGACGTGAGTGTGTCTGACATAGGACAGAATCCTCTCAGTGGACAGAACTTTACCATCACGTCAGGCTCCTGCGATAACCCTGAAGCTGGTGTAGCATTTTCATTCACAGTACCTGGTACGGTAGGTGTAGTGGCTGTTGTTGCTTAGTGAAAACAAAAAATTGTGGTCATTTTCATTTTCAATTTAAGTTGTAACGCAAAAAAAATGTGGATCTTATGCATTGATTTTTCTGCAAATTATATGTAATGTATTAAATTCTTGATTCCTGTTTTTTTTTAACCAATACTTATTGTGATTTCTCCCTCTGTTATTTCAACAGCAGCTATTGGAAGCACACTGCCATCACTTAGTCCACAATCAACATCTGCCATCGCATCTACCACAGATTCTAGTCTAATGGACCAATACTCAGAATATACCACACTTCCTCCTCTCTCCTCCTCAACACCCACACCTGGTCACTCTATTAATACAGGTATATATTTTTTGTTGTTGTTGTTAATTTTTACTTATTTATATGATTTTTGCTTTTACAGTTATAGTTAGTGTAGTTGCTGGAGTGGTACTACTTGTAATTGTACTTGTGGTGGTACTAGTCTTGTTATGCCGTTGGAAAAAAACGAAACAATATGATTTTGAATCTTCTATTGCTGATTATGAGACCGATTCGTTGGAAAAAATAGATTACTCTAATGAACAAAGCAATGGTGATAGTAAGCCAGTATCTCGAAAGGAATTTAAAACATATACGGACACGACGGATAACAAAATAGAATTGATGGACCAGAAAATTACGAACGTTATAAATGATCTCAAAACAGGGAATTGCTGCAATAAGGAACACACAAGAAGAAATTGTAAATTGCATGTTTGATAGTGCGTAAATATTGGCAAGTAAGCATAGATACTCTCAGGCGTAGTGTATATATATATATATATAAATGTACATAATGATGTATTACTTAATTTTGGTGAAGCTACAGTACATCTTGCTTTATTTCTTTAACTCTCTTTTGCCATTACATGAATTAATCGTAACCTTTTAGTTCTACGAGTGGATGAAGCCATTCTAATAAAGATTGCAAGCACACACCATAGCTGAGTAAAAATCTTTGAGATAAATGTAGCGAGTTAATCACAGTAAATTAATAGTGGCTGTCACTGTGCCATTAAGAGAGTCATGATTCATAGGGCTTCACTAACAAGGTTTTATTCATAATGAGGATTTGTTGTCATAAATGAACTTGAAAATTTTTATTACTTTAGCTATTAGGACTATTATAATATTATTTGTTGAGTATGTATGTATATAACTGCAGTTTAGGACAAAGTGATACTTATGAATCAATATAGGCTGTCTAATAAACAACAGTATTTACTTTTGTAAAACCCAAGTCAAATTTGATACTGAATTTAATTTGTTATTCAACCAAAAGTAGCTATATCATTATATGCATTGTATAAGGAATCATTTTATAGGGAAGAAAAGCTACACCTACCATAGAATTGCTGAGATATTATTTTTATTTGTTGTTAAAGGTGATGACCAGCTTAGCAGTCAGCTGGAAGAACAACAAGACCATGCTGATGAAGATTATGGAGGCCAGTGTTAGAGACGCCTCATCTTCATTAACTGAAGCCTAGTCATTGAAGGAATTGTAGTGACAATATCAGAAGAAACTAGTTGATGGATTGATAGTGACTCTCTCTCTGAACATATTCATTAGCACTGTAATTCCATGGTGATGGTTTATTTTTTTATTTTTTTTAACTGCTGAAATAATCTGGCTGTAGAGATAAGGTGTGTGTATATATACGTGCATGTATGTATATCAATATATTGTTTGAGTGTGAATGCATGCCTAGCTAGATGTCATAGTGACAACAACAGATGGTGCAATAGGAGAGAGGAATGAGGCCATGTACATAGAGCTGAGCTAGCTATGACTTATATGGGTATAAATAAGAACACCAATACACTATCCAATGCAGTCATGAATAACCCAATTTCCTTTTTTTTTTTTTTTTTTTTTTTTTTTTCCCTTGTCTTTGTTGACTTGAGAGGAGCTGGAAGTGGGAAGAATATTATGCCCACTGATCTGTGGTACATGTGCACTTCATTGATCAGTATGTCCCTGATTGGCAATTCACATCATCACCAGCAAGTTCTAATCAATGTGGGTGTGTCTGTAATATCTAAGCCTGCATGTGCAAGCTTTTCCTCTGATGCATGGTGCCTGATAGTCTCGCGCGCCAAACCCTTTACCCAACCGCTCCGCTCGGTCGGAGCGGTTGGGTAAAGGGTTTGGCGCGCCAGACTAGGTGCCTGAGTGCCGGTTCAGGAATATTTTGCGATTGAACGAATCGAAGATTCCAGGAAACCTTGGATGGGAAGTATCGGGTGAAACTGGAATCTTTCCTGGCCCATGCGCGTACACGAGTCGTCACCCCCAGCCACACCTCTATCCGACCTAGTCCTTTCCACCCACGCAGTGAGCTCCATTTTGCTTTCTCTGGGAAGCAAGCCTTAGAGCGTGGGTCTTGAGCTGTTATAGCTGCGATCGAGCTTCCGACATTGCTGGACAGGTTAGGGAAAGCATTTATTGTTGCTCAGACTTCCCATTTCAATACTCTATTCAGAGCTGGGGTGACTGGTGTTTCAGTGAAGCATAGGCACGTCTGCATGTGTTGGAAGAAGCTGCTGATGATACTGGCTTAACTGTGCCACAAGTAGTAGTAAGTTATGAAGATATGACTTAGTATAGAATGGCTATTTTATTTATTTGGTTTAGAATTGTGTGAAGGAGAAATAGTAGAAGATAAAGCATACCAGAAACACTGAATCAGTGAAGACTTTTCAAGATACCTTTGACGTCCTGGCAGAATTTTCAACAGGAATAGAGGAATAGGCAAAATAAGATGGTTAGATGAATTGATATTTAATAATGCAAACTAAGGTTCTTTCAACCTGTTTGCAATAACTGTGGTGTAAAATAGTTAAACCACAGCAACTTTCGGAATTATTGCTAGATAACCTCAGGATCGAGTTGCTAGATAACCACCCTCCCCCTAGGGCTTCCTCCTCAGGATCGGGTTGTTTATCAGTGATAATTCCTCAAACACATGGTTAAACTATTACATAATAAGTAAATAAAAGTTAAACCATTTGTTTGAAAAATTATCGCTCCATCCCGAAAAGGGCATTTATCCCGAATTGTCATGGTTTAACTATTTTATATCATGGTTATACCATTTCATACTGTGTAAGTGACCAAATATTAATGGCAGGTTTTGACGGGAAAATTTGGTCCAACATTAACAATACTAGCAAGTACCCCACCACACAGTGGCGCTTGATATATTGCGAAGTAAATGCAGGTAGTATAAATTATTTTTATTCATTATCATCCTCTACCACTTGGTTAAGGTTGCATCAGTTTCTCTCTCCTGCTCTCCTTTCTCGGCTTTTCTTATCCCCCTCATTTCCTTTCTTCAGTTAGTCATGGAGTCCCTTCTCCTTAGTCTCTCTCTCTCTCTCTCCTGTTTCTGAGTCTCTTTGTCCTTCTGTCATGATTGTGGACTTGGTTTTGCAAAACTTTTGCTTCTTTACCAAACTGTTAAGCTCATGAATTATTCATGAATACGCACCATCATTGTTACTGACGCACAAGTGTATTTATTATATAGATAGCATTGCTTAGTGGAATGTTTAGCTTTGGTTTTTGTCTTCAACACAATTTACAGAGAGCATTGGCTATGATGTTGTAATTGAAACAATACAAATTTGAGGTGTGTATGGAAAACTTAACACACACACATACAGACTCACCCATATGCACGCCACAAGGTGGTGTTTCAATAAGCAGCTGCCAGGACTAAGCTGTTCGTATTATTATTATTACTAGTGGTGTGTTTCAACACAAAGTAAGTGAGATAACTCAGTTATATTTTAGGATTTAGTAATATTACATTCTCAAAAATTTAGCAGCACTCTGAGGTCAAAGTGCACTTGTCATGTAATAATGGTATTTTATTAGGAGCTCTTATGATCTGCTACGCATTGTTAAGTGGTAGAAGTTATAGTGATCTAGCTACTTGTTGTGTAACAACGCTGATATGGTAGTGCAGTCTTATGATAGGTCTCATAGTCGACTATGTGTTGTTGATCAACTAAGTAAACTAAATTTCAAGTCCTCATACCCCAAGGATAGCCAGCTTTTATAGACACAAACATTAATTCATTAGGATTCTTAAGACGCTCGCGCAAGAATTACAGGAAGCTGAACTCATGTGGTTTGATGAGTATGATACTGACGTATGTGTAACAATGAGAAGTTAGAAATGATGCAACGAGCAACCGAAGGTGATATGTGAATATGATGAAGGAAGAATTGTGCTTGCTAGCTAATGTGGAGTGATGGTGAAATGATAACTAGTGGAATGTTCAGCTTTGGTTTTTGTCTTTAACACAATTTACAGAGAGCATTGGCTATGATGTTGTAATTGAAACAATACAAATTTGAGGTGTGTATGGAAAAGCTGAACTTGACAATTATTATGGTTATTATTATTATTGTATCCTATGGGGTAGGCACCCACTATCACTACAGCGCCCAATCTGTCCATTTCTCTGATAATATTAACGCCCAGGTCTCAAATTGCATACACGAACAAGTATTCCTTGTCAATTATGTGGCCAGCAATAGAAGTCGTTCTTCTGCTGTGCCATTTCAAGAAAATTGACGGCAGTGAAGGCAGACTTTTCTGACTAGAATTTCAATGGCGAATGTCCAGAATGCCTTCAAGATTATTTGAATGTGATGTCTTATGTTAAAGTCGAGTAAGTAGTGCAGCCTGTGCAGATTTTCAATAAGAGAAGTGAGGATTGAACAGGGAAGGCAAAGTCCACAATCATGGATTGAAGTACAGAAACACTGAGAATCAGGAAGAGGTACAGATAAAGGAGCAGAAGGGAATCCATTAACTCAAGAACGAGGGAAGGGCTCAGTAAGAAAGAGAGCAAGAGAGGACAAATGATGTAACTAAACCAAGTGTTTGAGAATTAAGAGATTAAAGTACATGTACCTTATGCGACAGTGCTCCTAGTTTGTGAAACATGTTACATCAAGCGCCACTGTGTGAAAGAGTACTTGATACTTATTACTATTATGCGATGTTTATTATTATTATTGCTATTATTATTGTCATTTTTATTATTATTATTGTTTTGGTTGCTATGATATTATAATTAGTATGAGTAATAGCACAGGTAAACTTGATATTAGGGATTAATAGCACGAGTAGTGGTATTTCAATAGCTCTACGAGTGCTATTGATCCCTAATAACACAGGTTACCTGTGCTATCACTCGCTAATAGTAGGCCAACTTTTTAAAAAGTCATTTGCAATTGTAGCTACACTGTATCATCGTTCACTCACTATCTCCTTATTTTAGGATTAGCTTCCGCTGGAACTTCATTTTCAACATTATGGCTCCTCCTAATCTGTTTAAACATTCCGTCTAATACAGGTAGAGCTTCTGTGGTAAAGAATGACATTGTCTCCAACTAGAAACTACTCGAACTATATGTTTCCGAGGCTAACACTACATGCGTGCGCACTTACCCGTACTATTTCACTTCGCTACCGTGGTATTTCACTTAGTTTCCACTTAGTTACCGAGGTATTTCTACGTGCTATTTCACTTTCCCTGTGCAATTTCAATTGAACAGCGATTTTTCCTATACATTTTTTAATGGAAAACGTACGTGCCATATTATTATTATTATTATTATTATTATTATTATTATTATTATTATTATTATTATATTATTATTATTATTATTATTATTATTGTGATTACTTGGGGGAACCTGGTATTAGATTCTTACTAGTGATGCGCTCTAATAGCGAAGCGAGCGATGCACGTTCCCTGTAATTGCAGCTATTCCAGGCTACAAAATACTGTCAAAGTGAGAAAACAATAGTGGTGGCTTTTTTCTATGATGAAGGCTCCTGGTACCGTAATCCTCAGGAATAGTCTAATAAATAAATTAGGAACATTTAATGGCTTTTCAAAGAGAAAGATTCTTTACTTTGCTACCTGTTTCTGTTTCGTTTTAGCTCTCCTCCTCCTTGCCCTGTTTTTTTTTTCATTTCTTATCTCTCTCCTTACTAATTTTTCTTCTGGAGTTTCTAATGCCCTCAAAGCTCTTGACCGAGCGTTTCTAACGTTTTGTCTCTCTTTCGCAGAATTTGTTTCACTGGGCATCGCTACTTCGTACGGCGGGTAAACAAAACAAAATGTTGCTAAGAAGGTTACTCGGCCCGCGCAAGCGCGTAGGAGAAAATTTGCACATGTACGCCCACGCAAGAACAAAAACAATACCTAGACCTAAATATATATATATATTGCGAACTCATTAGAGAGTCAGCTCCGCTCGCTTCGCTGAATTAACTGGTTTTGATATGTTCCTCTCATCTCCTTCACCACACTCACTATTAAAGCACTGGCCAGGGAGAAGCGAGTGGTATGTGGCAGAGTTCAGTCAAATACATTGTAATTGTAATTAAATACATTTTTTTGCAGTAATTTCAATGTAATTGTATTTGAGTGAGTCTGAGCTCTATGTATTTGCAATGTGTTCAAACACTAGCAAAATTTAGAATTGCAAAGTTTGGAATACGTGCATTGCAAATACAAAACAGAAATGAAAAGAGGCGAGAGAAAGTATGGGCAAGTCCCTCACAAATTACTGGGGAAAAAGAAAGTGGAAATACCATTTGGATATTTAATTGGAGGTCACTGTGTGTGCATGTGTGTGTACACGCATGTATGTGTACATGTGTGTGCATGTGTATGTACATGCGTGCGCATGCATGTGTGTGTACATGTGTGTGCGTGCATGTGTGTACGTGTTTATGCGTGTGTGACAGCAGATAACGTATGTGACATACACATATTGTTATTAACACTGTCGTGTTTGTTTTTTGTTTGTTTTTTGTTATAGTTGTGTTTACAATATGGTTGTGTTGTTTTAAGATTATTGAGCTACAGCAAATGATTTTTTGATTTATTTATTTATGAATTTTTTTTAGAGAAAAGAACACCATCAGTTGAGGCTGTCTAAATATTGATACATCGCACCAGGACAGTGGCAGCATCTGGGATCACTCCAGGACAGTGGCAGCATCTGGGATCAGTCCAGGACAGTGGCAGCATCTGGGATCACTCCAGGACAGTGGCAGCATCTGGGATCACTCCACGACAGTGGCAGCATCTGGGATCACTCCAGGACAGTGGCAGCATCTGGGATCACTCCAGGACAGTGACAGCATCTGGGATCACTCCAGGACAGTGGCAGCATCTGGGATCACTCCAGGACAGTGGCAGCATCTGGGATCACTCCACGACAGTGGCAGCATCTGGGATCACTCCACGACAGTGGCAGCATCTGGGATCACTCCAGGACAGTGGCAGCATCTGGGATCACTCCAGGACAGTGGCAGCATCTGGGATCACTCCACGACAGTGGCAGCATCAGCATGGGATCACTCCAGGACAGTGGCAGCATCTGGGATCAGTCCAGGACAGTGGCAGCATCTGGGATCACTCCAGGACAGTGGCAGCATCTGGGATCACTCCACGACAGTGGCAGCATCTGGGATCACTCCAGGACAGTGGCAGCATCTGGGATCACTCCACGACAGTGGCAGCATCTGGGATCACTCCACGACAATGGCAGCATCTGGGATCACTCCAGGACAGTGGCAGCATCTGGGATCACTCCAGGACAGTGGCAGCATCTGGGATCAGTCCAGGACAGTGGCAGCATCTGGGATCACTCCAGGACAGTGGCAGCATCTGGGATCAGTCCAGGACAGTGGCAGCATCTGGGATCAGTGGCAGCATCTGGGATCACTCCACGACAGTGGCAGCATCTGTGATCACTCCAGGACAGTGGCAGCATCTGGGATCACTCCATGACAGTGGCAGCATCTGGGATCACTCCACGACAGTGGCAGCATCTGGGATCACTCCAGGACAGTGGCAGCATCTGGGATCACTCCAGGACAGCGGCAACCAGTTACGCATGGGATCACTGCAGGATGTGTGTTCTGATGAGTGGAAATTCTGGATATCTGACTTTGGGTTCTTCATGAAGGACTAATACCAACATATTTTTGTAAACAAACAATGGCCATGTTGTAATGTAAAATAATTATTGTCATCTATATTTTGGCTCATTGAATGATGTTGTAGAAATGACACAAACATTATATCCATAAAAGCCAATAATTAGTGGGAGGGGGGGGGGGGCAAAGATCTGTGATGCATGGTCTCAGCATGGTACAGTTTATGAGTATTGTAGGAGGTGAATACCCAAACTAATGTTGGGGTTAGATGAAATGCTAAGAGTTCTCTGACATGCGCAAAAATTGATACAGTAGAACCTCTAAACTGAGAACAATTTGGGACCTAAGGAGGGGGAGATGGGCCATACATTTTCTATTGGAATGCGGGTAGGGGAAGTTCACTATACAGAGGTAATTTACTTAGAGAGTTCACTATCAGAGGTTTCACATGCTCACTTGGTGCTGCTTATAACTGCTGCATGGTAGTCCTCAAATGGTGTATAGGACGATTGCTTGCACATAGTTCCTGATGTTACAAATACTGTTTTTGGCCACTTAGTATACATATTATAACTGTACCAGGGTAACTATACCGGGTATATTATTACACACCAAAATATTCCGTAAATGCATTTACAGTTGAATATTATTTAACAGTGAACTCTGTAACGAGCAACACCATGCAATGGATATATTACACCAGTGTATGTAAAAGTCATACAACGTCACCAGTGTGTATATTTTGTAAGACTGTATTACTGGAGTACTGTGCATTACCTTACACCAGGTATATACCATACTATGTGTACTAGGTATGTTGCTGGAGTATACCCTATGTATTCTTGATGATGTCTTACCACAGCATGCAGTGTATAGATACTATGTATACTACAGTGAAACCTCTCTACAAAGGCCATGCTTGGGGTCAAGTCTTTTGACCCTTGTAGAGAGTTTGGCTGCTAGAGGTTCCACTGTATATGTATTCCAAATGTTTTCTTAATAACATGATATAAAGAATTCTTTGACAGTAATACTAATCACTTTTAGCTAGCTATGTGGTAAAAAAATTAATAATAATAAAAAGTCTAAAAAAGTTTTGAAGAGTTTGATGAATCCACTAGATCCAGGGCCACGCTTGATGTGCTGTCTGTCACCATCCCAAGCTACTCTGGTTTCTGTCATAGCTGCAGTCCTCATCAAAGCACCACTTACTTCTCACCTTCTGCCCATAATGAGCCAATCGGTTTCTGAGGATAATAAAAAAATATTACAAAAATTGGCTGTAAACAATACCACACTTGCATAAAGTATATTTGGCGAATAACATGACATAACTTTGTAAAAAAAAGTGTCAATCCACGAACAAAGCAACTCAACTATCACAATCACTCCCCCACACACAACTTCAATTCTGACAAATCAGACGGGTCTAATCACCACGAGATAAGGAAAAGATGAGAGCACAAAAGTTTGCAAAAACAATAGGAGAATTGAGTAATTTAAATGCTACTAAATGTCATACAAAAGAGCGAAAGACAAAGGGGGAAAAAAAAGAAAAAAAAGAGAAAAAAAAAAAAAAGGAAAAAAGAAAAGAACATGAACACAAAGCAAACAAACACACAATTTATTAATCAGATGTAAGCTGATCTTTTATCAAAGTGAAATTTTTTTATGAAGAATAGCACACTTGCAACAATATAAACTTGAAGTGACAAAGTGCATTACACACAACAAATAAACAGTAATAGCAACAAACAAACAAACAAAAAAGTGTTATATAGAGCAAGTCGCCTGTAACTCTTGTAGACCATTCCGGTTCTATTATCAACCGGCATAGTTTCTGGACACCATGGGAAATTAAATTTATCAATTGGCATAGTGTACAGACATTCACAAAAACACCCAAATAGTAATACTGAGTTATGTAATACTTGCTATTTTCTTGTTTGTCTTTTGCTAGGAAGGAGTGGCTACACTGTGCTTGTGACTTGTGGGGACAACACACTGCAAGGATGTTTTTGGATGATTAAGGTCAAGAGCATATTAGCCCGCACGATTACGATGATATTTCCATATTATAAATTATTTACTTTTTCAAAGAGTTGCACTACTCAAATGAATGTTAATACTCCACAGCTTATTTTGATGGAACTTTGTCATAGGAAGGAAGAATAGTATGTGTGTGTGTGTGATATGTGTGTGATGTGTGTATGATGTGCGTGTGTGGTGCGTGCTTGTGATGTGTGTATGTGTGTGTGTGATGTGTGTGTGTGATGTGTGTATGTGTGTGTGTGGTCAATAATTGGCAAGGAACATATGCCATGGGACGTGTCGAGCTCCACTACAAAACAATTTCATATACACAAAAACACAGACTACAAAGATATTTGTAATACAAACAACAAATTATTCATGATCCTATATAATTGCAACTTTATGATGTATTGTATGCGGTTTCATACAGGATTTTTGTTTGGGAGGGGGGTGGGGCTCCGAGTGTACTTCGCCAGGTTCGGCATCTTCTCCTTCATCACTGGAAGACTCTGCTCCTGCTGCCTCATCTGCGTCCTCTTCACAATCGGGTTGGTAACTGCATACACATCTGGTCCTAGTAGTACATTCTGGTAAAAAAAAAATTAAATTTTTTGAAAATTTGAAATTGTTCAACAAACCACAACCCACTTTCAAACCTCAAAACTCAATGAAATATATATATATATATATATATATATATATAGCTAAACAGCTTTCTCTATCTCAATATAGCTATAAATAAATTGTCAGTATCAGAGTTGATGGGTCTGGTCCACCAACCCTGATACAGGGCCTCCTATAGCCCTAGATGTCGTCTCCCTCCTCTCCGCTTGATCCTGAGTCGCTAGAGTCAGTATCAAGCAAGTCAAAACTTCCACAGCAACTGTAACTGGTAGACGCCATCTTTCCAAACTGACTTCGAAAAAAAATTTTTTTTTTTTTGCATAGTTACCTGGATCACACGACACGCTCACTTTTTTCCTATGATGTAATAAGCATTACCTAAGACTGTACGTAATGGGGAGGACCCCAGTTGAACTGGTGATTTTATAAAAAAAAAAGAAGACAGTAAGTCAAACCACAAAGTCTTGGTGGGCAAAGAAGCGGTTGTTTCAATGTGTTATGGAAGGCTACTGGGCTCAAGCAATTTTTCGCTGCTTCTACAAAACTGGATCCATAAATGAAGCTGCTGTAAAGAAGGTAACTTTTTAAAAAATTCGACGGAAAACCAATGCTTTTTTTTTTGCCGAGGAAGAAATAAACGCAACTGCTGTGAGGTACTGTCGAAGCAGTCCTGGTTGAAAGCTATTTTAAATGCTTTTCCAATGCATTGGGCACCTGTGTATGCAATCTGAAGGGTCTAGCTATAAAGTAACTATTTTTTAAAATTCTGAGAAGCCAACCGGTCTTCACCCGCTTTTAAGCAGGATCCGGAACGAAAGGATTAAAAAAAAAGAAAAAAAAAAGAAAAAAAAAAAAACACCTTCAGTCAGATAAGTTGACTCTAGTAGTATATCGATCATTACCCTTATCATCCTAAATTTGAATTGTTTACTGCTTTGAATTATTTTGCGGGTACAGTTTGAACTCAAAAACTTTCGGGAGTTCCATTTCTATTGGAGTTAGTGGCGGTGGTAAGTGAATAGCGATTTGACATTTATAAGTCCTACGAACTATTTTACTTGACAATTTATTGTCCACTAGTTTGTTTTTTTTTTTTGTTTTTTTTTTTTTTCCAATTCAAACTGTTGTAGGGTGTGGTTACTATGGCTTTGAATCCCCCTTACCTTATATACATTATTTCAAAATCTCCAATTTTTTTTAATAGCATGAATGTAAATCAATCGTTTAACAATAGTATAACTTTGGGCTCGCTCGCCATTTGTGCTCAGGCACATCACTAGTTTATAAAAGCATACAGACCCGGCAGCACTATATTTTTTTCGTCGTCAATGAATGTGTAAACACATTTCATTTTCAACAACCATATTGAAATTATGCCAAGGCCTGTAGCTCATACTAGTTTGCGTGTAGACATATATGTCATGTTGTACTTTGACCCTCGCTTTTTTGTGTTAGCTAGTTGTCGACCTAGATAGCAGGTTTTGACAGGAAAAATGGTCCAACATTACAATTTGTAGCAGTGAGGGTCCCTCTGTAGTACTGACTATAAGAAGTGTACCATGTACTGGGAGGTATAGAGTAAACTGACAAGTGTTGTAGTGATCATGTTGAGTATACAGTAGGAGACAAAAATGTTTCACATTCCGTTCTGTAGTAAGGCCGTAAAATGGTATTTTTTTTACCGTAGTATTTATCGTTGCATTCCGTACCGTTTGGACTAAACGGCCGACACCGTTTATTATAACGGTTTAAAAAAAAAAAAAAGGTTAAGCTTTTCCGTCAATTCACAGATATTTTTTATCTAGAAACTCTCCCATAGCTATATATCAGCAAGCTAAGGCCTTGTATTGACCATTAAACGCTACGGGGATAGTGCAAAAACGATCGACAAATTTTTAACTTGCTTCAATAAAGCAGAGTATAGGTTTTGGAAACACGGCTTAGCTTATACATAATCCATTGGTTTACCAATCTTGTTATCCTAGGAAATTTATTTGATTACCCACTTGAAAATTTTTTGTCCAATAGTCAAGTCATGAAGAAAATACTATATAAATATTGTGTTGGTATATCCAGTAAACTTGTGTGTGTGTGTGTGTGTGTGCGCGTGTGTGTATGTGTGTGTGTGTGCGCGTGTGTGCTGCAAGAATAGCACAAATAAATTATACCAAAATAATAAAAAGTAAAAATTATCTATCCTTGTGGCGGCATGAAGTTGAAACATTGTGATAAGAATTTAGATTCATTGTGGTTTCAATGATTAATACACAGCACACTGTTTCATTGAATGTCTCTCAGAAGTCTAGTAACCAGAGGAATCTGTTTAGTGAAGTTTGGGACGGGAAACGCCGAGTTAACACAAAAATACGAGAGGGCCAAAGTACTAAATGACATACATACATCCAAACCTAAACAAACAAATATCCCCGATTTTCAATTGCGTTACTCCTGTAAGTGTCTCGCTCGCTTCAATTGCCGCCAATAAAACAAGAAGTTCAGGCGTTTAGGTCTGCTCCAATTAGCTTGGACCCGCCCCACTCACTGCTCGGCAGATCCATTTCTTTATTTTATCAAGACAATTTACCAACTTATGTAATTAGTGGCGTGGGCAAAAATAGGGGGTTGAATGTTTCATATTAATGAGTAAAAAATAAATAAATAAACAAGAGCTAATTTTCGCTTTCTAACAGCCAATACCTAACTGGGTTAAGTTTCAATATAATATTGGCTATTTGAACGAGAACATTTGCTATTATTATCTTTAAGCTGAGAATGACTGAATCATTCAAAAAAACCTTAGATTATACTATTAAATATCAATTCATCTAACCATCTTATTTTGCCTATTCCTCTATTCCTGTTGAAAATTCTGCCAAGACGTCAAAGGTATCTTGAAAAGTCTTCACTGATTCAGTGTTTCTGGTATGCTTTATCTTCTACTATTTCTCCTTCACACAATTCTAAACCAAATAAATAAAATAGCCATTCTATACTAAGCCATATCTTCATAACTTACTACTACTTGTTGCACAGTTAAGCCAGTATCACATCAGCAGCTTCTTCCAACATATGCTGACATGCCTATGCTTCACTGAAACACCAACTCCGAATAGAGTATTTAAATGGGAAGTCAGAGCAACACTAAACGCTTTCCCTAACCTTTCCAGCGACGTCTGAAGCGCGACCGCAGCTATAACAGCTCAAAACCCACGCTCTGTAAGGCTTGCTTCCCAGTGAGCAATATGGAGCTCACTGCGTGGGTAGAAAGGACTAGTCGGAGAGAGGTGTGGCTTTAATAGGCACTTTTTGGGGGGTGACGACCCGTGTACGCGCATGAGCAAGGAAAGATTCCAGTTTCACCCGATACTTCCCATCCAAGGTTTCCAGGAAACTTCGTTACGTTCAATCACAAAATATTCCTGAACCGGGTGCTGAGTGATGGTGTGGTGTGTGTCACACAGTAAACATTGCGTCATAGTCTAGATAAAAATAGATTATGAACCAAGGTTTTACATGGACATACATAGTTCGTTCGCGCTTCAAATGCTCAGTCACCTGCGTAAAGTTGTTACCGAGGGGTTGTAGTTGAGCACTAGCTTATTTTTCGGGCGGTGTGCTGCGCGTCCGAAGTGATACCGGCAGGCTGATGAACTACTGTGAATGGAGGATACCACACTATTTTTTTCCCTCAGTTTCTTGGTTCTATTTGTGGCAAGGCTTCTACCAGCGTTGCAAGCTCAGAATGATTCAATAGCTACTACTGAAGTCCCTGCGATTGCTACGCGGATTCCTCCAAGTTCACCGCAAGCAGTCCCTGCTTCACCGGTGAACTACGACTGTAAGTTTTAAGAAACTAGAAAGGATCACATTGAACAAGTGACTAGCTATACATCTTCTTGTGATGTTACAGTTGCTGGGAATGAAGGCGAGAAGATATGCTTAGTTTTAACTCCAGCAACCACTGCAGTGATTCATGCATGTTCCTCTGATGCATCTCTCCAGTTCTCCACTAACCTTTCTCCAAGTGTACCCATTGACTTGGTGCAGACTAGAGATACTGGTACTATGTGCCAACTGCTAATCATCACCACTGGAAGTGGTAATCTCCAGGAGGATGAATTTGAGGTCTACTACAATGGCAGTTCAGTGCGGATAACCTACGGTTAGAACAACTTGTGCATACAACAATTATTGTTGTTTTAGCAACAGTGGCATATAGCCATAATTGTCTATGTCACTTACTATACTACATAAGGCTATGAGGATGTATGTGTGTGTTCATGCAGGTCCTCTTGGACTCAGTAATCCCAATGGAGGACATCTACTACCCTTCAGTGCTAGTAATTCTGAAGTTCACCTTCTCTATCGTGACACGACCAGGGTCTCATTCAGAGTCTGTAGGAATGGAGCTATTGCAGACTTTTCTGTGAATCTTCCTCCTCCTACTGATTGCAGACAAGGAACTGGAGCTGGAGGCTTTTCCTCCCACTTTGACGTGAGAGTGTCTGACATAGGACAGAATCCTCTCAGTGGACAAAACTTCACCATCACTTCGGGCTCCTGCGATAACCCTGAAGATGGTGTAGCATTTGCATTCACAGTACCTGGTACGGTAGGTGTAGTGGCTGTTGTTGCTTAGTGAAAACAAAAAATTGTGGTCATCTAGAATTTAAATTGTAACGTAGCCCTATCAACAATTATTCTACAACAATCTAATTTGGATCTTTTGAGTTGGTTTTCCACAAAATATATGTAAATATGTAATGTATTAAATTATTTTCCCTTTTATTCAACAAATATACTCACTTTGATTTTTCTCCCTCTGTTATTTCCACAGCAGCTATTCCAAGCACACCACCACCACTTAGTCCACAACCAACATCCACCATCGTATCTACCACAGATTCCAGTGAAACAAACCTAGTCTCAGAATATACCACACTTCCTCCAATCTCCTCTTCAATACCCACACCTGGTCACTCTAATATTATAGGTATAATTTTTGTTTGTGTTGTTATTGTTGATTTTACTTATGATTTTTGCTTTTACAGTTATAGTTGGTGCAGTTATAGCGGTACTACTTGTAATTGCTCTTGCGATCGTGATCGTGGTACTAGTCTTGTTAAATCGTAAAAAAAGGAAACAATATAATGTTGAATCTTCACCATCTCAGACATCAGTTGATTCGAAAAATATTGATCAACCAGATGGCAATGCCATAAGAGAACATTCTTATGAGGCTTCTCAGAGATCAGCAGAACTGAGTACTTCAGGTAGACCGGTTGACGAATCAAGAAGAGAAGCTTCCCTAACAAACGGTGCGAGTCTACAAATAAGTTCTAATTCCGGAGTGCAATCTTTTCTAGATACAAGTTCAGATTCATTCATTGCCAAAGATATCTATTCTCAACAAAATGGAAATGCTGGAATTAGTAGAAAGATTTCAGTCAGTGAATTAGGACTGGAAAACACAAGCGAAAGGAATGGTACGACTGCAGTCAATGGTACGACTATAGTCAATGGCATGAACTCTTATCCCCTCACCAGGAAAGGGAAAAAAAATGGACAGAAAACAAATGTAGAGGAGGACTACAAAGCAATGATAATGGAAAACAAAAAAATGTTAAATGAACACAGTAAACAGTTAAATGAACACAGTAAACAGATAAAGGAAAATAAAGAAAAGGTAAACAAGATAGAAGACAAAGAGGCACTAACACAACAACAGTTACACGATCTCGGTAAGTCACTGTAATTGTATGAGCAACATAACTCAACCTTGGGTGACTATTTTCCAGTAAGATAGTTTTCTGGCTTTGGTTTGTAGCACATCTGTACCAATGCCACATCCAGAAAACTAAAAAAAACTCAAGTAGTATAATGTGTTTTAGTTAATAAAAATAATTTTCATGATAAACAATACCAGGATGAATAATTCTATGACCTCTCTCCTTTTTTAGAAGACACAAGGCATGAGGATATGTTAGCAGAGGAGCAACATCAAGAGACTGAAATGTGAAGTCACACAGACAACGATTCTATCCTTTGAAGTAGTCACTGCCCAAGTGGAACGAAAGAGGACACAGGAGGACTAGGTCATCTCAAACACTACACTAAAAGTCAGTCACAAGTCAGTAGAAATCATTTGCAGTTATTTCTGTCCAAGTAATCACAACCAATCTCTGTCACACGTATTTCTGGCAAATCTGAATTTTCAGTTCTAAGAAAATGAGTTATGTCAATTGTACAAATCAGACAATAAAATAATATTAGAAAGCTCAGAATGTTCACTAGTAAAAGGAGGGTGAATTCAGCATGTGAGTGAAGTATTCTCTTAAATGGAGGGTGAATTCAGCATGTGAGTGAAGTATTCTCTTAAATGGAGGGTGAATTCAGCATGTGAGTGAAGTATTCTCTTAAATGGAGGGTGAATTCAGCATGTGAGTGAAGTATTCTCTTAAATGGAGGGTGAATTCAGCATGTGAGTGAAGTATTCTCTTAAATGGAGGGTGAATTCAGCATGTGAGTGAAGTATTCTCTTAAATGGAGGGTGAATTCAGCATGTGAGTGAAGTAATAATTTTTTTCATCCATTTTCCTCAATTTTGACATAATGTTAAATAATCAAAGAATGCAGATATACATCAGTCAACTATGTACTATCAAGGATACAATATGCACTATATAGTTGTTTGGTTCTGTGAGCTGAGTTAGCAACTCCTCATCTGGAACAGTTGGATAGGGAGGGAAGGGAAGGGGGGGGGGTTGCAAACTAAAGGAAGAAAAGAATCAGCTGCAACCAACCAAGTTTGTTGGGGTTTTTTGTTTGTTTGTTTTTTGCTAAATGTATATATACTATACACGGCTGTGTGTGTGTGTAAACAATAAATGCTGAATAGCATATGCAGCCTGGAGTAATCTTCACAGTAATTTTGTGGTCTGGCCTTCACTACACCAGAATAGGAAAGTACGTGTTTTAGCATTACACAATTTATGTTATATTATACATCAACTAAACAGCTCAGTAGCGTGCTTGTGAAAGTTAACAACATCAGCTGACTGGAGCGAATGTTTATGAACCCTTGACTGCCCTCTGTCCTCTGTTGTGATTTATTACGGTGAACCCAAACTAGTGAGTTATTACTCAATACTATAAACTGAAAGATAGCATTGGCTCAGCTGGTTATGTTTTGATAGTCTGGGGATAAGTGTACCATTAGACAGCAAGCCAGTGAGTTGGGCTGGCCCATTCACTAGAGGGCTAGACATGCTGTTGGAGTTCAAAGGTTTATGCATGAAACAAATAGTAAACCATGACCTAGTACAATATTTGGACACAGTTGATGTGCTGGTAGGACACACAGTACAGACACCACACCAACATGTATACATTGCTCCTCTCTGAATAAGTCTCTTATCAAGTCATAGCTACATTCGGTGAGTACTTCAAGTGTTTCTCTGAAGGTTTGGTTGATGGTATATTAGTGTTACCAAACCACTTGCTCCAGTTCCGGACTGGGGTAAGTAGATTTGAATCCAATTTACATATCAAATTACATGTGTTTTATAAGTGCAGTATATTACAAAACAATTGAAGTCACTGGATGACTGTGAATTTAATCAACTCCACACAGGTGGGCTGAAACCACAGGCCAACTGATACTACAAGTCTATGAGTGGAGATGGGAATGTGGAGGGAATGTGGGGTGATTGGTGGTAGAGTTAGAAGAGGCTATCTGCACACTCAGCAGCAGTGATTGCAAGTACTTGATAGCACTGTGGTCAGCCATTATAGTGGTGGCATTCTCCCACCAGTAGAATTCCAACTTGTTCTCAGCTTCAGTGACCTAATAATAGAAAAAGTTTATTTAGAAAAATAATAATAATATATTTTAAATACCGTTGCTATATTGTTGTCAGGTGTAATAACTTGGCAAGTGTGCAATAACACTTGCCCGGTATTTAAAATAGTTAAAGCATGAGCGCTTAGTGCCTAGTACATTTATCGCACTCAGTCCTCGGGCCTACGGCCCTCGGGCTGTCGTGCAATAAAATCGACTAGAAACTAAGCGCTCATGCTTTAACTATAACATAATAGATAATAATGATGATGATAATAATAATAATTTAAAAATAACAATAATTAATAATAATGGCTCTGTAGTATGCTAATTACTGACAGATGTGTTCAAGTAAACATCAGTGGAATTTGTTATTTCTAGCAAGCAGTTGAAAGAATATACTGACCAAATGATAAGAAATCATAGCTTCACAAGTTTGATAAAATGAATAAATTAAAATCACTATTTTTCTAACTTCCAAATTAACAGAAAATTTTGTTTCACCTATAACCAAGATATCAGTTGGTAAAGTTCAGCTGATGCCTGGATTTGCTTCGCTAGATTTGTCAGGTTGTGTGTTTAATTCACACAATCTGGCGATGACTTGCTAGTTTGGTTGTTTCATCCACGCAATACATATTGCACTATAACCGTGCGCGGACAGTTTTAACTTTTACGCGCGCGCGTATATACAGGTCTTCACGTACGACAGCGCGCAGGATCGTCGGGAGCGGCCAGTTTTTCTTGCTGCAGAAGACCGGTTGTCGCGGGGCAAGATACTTCTGTTATTCGTGTTGCAGTACGTGTATTCTCAAAATGTCGCAGCTGTGGTGGCAGAGCATCATTTCTAGCGTTGTTCTGAAATGTTTCGCTCTAATAATTTTACTGAGTAGTACAGCGACAACGCAGAAGTGGGATCCCGCGTTTGTCGATGTCGATCCTCTTTCTCCGGTTGTTTACGACTGTGAGTGCAGGACAAAATGCACGGGTCGATCGTATGTAGCATTTTTATTGTTCATTTTAATAGTTTATTAGCTAATTATTCGATAAATTCTCAATTAGCAGCTACATGTTAATATCATCAATGCCATATTTATAACGACTGTGTGAACATTTGAATTTATTTTACAGTTCATGGGACAGATAGGATATGCATCAGTCTGTCCTCCTCAACCACAGTGGTGGTGTCTGCAAACCTGACAGATCCGGCTTTGTCATTTTCTGTGGATATGTCCTCACATGTAGGCATCAAGTTAGCTCAGACAAGGAGGACTTGTTATTATAATCCGCAAGAAATGTGTCTTATTCTTATCGTCACCACCAGCAGTTCAAATCTGACCGAAGGAGAATTCAATATCTTCTACAACAATATGACAACCAAGCTTTCTCATGGTTCGTAATAAATTATATAGCTATTTAACTAACAAAAAATATATAGGATTGGGGTGAGCAATAATTTCAATACAACCTGGCGATGAATCATTGAATGATTTCAATATAGCTAATCACAAAAATTTTAAACAGCTCCAGATTACTGGTTCAAAGCATGCACATGTTCGATATCTGTCCATCCTCTAGGTCCTCTTGGTTTCAGTGACCCCACGGGCAGCAATCGTGTGCTCATATTTACCAACAACACTGCAAAGTTGTTGTACCGGCAGACTGTCCTCAGCAGCTCTGCCAACATGCCCAACACAGGGAGGACCAGTGTGAATTTTCAAGTGTGCTCTGATGGAAATATTGCACATTTCCAGGCTTCTGCATTCCCATTGGCCGACTGTAGAGTAGGAACGGGTGCTGGAGGCTTCTCCGTGCCGTATGCCATCAACCTGGTGTACATTGGCTCTCACTCCCTCATGGGTCAGCACTCCAATGTCATCTCCTCAGCGGACTGCAGGACTCCTACGGTTGGCACGTCGTACGAGTTTATAGCACTCGGTAAACAGCTTATTTACTATTGTTGTCATGTGTGTGTGTTCTAAATGGCTCCAGTCTACCTACTGATGCTTTTTCGCAGTAAAATGCATTTTTTTCCTTCAAACAAATGGTACTGAGATCTAAGTGTAGAGAGCTACAATTCCATTGTACAAAAATGGCTGGAATAACCTGCTATTGTTCCTCACTATATAATATTAATACTATGGTGTGGTATTACAAACAAACAAAATTAAAAAGCTTTACTAAGTATGCCTATCCAAAATTTCATATTCCTTTGCAGATCTAAAAATTATTAAAAAATCCACAGCATTGTTTCAATTTACTGGAATTTTGATTTTTCACAAAGCTGGCCAGCTACTTGCGTGTGTGTGTGTGTGTGTTTGGTGTAAGGTAGTCCAGTTTGATGTGTACACAATGTCCGTTCTCTTGCACAAGAAGGTGGCAATGACTGATGGCCAGTTTGCACATAATGGGTCAGGGTTGAAAGATACTGAGCCCTTGTTGTTAAGCTATGAATATCATTATGTGGTACACTCAGCACCTTTGGCTGATGCAACCTCTAAATAATACACTAACCTAATTACAGTGCAGATGTCAGCAACTGTGCTCTCCCTTGAGTATATTAGCCTCATTTAAAACACCAACTTCAAAACTTGTTTCAATCAATTTTTTTAATTTTTAAGTAACAATAGTTTACAAGTTGCGTGTGTTTGTGTGCATACATGTGTGTGATGGTATATTTAGATGCTGGCCTATTCACACCATCAATGCTGACACCTCCCACTACCACGCCACCACCCCCTTATGCCACTATCAGTGATACTCCACCCACTGCTGCACCCAATATGACTTTTGGTGAGACTCTAGTACTCACATTCAGTGAAACACTTATTTCAAATGCTTTTGATGACATGAATGCCACCAGACTTTCTATGGCAACTTCCGATCACAAACATTATTTACTGGATTTTTTTGCATTTTTACAGCAGCCTTCATTTCTATACCGCTGGTTGCGGTGTTGATTGTCTGCTGTGCAATTGGACTGCTATTCCACTGTAGGAAGAAAAGAGAACAATACAGAATCAACAATAGATACCAAGAAGAAGAAGAACGCATACCTGACAGAGTGATTCCAAAACTTGCCACAAAAGTGGATGAGGTTGAGGCGGATTATCCTGATGCTACTGGAATCGATCATGACACAAAACAAGACATTCGCACCCCCGCTGTCTGCCCTCCTCAAGCTTGTGTCTCCGTTCCGCACTCATCGGCTTCTCTTTCTCATCCAAACACTGCACCAGTGGTGAGAAGAGAGAATTCTGTGACGGACAGTAAGACCACAGATTATATGGCGAAGATGGACACAGATTGCATACCTCACCAATGCTGTCAGCCTAACGTAGCCATCGGCTTAAATAGTTTAAATCAGAGTGTGGACACGCTCCTCCTCAATACTGGAAAAATTCTCGATAACCAGGAAACCATCAGTGAGTGAACTAACCCAGCACTAACTGTAATGTTTAATTATGAGGGCCACCTGAAGGTGTTATCTGTAACCAGCTTCTAAAATTACCAGTACTTTTTACCAAGTGTAATGTATTTTCATTGCAGTTAGCAACCAATATCAACAGGAACTGGTCGAACAAGCTCTAGATTCAGAAGTAACGGAATGTTGAGGAGAACACCCAGCAATGCTGACAGATAATCACTCGTGCACACACATACCCCGGACTATCACTTGTTTAACAGAGTAAGGCCTCATCTCAGTCAGTATTCATTCATTAATATAAAGTGCATTATTGTAAAATAAATAAATGAATAAAAAAGTATGGAAATATTCAAAATAACAAACTGTGACAATTAGCTTTGTTTATGACATAACTATGACAATGAATTTCCCTGGGACTTCCCCCTCTTCCTACACGTGGTTTTGGGGCCAGGCAGCATCACTTTGCCTATGGCGTGATGTTTAAAGTTTAGACATTCCTGTTGCCATACCAACGACTCCTCACTGTAGCATGCTGTAGCAAGCTCCACAAGATGAATACTAGTATGTAAACACCAGATGGCCCAAGGATAATTAGGCCTTGAGAAAATTGTGTTGTTTGTTCACCATATAATAGTCCAGAGTGACGAGGAATGGGACAGCGTGGGTTGATGTGTTGGATAAATCATGATGAGTACCTTTACACTGTGAGAATTTCGGGCATAATTGAACCAGAGCGTACTTGATATGTCAGGATTTAAAAGTACATTATTTTGTAATTGTAGCTATAGGAATGAGTATGTTGTGTGCAAATGAATGAGAGAGTGGGGTTGACTGGGGGTGTGGGGTCTGGTGTTAATATGGTGAGGAACCATATGCATATTTAACCAAGTTAAACAACACATGTATACATATTGTATCAGTGGGGTGCTGTATGCAAGCATGTGCAAGCTATGCTCTACTCTTGCTATCCATTGTAATGGCCACAGTAGATGTCCTATACTCACTTCATAGTGCCGTAGACACGTCATCCAGACATGAAACACGAATTCGCTCTATCAGAGTAGACATCTTCATGCCTACGTCACTTCATGTGAGGTGTGCAGTGTGGACTTTGTTTACTTCTGTTGTAAATATACCCCTTATTTGGCGGGGGAGGGGGGGGGGGAGGGGGGGTTTAACCAGGATAATTCCCTATAAACATGATTCTGCAAATTCAGTGTGACCTCATAACTCATTCATCACTGGTTATGAGGTAAGGTTGGTAATTCAATATATCTATTCCTCGAAAATGACAGTCCATAACTTAAGATTAGCTTTTAATAGAGACTCCAGATATTGAATTGCTAAATAGTTGGAATATTTCACATTTTTATCTATTTTTGTTTCTGACTTGGAGTAGCCACACCAACTCTTAATACAAAATCTGCATTCAAAGAAAAAATAAGAAAAAAGCCCCAACAAAGCCAATTAACAAATCCTTTATGAATACTTTCTCGTCCATAAAAGCAAAGTATATACGTAGCTATTTGGGCATCAGGACGTAATGTATGTGTGTGTGTGTGTGTGTGTGTGTGTGCGTGATTCCACTCCAGGACAGGCATGAGAATGTGTGGGAAGTGATGACAGAGATTTGCCAGGTCATTGCCAGGCCAGAGTACTGATAACAGGAAGGAGTGGATAATTAAACCACAGAGACCATATTAGTGGGGCAGGTCCGATGGAGATCACTCACTCACTGTGGTGCTGGGTAAAAAAGTGATTCTCATTTCATTTGTAATTTCTTTTAAAATATCCAAACTGCATGCATGCCTTCACCAAATCAAAGCAAGCTGGAGAGAGTTAATGAGGTGAGGAGTTCAAACCAGTTCCAAATCACTTGGAGAGCGTAGCTCGTTGAGTCAAGGACGTGTCAAGTGGGTAGCAACCAGGATTGCAGGTCTAGCATCTAACACTCGACTGAACACACTGTGGTGTGTCCGTCCAATCATAATTTCAAATAGTGTGTAGTCAGTCAATCAGTCCATATGGCAACTTGAGTCAATTAGTGAACCTGGTAAGTAAATGTAGCGTTGAAGGAGGAAGGGGTTGGGAGGGGGGGGCATTATATGATAAAGTGGGTCGTGGTTGAAGTAGGTTGAGTTGAGTTGGATTGATAAGACAGAGCAAATATAAGTTGATTGTGACTGACAGAACCATCTCAACTTATTCAAGTAAAATAATCCTGTGATGTTTATCCTCAGCAATGAACCAGATTTAAACGCCAGTGTCAGTCGGTTAAAGTGGTAGGAGACATAAACTCTTCCTCACAGATGGCCCAATTGGTATTCTATCAGTTCATGCGTCTAATAATACTGTACAAGTAGTTCTTTTTTTTTCTTCTTTTTTTCTTTTTTTTTTCTTTTTTTCCTTTTTTTTCCATAGATAATTTTACACAATTGCTGTGTTTTTTGACACCTAATCTGGGCTTTGGTTCCAGCTCTCTTATGGGCACGCAGCACTTAGGTAGGTTCAGGTGACTATTTGGGTTCAGTTATGGAAACCCTAAATTATTTACATGACTCTAAGGGAGCTTTGAAGTGGTGAGAAATCCATGAAGCAGTATTAATCCATGAAGCAGTATTAATTCTTGCACAATCCCAAATATACACAACTATTCACTTGTGTGTGTGTGTGTGTATGTGTGTGTGTGTGTGTGTGTGTGTGTGTGTGTGTGCACTGAGGTGGATCATGTCAGGTGGAATGGATCTGACTAGGAAGCGGCCATACCTGTGGAAAGTGGATCCAATTATACATCCTGACTCAAGAGCTCTATGTGATGACACTTTTGCTTTAAAGTTGCCATGTTGTATTTTCAGGCCCATAGCTAATTGCTTTATATTAACCAGTTCTGATAATTAATGAGGCAGGCAGACAAGACTTGGATTGTGTGGTCATCATTAATTGCTATAACCAGAGCCTAAATACAACAGAAAAACTTACCTCAGAGGATTTTGAGTAGTTGCATTTCTGAACAGATCCTCAAGGAGTAACCTAAATAACTAGCCAAAGCACCAAATAATAGTAACAGATCATTTTAAGTCTCCTAGCCCTGCTAATAACCAGCCCCCTAGAACTCACCAAATAATAATAGTAGCACTAGCTATAGTTTAGATAGGCTATTTACCACAGCTGGCAGCAGCCCGAAAAGGTAGCTGCCCAGCAGCTGTCGCTGCTCTTAACCCCAGAATCAGCTGGGAAGTTTAAGTCTTAGTTTATACCCAGCCAAAATCGATCTCACTACCGCCAAAATCCAAAATCGATCCCACTACCAGCTAAAATCGGACCTCACCACCAAAATCGACCCACTAACCCCAATTGACCTCACTACACCGATCTCACTACTCTGTCAACTACGCCTCGAGCCAACTCACTACGCCAAAATCGATCTCACTACCTACCACCAAAATCGATCTCACTACACCTATGGTCTCACACCTAATTTAGTGGGCATGCTCAGCACCTAGCTAAACCAAATGTAGCAGCCTGACATCCCCTGGCTTCGCAGACCCTTTTCCTTCCCTATATTGGTGGGTAGGGAGGGAGGAAAGGGCGCATTCCTCAACCTCCCAGTTTATTCCACGTTGATAGCTATGGAAGATCAAGTGGTGAAGAGTGTTTGAAGTTACAGTTTCATGCAGTAAAGCCAGAGCAGATAGGGAATTTTGAAAAGAGATGTTTTATAGCTCCTCCCTACAGGGTACCAGGGTACGGAAAGAGTGCTTGTTTCCAGAGTTTGTCACTTGTATATGACCAACTCCTACCCAAGTTGTGAACCAGCCATTTGTTATTGAAACACCACAGTCACAAGGAGACATTCAAACAAAATGTTTACTTGCAACGAAATGTTTGACTTGCGATAGATTTTAGCCTACGCATTAATGACAATAAACCTGTGATGGATGTCATTTGCACAAGAGCTACCAGACCCATTCCTTCCTCCCCCCTAGAGCAGTGGCTAATAGTACTAACTGTAGCTATTAATAGATTTCCAACTTTATTTATAGCACTTAATTCTTGTTCCTCCTTATTCCCTTACTATCTGTTCCAGTTGCTGACACTGCAGCTATAAGTTGACATAGTGGGGTTTCAGTTTACTATGGTCACAGCCACTATTGTGCATGTATGTGTATGTGTGTGTGTGTATGTGTTGGGACCAAGTGTGCAAGTCATTGACAAGATACATAGACCACAACCCTACAGTTGAACTCACATAGACATGCTTTACCCCATTAGCTGGATCATCACAATTAGAACTACCTCTACACGTACTTGAATGGAAAGAGAGAATAAGAAAAAGTGAGATGGGTGGAACGGGGGGGGGGGGTGGAGGGAGGGGGGGGGGGGGGGGGGGGGCTCGGGGGGCGGGGGGGGGGGGACCGGGAGGGAGGGAGGGGGGTGGGAATGGATTGTGAATAATTTCATGAACGCTTTTCTTTTCACAAGTGAAGTCCTAAAAAAATTATTAATGATTTTGTTCTTCACTTCTGCTTTCATGCAAAGATCTTCTGGTTTGAGGCTTCCTTCTGGAATGCTTTCCAAGATATAAACATGTTACGTCTGAAACATTTTTTTTACACTTCATTGAAACCTGCCTCAATGGTTAATGGATAATTTATAAGACTGAGATGCCATGGAAACCTGACTCCAGTGGGAGCAAGGTCGTCTACAGAGGCTACTACTGTCGATGCAGCCGGGATGGCTGCTGGTGCTATCATAACTTCTCAGATCTGACACACTTGCTCCGGCATCTAATCTCATTACGCCGATCATTTGGCATAAGTTCAAATTGTCTCTCTCACTAAGCCATCAAGCTGAGTGGCAGGGAGGAGTGGCCGATGCATGCCTGCACTAATGGTATAATGGGTCTCGATAAACAAACCAGTTTGTCACTCAGGCCAGTGACCGCAACTAATAGTTCACCTGCACTAGCGACTTGCAAATCGTGCCCAGCTGGACGTACAAGAGTTGTGAGTGTACAATATTGTAAGCTAGATACTTTTGCTATGTGCCAATGCCAGGGAATAGTCAGCTGTGTCTTCTATCCTTTATGCAGAATAAATTATTGTCAAAAATAAGCCGAGTGCTATCATGAGACTTGGAATGTCCAGGGAGATAGGGAGCGGGAGGGGCTAGGACAGCTGAAGAAGGTGGACAGGACTACTACAGGGAGAAGGAGTGGAGAGTTTGGAGGAGAGTGGAGTTGTAGTGCTGCTGCTTCAGTGAGGTGTCAAGAAGTGTATGATAATGAAAGCTCATAGTGTTTTGGGGAGAGGAAATTCTGGAGAAATCTGGGTGTACTTATTTAATAATAATAAATAATAATAATAATAATAATAATAATATTAATAATGGTGCTATGAGGAGGAAGGAAAATATTGTAATGGGCAAGTAGTATTTTTTTGTTTTTGCTTAGTGGACGGAGTTAGGTGATGTGATATGTAGGGTAGAGAGTAAAGGTGATGTGATATGTAGGGTAGAGAGTAAAGGTGCTGCACTTCTATTCTTCTATTTTGTATGCCTTCTTCCTTCTTCCATTTCCTTATTTTGATGTGACAGTAAATAGTGTTTTTCTTTAACACTCAAGAGCTCGCCTCTAGTGAGAGAAGTGTATCAAACTAGACATTAAATAGTACATGCAATGAAATCAGTGGTGGGCTTTAAAGTGCACTTAAACTCTAGCCATAACAAGGATACTGGTAAATTAGATTTTTAATTAATTAAATTGTCACTTTCAATCAAGTCAGCCCTGCCTTCTCTGAGGACTATGTCCGTCCTTAAGGAGTGGGAGAGCAGAAACAGTAAACAGAGATAAAAATCCAGTGTCGACAGAGGAAGTTTGTGGTTGCTAGAATCAAAAGTTCCCAACGAGCTATCAGAGGCAGATGGAAAAGCTGACATCCCATAATTTCTAATTGCCTGACGCCATTTATTTTTTTCAGACGTGATCAAGCATGATTCCCACCTCAGCCTAGCAAATCAAGATGGCTGCATCCATGTTGACAAAAGACGTGTGGTTATTTCACTAAAGGCTTCTCCTTGTTCCAGCTTGTTCAATGCTTGTTCTAAATCTCACACTTGATGTCCAGTAATTTGTTAAGCAAGAGATGTGTGATGTTTACGGTCACCTCATCTTGTGGAACTGTGGCTAGTTTTTCTCAGGACATTTGTGTAGCTTCCTAGCAATATACTACAGTCTCCTATCACATCACATACTTATTACAGCACTCTAATGTAACTTATACCCTTTACCAATCTGCTGTTACACTTCACTCAAAGTGGTCTATTGTAGCTGATACCCTTTACCAATTTCTACTGTACTTGACTCTACTAAAATGGATCCCTTACCATATTTAGACTTTGTGATCACAATGCATTTTTACCATAATTTGCCCTTACCTTAGGTTGAATGAAGCAATGCCTATAAGTTTATTAACACACTTAACATTAAATCTTCTGTCATCACATTCTATCCTGTTGAGTATAAGTAAACCACGAGTCATCATATCTTTTTCTTTTTTTTGGTGACCATCCAGTGATCTGACAAGAATACCACTTCACTACGTTGTATGACAGTGGTTGGCCACACTTGCTCCAATATTATGAGCTAGTAATATTTGTAACGGTTACAGTCATATGTGAAATGTCTCCAGCATGGCCAACATAGTGGGCATATAGGCCATCAACGGTGGGTCCTATGGCACTTTAAGTTGCTATATTTGAACAACTCATTCAGGAGCACAGAGGGATAAAAAAAATAATAAAAAAATATATATTAAATTTATAGTCAATAAGCAAAAAGCCAGCATTATGGGGGGGAAAATAATGATGTTGATTTGACACTGGAAAATGTGTAGCGATCAAACAATAGCATACAAGTTAAACAGTTACATTCAGTGACATCTGCCTCAGCAAGAAAACATCTTCAGACTTGGCTTCACTACCCGTGCAAACAAGCTTTTTCAGCTTTATTCCACGTGCTTTTAGCTTCCAGAGTTTGTTGGCCAACAAGAACTCGGTGAGTCCTAACTGGTTTCCACTCAAGTCTAGAGTCATGCGGTTCAGATGAGGAAGAGAAAAAATGGCTCCGAGTAATAATTCGAGGTCGGCAACGGGCAGACTCCCAAAATAGTTGCCTGACAGATCGAAATATTGAAGTTGTATTTGCTCACTACTCTTGAGCAGTGCATCAGTGAGAAGTGCAGCCAGTCCCTCTGCCTTCTTCTTGCTAGCGCTGAGGCGCAAACATTTCAGATCACAACATCCTAGAATAACAGACAATAGATTTCCAGACAACGTGGATGGAATGTCTACATCCACCACGGCTAGCTCTCGAATGCAAACATCTTTACACTCGTAGGAAAACAAATGACTTGGGGTTGGGCAGACGTCATTAAGCTCGAGAGTGTGTAGATGCAGTAGCGGACAGCTGGAAAGTAGTTCAACTAAAGCATCGCTCAACTTTAAGTTTTCAAGTGGAGAGCACTGTGCTGGCATAGTTGCTTGTTTAATGCTTCAGTACCCAGTGTTGATAAGTTGTCATGGTATATGTGAACAGAGTCCAGAATTAGAGACCTCGGCTTCTCGTGCGTGCCTTCTATACTGAATAATCCCTGCAGCAAGTTTCTAAAATTAGAGTCCAATAGTACGGTGGACGTCAGAGCCAGTGACCTGAATCCTTCTCTAGACATAAGGTTGTTACAGACAACACTGGAGAGTTTGAAGAAGTACGGGGCATTTGTAGGACATTCGGCAAAGCTGCCCCGAGACGGCCAGTTAGTCAGTGTAACAGTTTCAAGCATGCTCTGAGATTCCAAGACAGAACCTAATGTCATAGGAGCATCAATGCTAGGCATGCCATCTGGTGAACCTGAAATCACACTGATGTTCCTGAGAGAGCAATAAGGGAGATTCACCGAGACACTCTCTACTCACGGGGCCATCACCACAATCGCACTTTCATCCTTACAAAATAGATCCAAAGCAACCATCCGGAAATCACTGCAGCTGTCTGCCATGATCAACGACTCGAGCTTCGGCGATTCGTGCGAGAGAACAGTTTTAATAGCGTAGAGAGCTCTGTAGTGAAAATTCTTGTCGTCCTCCCATAATCTCTCATGTTCAATGTCCCAGCTATTCATTGCAGCATCGTCAGATACAACAATGATTTCTCTGATGTCACCCAATAGTTCCCTAAATGCTGCTCTGGTGTTACCTTCCACAGGTATTCCGTTGGTGAAGAAATGGGAGTAGTAAAAAAGACTGCAGGATAGAAAAAGAGTCTTTGGATGGTACAAACATTTGCTGGTAATGCAAAGTGCAATTTCGCTGGCAGACTCTAGTTCACGCTCAGTATAACAATCAGGTAACAACGCACTATAGGGTATGGTGGGAAAGAAGTTCTGAAAGCCAAATAGCAATTCATGGACAATATCACGAAACTGATAATAAACGTCGTGAGTGGCACCGCACACGTTAGCGAGAATTGCAGTGACGACGGCAAAATAGTAGTCTTTCCAATCAAAATGGTTCCTGAAGTTAAAAGGTGTATTTGGAGGAAGTCTCAGATCACAAATGTTCCTCCACACCGCATCCAGATCTATTCTTGTACTGCCACTGAGTCCTCGAGTCTATTACATCCACTGCAGGCAGACGAGTGAGTAGGAGTTGACGGAGTGGAGCTGGAAGGTGTGATAGCTCATCAGGTGTGAAGTGCTGAATATTCACTACAAGGTTCATGTAGCACAGGGCCTCAAGCCTTTCCATTCCACGCATCTCTTCAACTAACAAAAAAATAAATAAATAAAAATAAAAATAAAATATATATATAATACTTATAGCACGAGTCAGAGTACAATATGGGAAAATATTTTATGAGCACGCAAAATATTTTCACGAGCCAAAGGCGAGTGAAAATGTGGCGTGAGAGTAAAATATCATTCCCATATTGTACGACGAGTGTGATAAGTGATTTATTGCTTCTTTGAAATTTTTCTCAACCGGTTACAATACAATTTTCATTGATTTTACTCGCTACGCGCGACAAGTAGCGTACAATATAAACCGTACAATATGGGAGAATACAGAACGTTCGCGTGATGCGGAAATATTCAAGTAAAAATATCAAAGCTGCAATAAATATTATTATAATAGTTAAACCATGGGTTCGAGGAATTACTGTCCCGATCCTGGTGGTTATCTAGCCAGATCAAGCGATAATTTCAAGGGTTGCCATGGTTTAACTATTATACCATAGTTACCAGCATAAAAGACCAAATAAACAGAGAGGATATTGTTGTTTTTGAGGTTAAAAGTATGTCCAGTCACTTTGCGAGTGTCCTTCCAAAATACCAGCTACTAGAAGTGCACTATGTTCCTATTCCACCGCCTTCACAAAAAAAACAACTGATGATAGGGCAATTAGCTATGCCCAGTTAGGTTCACAGAACAAGACTTTATAGCTACTTCATTAAATCATTCTCCATGTCAGTTTACTTCAGACGTGATGGAGTGGCTTTTCAAAAAAAAAAGAAGCTTCGTACAAGTATAAAAAAAAGATTTTCCATCATAGCTAAAAGAACCATGATAGCTATATCCCTTATGCCATAGTTGTTTCTGCATCTCACTCCATTTAGTTAAAAACAACAACAACAACAAACTCTTCTATTTGCAAGGGGAATAACATTTTTAATACGTGGCTGCTACCAATGTATAATATATTATTCAAGCAATACACTTACCTAGTAAGTCACACAGGCAAGTATTTCAGCTACCAGTTCAATTAAATAATTCCAGTTTCCAAAATGTACTGCTTGCGGTTGCTATTTAAATGCGCGCGCAAGGTAAACTTGGTAAAAGGTCGTCATACTTATAGAATTTATGGTATGAATGCCTGGGGGGAGATGTGAGTGTGTGAGTGTGAAATGACATGATGAAATGATATAAATAAAACTGTACTGTTCAAAAAAAAAAAAAAAAAAGATACCAAAACAAAAACAAAAAAACAAAAACAAATGGGAATGGAAATTTGAATGTCCGTCCTTAGTCGATGGGTGTGCTTTGTAAACAATCGGTTCTGCTACCCTATAAAAGAAAGGAATCACCTTAATAGCAAACTTACAACAACTATATATTGACTTTACCTTACTGTGGGTCGGCATTGGAATAGAAGGATCTTCCTTGACAAGACTGGACAATTCTACCACAAACAACAACTTCACCAGCAGCAACATCATATCAGTAATGTCTACCTTGAGCAGCAATAAATCTGAGCTCCGACAACTCCACCTGGTCAGAATCATCCTCCGCAGAGAGAATACTAACCACAGCATTCCACAGAGAAGGTGTGTTGTCTGTCGAGATTCCTGTCATGAAGGGAAGACAGAGACAATGAAGGGATGTCAGAAACAACCAGTCCCTCCGATTCTCACAAAGATGCTTGGGAAATCTCACCACATACACAGCTTGACTTGTGTCTCAAAAACTTTAGCAATTGCTTTAGCATATCTCACCCTTTATCCTCTGTGGTCAATTATAATTATAACACTGCACATAAGTACGCACATGATGTCTGCCTAGTCCTAAGCCAGTTTTTCAAGTCCACACCACTTATACTAAATCATGAAAGAAATTTAAAGTTCACAAAGGAGCAGAAAGAGAACGAGAAAAAAACCCCACTACTTGCAAGTAAGGAAAAACACCCACACCTGATGTAAATCAGAGCCCAGTGAGACGGGCTATATCTCCTACTGGTACAACGACTAACTCACCTCTTCTGACAAGCATGACCAAGAGTACTGCTGTGTTCAGCATCGTTGCTTTGTTAATGGACGCCATACCTGTAGAAAGAAGAGACTACTTTAGCACTGACTAAACTGTCTTTATCACAAAATCCTCATCTTCCTAGCCAGTGGGCCACTACAATCAACTCAAGATATAATATTGTGGGAAATGATAATGATCAAAACAACATTGCAGTACTACAGGACAAGGGGGGGGGGGGGGTGTACTTAAATGATGACCCTTTACCACACCTACTACTTTTACACATATGTATATAATACGTATGTATAAATGCATGTATGTATGTCTATACGTAATACATACATATATTTGGCTAAGAATTTTGCCATGGTAATTGACAAGGGAAGAAGTTTAGCAAGGCAGAAGAATAAATGTCAGGTTTAGAACTTACTCGTTATTGCTTTAATCAATAGAGATGCTATGAGATTGAAGGAGTCCTTGAACTTGACAACATCTCGTGGAGATGTGACACAAATATTCTGCAACAACCCACAGCAAAGACAGAACCTGTCTCCCACATCACTGACAGACAGAGACAAACAAAGAACAAGACATCAACTAACCAACTCACTACAAAAAACAGGAAGACTGAGGAACACGAGATAAGAGAGGGAAGCAAAAGACCCAACAGAGAGGAAGCCCTAACTACAGTCTCTCATGGGCAAAGATACACACAAATAAAATTCGGGCTGAGATTATAAACAAAAAAACAAACAAAAAAAAAACCTCTCTCTCTTCTCCCTCCTGCATCCATGAAAAAAAGATTACTTGAATCAGTTTAATTAATTAGGAGAAAAGTCACACCCCAGCCTGTAGCAAACTATCCACTGACTACATCACTCTATCCCACCACATTGATGTTCCCAGCAGCAAGGCGAGGCTTCCCATGTATCCCGCCAATATCCCGGGCAATCCACTCCTCATGAGAACTGGTCTAGCTTTATCATCAGCTGTTAGATGACACAACCCAGGCAGCAAGAACTTGAGCAAGTCTTCCTCCTCCTCTTCCTCCTTCTTGCTGCCTGCACCACATGGTCTGGCAGAGCCAGTGAGGCGAAGGAGAAATGGCAACAGCTTGTATACGTCTTCCGTCAGAGAAAGGTCATCTTCAGCAAGCCACGCCCCCAATACCCGAAGAGCGGCTGCCACAATGGGATACTTAAGAACCGACTGTTCGTTTCTGATACCACTTCCCATGTCACTACTACTACTACCATTACTACTACTAGGAGCAGCACTTTCTGGTTCTGTTTCACTCATTTCAGTGGATGCCAACTCCAGCAGGAATACAACGGACGAGAAAGATTCATTCAGTGCTGTTTGGAGCTGCAATACGGTCTCGACACCAAAACAACCTAGAACAAAGCAACACACATTGCATATAATGTTGGATAAAGCGAAAAAAAAAAAAAAAAAAAAAAAAAAAAAGGTGAAGAACTTGTGATTATCACCTGAGTGTCCATCTTCACAACTGGAAAGTGTTGAAATGGTTGTCTCCAGAATTATAAAGCACGAACAAAGCAGCGCGGACTTTCCTGAAGCAGATTCAAGGTCACACCCATCCACTGCCATCTGAACTTCCTGTACAATAACATTCAAAACTTCATTTAATTAAGCATGTGCCTACCATGTGTGTGTGTGTGTGTAACAGCACGCGCATGTAGCAGCACGCACATGTAGCAGCACGCACATGTAGCAGCACGCACATGTAGCAGCACGCACATGTAGCAGCACGCACATGTAGCAGCACGCACATGTAGCAGCACGCACATGTAGCAGCACGCACATGTAGCAGCATGCACATGTAGCAGCACGCACATGTAGCAGCACGCACATGTAGCAGCACGCACATGTAGCAGCATGCACATGTAGCAGCACGCACATGTAGCAGCACGCACATGTAGCAGCACGCACATGTACCATGTGTGCCAATACAAGTACATGCCCCCCACACCTGATGCCACATGACTTACTTACCACTGCTACGAGATGCAGCCAAAGGTTCAGGAACTTGGTTTCCTTAGCCCCACCCACTGCCCATTCCAGTCCCCAAAGACTGCACATGGCTGCGGACAGGTGCATAGCCGCCTCCCTCCTCTGTGGGTCCACCTTGCTGAAGAAAATGTCCCTGAGGCCCTCCTTAATAGAAGTCACTATTTTAGCATCGTCAGACGCCTTGTGGTTAAAGAAAAACACATTGACTCCAGAAAAACTCTACTTGATGACACCTTACCATGTGGCCAGTCAGCCTTAGAATTGGGCAGAGCAGTGCACACAAATCAAACTTGAGCTGGTCCTACATACAGCAACACCACAAGAACTCTCTACAATAGCCACTCCCCCTCAACAATTATACCTATCCTTTGCATACAATCTTCAGTAAGACATATATAGGCAGGCAAGTGAAGCGAGCGAGTCAAACCCCACAATATTTGTCTTGGGTAACATGTCCAACTTTCTTCGCTTGTGGATTAAACTTGGAATCTTCAGGCATTTTCAAGAGGGCCACTGGTTCTAATCACTTTCCTAGTATCCATTATTGCTTCAGAAATCGTTAGCTGTTACCAGATGCTATACAAGCAAGTAAGACACACCTTCACACTACTAGTATGCAATAGTTTTGACACTTGGACTTGGGTAAGGGTTGACTAGCTAACATTTAGCACTGAACCATGACACTATGCAGTCACAAACAAGATGGATCACTATAGCAATGGGACACACTATATTACGTACAAATGTGGTCCTGAGGTGGAAATAGTATGCAACCTCTTACCCACCTATGACACATACGCATGCACACATATACACACATGCACACACACACACACACACACACACATACCTGTGTGGACCTGAACTTGTCTGAGAGAAGAGTGAGCATATCAATAACACTAGATTTATATCCTTCCAGTTTCTTCTCCACTAGCAGTCCTAGGAGACCGAGCAAGAGGTTCTTTGCCCTTTCTGACACTACAACGTGCACGCATACACACAAACATGTACGTACATTCATACACATGTAAGGACACACAAACACACACCAACACGTGCACATGCTAACTCATACACAAACATATATGACCCATAGTCTATATTATCAAGACACACCTCCTCTTATGCTAAAGAGACAAGATAATGGTGCAGCTTTATAAACTAAAATCCAGATAAATTGTCTAAAAAAGCAAGAAACCTTACTCAACTCGCTTTCTTTCTTCCACTTACCATTGTTTTGAGCTAAGTAGGCTTGTGCTAAGGCCACGAGGGACTGATGTTTGATTAGGTAATGGACACCATCTGCAGAACCTCCGCCAATAGCCTCAAGACACTGTAGAGAATCTTCGGCCAAACTACAACCTTCAGTTAAACTACGGGGAGAAATGAAACTGTAGGACACTTTCCTTTTAAGTTGGTTATCACTTGCTTACTTCAGTTGTATAAACTTATTGAAGTAAGGTATCTTGGCAGTGATTTGAGGATGGACCAACTAAACACAATAACAATGTTATTTCAAACTGCCACTTTAAAAACTTACTCACCATGTCCTCTATCGTGCAGAAGCAAGCCAAAATTGTAACAGCAATTTTGTGATAGGGATTTTCAGGACCATCATCTGGGCTGCTGTCTGTAATACAGAGAAAAATTAGCACAGTGATCTCCAACCGTACATGCAGCCTCCAGTTCAATATAAATTCAGTCTCACTGATCAAACTGTACATGAGCTTGAAGAATGGGTATTAAATCCTGTCTACCTGTTGCTATTAGGCGGTTAATAAAAGAAAATCCTACAGCTTTACAAACTCTTTTTCTTTCCAGCAAATCAATCTGGTCAGACTTGACAAGTTTGGCCACCTGCACCCAAATAATCCAAAATAAATACATAAAATAATCTAGTACTTCAATACCAGTAGCAGAGCAGCCATTTTATCATTGTCAGTCTTTGCATTATGGAGTAGTTTCAGGCATTTCTCCATACTTTTAACAACTCATTAAAATGGTAAAGTATCGTTGAATTCGGGAGTGTCTTGGTGAGCGTTATCAAGAGTTTTTGTTTTTTGTTGTTTTTTTGAAAACATTCCAAGAGAACATGAACATGGATGCTGTAACCTCGAGCTACTTCAGTCCATCCTCCCAGGAAGAGACGAAAGGTTTATCTACTTCGGTGTGGCAAGCCGAAGTAGCTTTGAGACTGAGTAAGCGATTATACGTCCGTGCAATCATTTTGCTGGTCACATTGATTGTCATAGTGTTATAGTGCTTTCTTTTTTTACTGTAACTTAGGTTTTCTCCGCAAGGTTTATGGTATTTTATCGGCGCAGTTGTTGCTGTCTGTTGTAATTGGAGGAATCTGTGTGGCTGTACCTCCAGTCACAGCATTTATACACAACAAGTATGTTAAACAATTTTCTATATGTACAAATTTATATTCAAAATGTTACGATACATTTTGACTTGAGGAGTCACAAAGGTCATATTCTCTGTGGTAATTCTAAAATAAACTAATATAAATAAGATCATGTTTACTGTTTAAAGTTAAGTTTATTAAATTTGTATTATGGTGTCCTCGTAAACTCAAGCTTCTTAGTAGCCTTGTTTACAACTCTTATCTCTTCCCATTTGATCCATGATGTATCTGTCAAGCATGTTCAGGTATAAGTAAAGCCTTCTCATCGCATTCTTAGGGTTCACCTATTCTATATGCATGTACAATCCCATAGCTGCCTGGTATGCTATACACTGTGGATGACTCAGCACCTTAAAATTCCTTTAACATCTATTAACCTTTTACTGGTATATTTTGGACGACCAGTTGGTAACATACAAAATTTGTGAATATTTTAAGCTATATTTCATTTTTGTAAAGACATTTCAGCAAAATTGCATTTTTAAAGCAAGTTGAGACTAAACGATTTACTATTAAGCAAAAAAAAAAAAAGTATATTAGTCCGCAAAGAGAAGAGCTAAAAATTCAGACTTACTATTCAAACGGTTCGAGCTGAAGTTCAATTTCCAATGATCTCAAGAGTTGTTACGAGGTTCAGACAGAGGGCACAGCTTATTCACCTTCTAGTTGCTGAATTCTGAGCTCTAGAACCACGTGCTATAAAATATTTTCGGGCAGACAGACGTTCAAAGGTAAGCATACCGGTAGCCATTATGTTTTAAAAATTGTAAAACGCAAAATACCGGTGCACTCTTTTTTTTTTTAAAGGAGAATTGAGAGCAGTCTAGTGCTGAGAATTCTTCACCAGTCAAAGGATTAAAATTCGCCATCGAATAGAAAAAGAAGGTAAGCTACAATTTCTCGATAGCCTATTGAAGAGAGAATATGATGGCTTGCTCACTTCCACTGTTGACAGAAAACTTCGCACACTTGGATAGATGCCTTCACTTTTAAGTCTGACCATTCAATAGATATTTAGAGAGAAATTGTACTTCTTACTATTACATACACAACAGGATTGAGTGAGAGTATTCAGAGAGTGTGTGTGTGTGCAGAGATTTTAGCATTAAGGTAACATTCAAGTTACGTAGGACTGATCCCATACAATACCCATGAACACTGGGTCATTCATAGTGTATAATATACCCTGCACTGTAGTACAGTATATATAGGTGAAACAACTAGAAGGCTTGAGCAAAGAGTGAAGGAATATCAGGATGACTGTAAGAGAGGGGTTATAAAATAACCACAGAGACTTCGATTATGACCCAAAAGTTAAATTTTGACAAGAAGTCTAAATGTCGGGTTAAGTTAAAATATAAATTTATTTTCTCTGTACACTGTTATTATTTATTTATTTATTTATTATTATTAGGGACAAGTAGCAATTGTTTACGCAATAGTACAGGCATTTCATTGTTCACCTTTTTTGCCAATTCGCTTGCTCTGACCAGAACACATTTATAGCAATGTGTTGTGAGGTTAAGCATTACCAATAATTAATTGGTGTTTGTATTAATTAACCTTCAGTGCATGTGCACGAGAGGGTTAAAGTTCTCGATTCTGTCAGTCATTCTGTCACACAACAAAAAGCAGATCTCAAAGATGGCAGCCTCCTGAAGATTGAAACAAGCATCAAAATGATGCACTGGACATTTTAAGTCCCTTGTGTGCCAGAATTTTTCGTTTCAATTTACTTTTTCAGAAAAAGCTAGTTAACTTTAGGCTGTATGATTATAAGTGATTGTTTGTAACACCCCCTGTTGTCACACTTTACTCATGTGAGCAAATAATTTCTTGCTGCCCACGGTAGTGTTGCTTCCTAGTCTTGATGGTTTCCGGTTGGAGTTCCCCGTTAAAACCACCTGGTAGGTGAGTGTCTCTTGCATTTAATTCTACCGTTTTATTGCAAAAGCGTGAGCTATGTATTGATACTACACCAAATGAGTTCTTTGGGTCTTTGTAATAGCTAGCTAGCTAGCTACTTTATAGTAACGCTGAGGGTTTGCGCCTTTGGTGCTCCATTTATTATTGTGATACAACAAATGGCATTTAGTGGGGAAGTGGGTGTGTTGTCCCTTACAGGTAGTGTGAAAGGTCCTATTTAGTAGTGCGGGCATGCCCTTTTCATACATTATATTCAACTCAGTTCCGACATTACTGTGGTGAGTGACAGCTAGAGCATAGAGACTAACTACTGCTCAACTACAGTAGGTTCTCCATTATGGGCAGCCCAAATAGCGGAGATACATCCAATACTGGACAGACAAGGGTCGTGTTACCAACTGCAAGTCCGATAAGAATGGTGTATTTGCAGCACCCAAATAGTGGCCATCTCTAAGTTCCAAACGAACAGAAGGTTGGCTAAAGAGACTTGGAATCAACAGTAAATGCTTCCCAAATAGCAATCTTGGCCACACCTCTTAATTATGGCTTGAGCCAAGTGACCAGTTGAGTCTTGTGCTCGCTGTTTTTACTCTCTGAAGAGTTGGCAGTCACACTTCTAAGCCAGTCCTTTCAGATAAACCATAGGTGGCCTAATTCATAAGCTGTAAATCTTAGCTAGATTGGCAAAATATTATTGTAGGACTCTGTGAACACCAATGGTTGCATTTCACCATCCAAGTGCCCAATTGGCCGGTGTCCTAACCTATCACCTATTAAGTGATTATTGTGTCGATGATACTTTACCAGACAATACTGTCACAAAGCTGTTGTAAGTAGTGGGTGGGATACTGCTAGGAGTAATGTGTCTCTGATGTAGAGTTACTATCATCACTCTGGATTTAAGAAAATGAAGTACCATTATAATAATATATAGCTGTGATACTAAATTTGTTATCATTTTCCTGCCCATGTGAATTAATTAGTTATAGTTTGCTTGTGTGTGATTATGTAGTGTGGTGATCCACCTCCTCCTGCTGTGCTTCACTCTAGTCACTCTCGCCGCTCTGATGGCCAATCGCTTCAACGCACCCAAGAACTTCTATCTCTTGATCATCTTCGTAAGACCACACCCATTTGAAATTGTAGTTCCTTCCCTTCTCTTGCTTTGCTCGTGTAATTGTTATTGTTGTTCCACTTCTCACTCAGTGTTGTTGTGTTGTTGTGATCAGACTGTGTTTGAGAGTCTTTTGCTGGGATCCATGGTGACCTACTACGACACGGACCTGGTGATCAAAGCTCTGGGTATCACTGCTGTGGTGTTTGTGGTCCTTACTCTCTACACAATGCAGAGCAAATATGATTTCAGCACCTGGGGGGCGAGGTGAGTACACGTAATGGTTAATGAATTATTGTTATATTTACTAATTTTTTTTTTTTTTTTTTTTTTTTTTTTAACTTTATCGTGTTGTTAAATTGCAGCCTTTTTACTTTCTTGTTGGTTCTTCTTCTTGGTGGGATTGTACAGGTGAGCTGCACTATTAGTGTTCTAGTAGTGATCACTTTGATTGGGAAAGACGTGCAATTGATACTTTTCATTGTGAACTATAATAAAGATTTAACATCATCCACATAGTTGCTGAATTTCTAGCAGTAATACTATCTTCACATTTGGGGTTTAGCGATAAAAAAACACTGTAAATTCAAGCCAGAGGTAGGGCTAATGGAAGACATGTCTTCCATCATTGAATTAGATCATCCACAGTCTAAGGTTACAACGGTGAATCCAATGTTCCCCGCCCCCTTCCAATTGAGTTGATTCATCAGATCACTTATTACAACAGTGTAGCAAGTCTGTGACTGTTTTACAGATTTGTGTGTGCATGTGATTTTTTTGTTGTCCTGGGATCATTCAATTAAGGTATTTATGTTTCATACTAACTATTATTTACTGTCTATCAGATGTTCTTCTGGAGTCCTGTCCTGGAGTTTGTCCTGTCTGTGGCTGGAACACTGGTGTTCAGTGGATTCATAATCTTTGACACCCACCTCATTATGCACGCACTATCTCCAGAGGACTACATTCTGGCTGCCATCAACCTCTACATGGATTTCATCAACCTCTTCTTACAAATCTTGAAAATCCTTCAGTACTTTCGGAGAGAATAGAATTGGACTCAAGAAGAAACTTCATTAGTGTTGTTATCGTCTCATCAATTTGTTCTCTTTTTTTTTTTTAAGTTTATTGGTAACTTTGTGCAATGATGAAAATATCTTGTACGTAACTAATTCAGTTATTTTAATGTGGGATTGAGGAGTGGTACCACCATTGAGTGTGAAATTACATTAGTTGTACTTTATTTAACAAAAATAAACAAAAGTGTGGTAATGACAACAATTACTGAGGACTATTGGAGCTATTTTGACTTGTTCCATCTTTCCTTTGCATCTGACCAAACTTTGGAAATGTTTGGGGCATTTGTGCTGTTTTGTGAAATAAATATACCGCCAGCAGCTCCTAAAACGAACCCAAGCATCAAACCTTTGTTGAGATTGCCTAAGACGAGTCCAGCTATGAAAGCCTTCACCACAATCGGCTCCATCAGGGGCTTCAGTTGGTCATCTACATCTTTACCGCGGTTATTTTTGTTAGTTCTTTCCATTTATTCGAGTCCAGTTCTTCCACAGATATCACGTTCAGATATTGGGGAATGGTGGTGGTGTAAACATAGAAGTCAAGCTATGCAGTTATAAACTTCGGTAAGGAATCGCTACTCCCGGAGGAAAGCGGGAAAAAGGGGGCCTAATAATCTACATTACTTATGTGGTTTATAAATTGTACCGCAAATTTAACCCTCTTTTTTGACATCACGTAAATCTACTTTGCTTTTATTTCGAAGAAAATCTCTGTGTAAGCATGTCGACGGAGGAGCCCCAAGATTCCTCCAGTTCGAGAGGCTCCATTTCCCCGCTACCTTCTCCAGTAAATAACACCAAAGACCCAGATTTTTTGCCCCCTGACGAAGACGGCAACCCGCCGGTCTTTGCTCCAACCACTTCAGTCAAGACTCCCCCTCCTGCTGAATACGACCAAAAATTAGTAAGTACTTTCCTAAAGTGTAAAAGTGGGGCCCTTTACAACATTTTTAGGATGTTTATTCTATTCAGTGCCCACTACGTACTTCGTTTTATTTTTGTTTTTCTTTCATATATCTCTGTAAAAAAGAAACATTTACTTGTAGGTTCATGATCAAGCCAAAAGATTTGAATATCTTCTCCAAAAAACTGAGATTTTTTCTCATTTCATCAACACCCCAGGAAACAAGAAGACGCCCACATCACCATTGAAGGTCACACCCCCAGGCCATTTACACCAAAAGAAAGAAAGAAAAAGACATCCTTCAGCCTCAGCGTAAGATACAAGTTTTTCTGTCCATCACTCATCAATAATTATGTGGCCTCTACTTCCCATAGTTTCCCCCCCTCTGCACTTTGTGGTGAAATAATGTAACGGTCTTGGTTGTGTGTATTGTTGCAGTCGTCACAGACTGAGTGAAGCAGACGAGGATGAAGACTTACTTATGGAAGAAGAAGATGACTTGACCTCCAAGACTATCACTCGGTTCACACAGTCCCCATGGTGTAAGCTAATATGCCAGTAGTACAATAGAAGGGGAAACTGCGTATTATTATCTTAATAGTACGGCACGTAAATTGTCCATTCAAAAATGTATGGGGAAAATCGCTGTTCAGTTGAAATTGCATGGGGAAAGTGAAATAGCATGTGTAACTTAGTGGAATAGCACGGTAACTAAGTGGAAACTAAGTGAAATAGTACGGGTAAGTGCGCATGCGTGCAGTGTTAACCTTGGATACAGCTCGAGTAGTTTTTAGTTGGAGACGATGTCATTCTTTACCACAGAAGCTCTACCTGTATTAGACAGAATGTTTTTCAACGGATCAGGAGGAGCCACACGTTGAAAACGAAGTTCCAGCGGAAGCTAATCCTGAAATAAGGAGATAGTGAGTGAACGATATAATATAGCTACAATTGCAAATGACTTTTTTAAAAGCTGGCCTACTATTAGCGAGTGATAGCACGGGTAACCTGTGCTATTAGGGATCAATAGCACGAGTAACGTGATTGAAATAGCACGAGGCTGTGCTATTACTCATACAAACATTTAAACTTTTGAACACACTCCTTGTCTTTCCTTGGAACAGCATCAGTTGAAAGATCTTCCAGCTACATATGAAGCTCATTAAGACCCGTATACACAGCAGTATCACTGACTAAAACCTTCGTCAGCTCGTAAGAATTGCCATTGAGGCCCTGAACTTTCAGCTGTAAACTTTGATGAAGTTCTAGAGATTTTCAAACAAAAAAGTAGAAGAATTGTGCTTTGGTTTACATTTTTTAATAATAATAAAAATTTTGCTCTGAGTTACAATTTATAATTACAATTAAAAATTCAGATTTCTTGGGGGGGGGGAGGAGGAATTCCAGGGCCACCCTCCCTCTGTATGAAGCCCTGGTGAGTGAACGATATGGTGTAGCTACAATTGCAAATGCCTTTTTAAAAAGCTGGCCTACTATTAGCGAGTGATAGCACGGGTAACCTGTGTTATTAGGGATCAATAGTACGAGTAACGCGATCGAGTACCGTGCTATTATTCATACATATATACAGAGTTTCGTACAGGATTTTTCACTACAGGTGGGAGACACTGAATATACTTGGCTACACCCATTTTTAGACACTTTGCACGTACCTGTGCTAGTGTATATTTCACACTGATCAATGTTTGGTCGCATGCTACTCATAGAAATCAACTTTAGTTAATGTACTAAAAAAAAAAACTGGGGGGGGGGGCAGATTTTCAGGCCAGGCACACTCTTAATCGTCACCAGTGGCACGTTCAGTTACATTGGGAAGTTCAGGCATTACTTGCAAGTGTGTCACAACACAAGTGACGACATGTATGCCGTATTCATTTCAAGCTTAAGTCAACATCACACACAGTGGAAGTCATTTGATTGAATAGACAGAACTTCATTTTTTTTTTCTTTTTTGCACTCGTGGCATCAATGGTTATAGCCTGAAGGGATGCCAGAGAGGAGGTGATTTGATTTTTCTAGATAATTGTGGTGAAGTTTGTATGATAAGAGTAGTTGGTTGAAGATGAGGAAAGGTGTGAGTTGGGGTAAGGTGATGAGGTACGAGAGGGTTGGGGGGGGGGGGGGGTTAAGTTGTGTTGATGGTTTGTTAGTAAGTGAACTGTGGTGTGTGTGTGTGTGTGTTGCAGACATCAAGAATGGCAAGATGCGTGACTATCAGATCAGAGGTCTCAACTGGATGATTTCCCTGTATGAGAATGGCTTGAATGGGATATTGGCAGATGAAATGGTATTGAACTAAATGACAGCACAACTGAAACTAGTCCAAGACCATTTCACTGATTCTGGTGTTTGTATGGTGGCGTATGTGTGTGCATTTGTAGGGCTTGGGGAAAACTCTTCAAACTATTTCTCTGTTGGGTTACATGTGTTTATTGAGAGATGTCCCAGGTCCCCACATGGTCATAGTACCCAAGTCCACTCTCTCTAACTGGATGACAGAATTCAAGCGATGGTGCCCGAGCCTTGAGATCATCTGCTTGATAGGAACAGCAGAAGAAAGGGTAAGAGGATGAACGGGAGATGCTTAAAGTAAACTATGTGATTTGTTAGTTCAGTGAGCAATTTTGTATGAGTGCGATTGAGATTTGGTATAATAATACGTGTGTATGTTGTATGTTAACTGAGTGAAGCTATGGTTGGGGCTACATCTGCTGTTTTGACTGTACGTCCAGCCATTTAGTAGAGTTGGAAGGGTTGTTCTGACGTCCATTCTGTGGAAAGTAACTAACACTAGTAGATAATATCTTCTCAAGCAACTAGTGCATTGTCACGTTTGTCTTCCAGTTGTATGAATGAGCTAATGATGTCACTGTACAAGAGTGACAGCAACAGTTCATTAATAATGAAGATCATGCTATATTAATATTGTCATGGTAATGAATTTTGTATGGATAGCTAACTGTGTAGTCAACAATATGGTTAAAAGATTATCATGAGAAGATAGTGAACTATTCTTTAGTATAATCATCAAAAAAGTAACTAACGGGCTCACGTAATGACTAATGCTTGCCACATGTGTGCTAGAGGACACCACTAGTATTGCCACTGTCTGCAATCCTGTGTTATAGCTGTGTAATTATTGTTATTGTTTCCTCTGTTGTCATTTGATGAGTTCAGAATCGTATTATTCAAGAAGAGATCATGCCGGGAGAGTGGAATGTGGTGGTCACGTCCTACGAGATGGTGTTGAGGGAAAAGTCGACCTTCAAGAAGTTCAACTGGAGGTATATGGTCATTGACGAGGCTCACCGGATCAAGAACGAGAAGTCAAAGGTCAGTCAGTTGTGCTGAAGTACTCCATGTAGAGTGTGTATTTGGCCAGTGGCAGAATTAACTGTTGATTAGTTTAAACCAACACAATGTATTATCATTTCATGAATACTATTGCACTTGCTGAATTTCACAAAATGACTTCAGATATTATTCTTTGTTATCAATTAAATCTGGGTAGAGGTGCCAGTGTTGGTATCGAGTAACACCTTGTTATTGGCCCCTCGCTCTGCGAGCTCTTGCTATGAATATATCCGTTCTTCCAATAGCTGTCCGAGATAGTGAGAATGTTCCGCACAACCAATCGTCTTCTCCTAACGGGCACGCCTCTTCAGAACAACTTGCATGAGCTGTGGGCTCTCCTCAACTTCCTGCTTCCAGATGTCTTCAATTCTTCTGAGGTGAGTTCTATTAAGTCTAATAAATTAATTGTGACATATTGTTGTTGTTGTTGTTGTTGTTGCTGTTTACGTTTGATTCTCAGGACTTTGATTCCTGGTTTGACCAGTCGAAGCTGGAAGACTCCAAGCTTGTTACCAGACTCCACTGTGTACTCCGACCTTTCCTCCTCCGTAGGCTCAAGTCCGATGTGGAGAAGAAGCTTCCTCCGAAGAAGGAGATCAAGATCTATGTGGGGCTTTCCAAGATGCAGAGAGAATGGTACGTTGTGTGGGGGGATCCCCAGCTGGCAGGGGGTGGAGGCAATGGAGAGCTAGAAGGGGGGTAATTATGGCATTGTATGTTTAGTGTAACTCACTGTCTGACTAATTTGATATAGTTGTGAATAGGATGAAGATAGAAAGACGGAATAATGGCTAATTTTTTACTGGTCATTGCAGGATCCGTTATTTAACGCAGACTTTAATTTAATTTTGTAGTCGTCAGATTGGGGAATAACATCAATGAAAGAGACTACTTTGTGGAGAATGTATTGGCCGGATGCTGCCATAAAGTCCTACACACGCGCGCACGCACACACAAACACTCACATACCTGCACGCACACGCACATTCATTACTACTTCCTCAGCGCTGCCAATATATCATGGATCAATGTTTTATAGTTTTGGTGATTGTTTGACCACTTTGGCTATGTTTAGGTACACCAACATTTTGATGAAGGATATTGACATAGTGAATGGAGCAGGAAGAACCGGCAAAATGAGATTACTCAACGTTCTCATGCAGCTGCGCAAGTGTGCCAACCATCCTTACCTGTTTGATGGTGCGGAACCAGGTACGTCTAGAGAGGAGGTGTGGTCACTGACGAGGGCATAGGGTGTGGCTGTCACTTTGGCATGTTCACTTACGGTGTCTGTATGCGTCTGAATTGTGCCGGGGGTTCTGTGTAATCTAGGGCCTCCGTTCACCACGGATCATCACCTGGTGGCCAATAGCGGCAAAATGTGCGCTCTTGACAAGCTGCTGCCTCGGTTCAAGGAGGAAGGCTCTCGAGTGCTCATCTTCTGCCAGATGACTCGCATGTTGGACATCCTGGAGGACTACTGTCTCTGGAGAGAACACTCCTACTTCCGACTCGATGGCAACACTCAGCATGTGGACAGACAGGTGTGTGGAGGAGTGTGTGTGTGTGTGTATGTGTGTGTGTGTGTATGTGTTACTATAGTTTGTTACTATTTATAAATTAGGCAGCCATAATTTGATCATCTCCTATACTGTAAAGGTTTCCTGTCATTACCACTAATGTCCTGGGTAGTTTATCTTTGATTTTTTATGTCCGTCTCTCTCTCTCTCTCTATCTATCTCTCTACCTATCTATCTCTCTATCTATCTCTATCTATCTCTGTCTATCTATCTCTCTGTCTATCTATCTCTCTATCTATATCTCTATCTATCTATCTCTCTATCTATCTCTCTATCTATCTATCTCTATCTAATCTATCTTTTGTAGCATTACATTGATGAGTACAACAAGCCCAACAGTGAGAAGTTCGTCTTCATGCTGTCCACAAGAGCTGGGGGTCTGGGTATCAACTTGGCCACTGCGGACATCGTCATTCTATTTGACTCTGACTGGAACCCTCAAGTCGACCTCCAAGCACAGGTATGTATGTGTGTGTGTGTATGCAAGTTAGTCTGCACATGTGCATGTGACTGATGGAGAGGGTACATGTGCATGTGACTGATGGAGAGGGTACATGTGACTGATGGAAAGGGTACATGTGACTGATGGATAGGGTACATGTGATTGATGGAGAGGGTACATGTGACTGATGGAAAGGGTACATGTGACTGATGGATAGGGTACATGTGATTGATGGAGAGGGTACATGTGCATGAGCTGATGGAGAGGGTACATGTACATGTGACTGATGGAGAGGGTACATGTGACTGATGGAGAGTGTACATGTGACTGATGGAGAGGGTACATGTGACTGATGGAGAGGGTACATGTGACTGATGGAGAGGGTACATGTGACTGATGGAGAGGGTACATGTGACTGATGGAGAGGGTACATGTGCATGTGACTGATGGAGAGGGTACATGCTGTTTCTTCTAGAGGACTCTATTTCAGTATACAAGTGTAATTTATAGATGAGTTGGGTATGCCTGGTCTGCCTTGCACAAAGGGGCGGAGATTGTTGCAGTCTTTTCCTTATTAAAAGGCATAAATGAAACCTTTCCTTGTGATATGGTTTCTAAAAACTCTCTGTCCTACTTATTTTGATTCTGGCAGCTTGATCACTCCCAACCTGACTGTGAGAATGCATACATATATTGATGCCAAGCTATGCTATTTAATTTCAAGGGACACTGTCCGGGGGGGGGGCAAAAAATGTACTCATTACAAAGTTATGTCCTGGGAAGCGGCAACCTGTGTGTATCATTGGTAAATTTAACGTATTGAAGTCATTGTGATCTCCCTCTTAATCAGGATCGAGCTCATCGTATTGGGCAGACTAAAGTTGTGAAGATCTTTCGCTTCATTACGGAGCACACTGTAGAGGAGCGCATCGTGGAGCGCGCGGAGATGAAGCTGCACCTGGACCAGATTGTCATCCAGCAAGGGAGACTGGTGGACAGCCACCAGAAGGTCTCTAACGACGAGATGTTGAATATGATCAGACACGGGGCAGACAAGGTGTTCAATGCCAAGGACTCCACCATTAACGATGATGATATTGATACCATCTTGGCCAAGGGTGAAGAAAAGGTGATGAATATAAATTCAAATATATTTAGCTTGCTTTTTAATTATATTCCGTTCTTCGTCTTTGTTTTTCTCCCCTTCTACTCTGGCTCTCTCTCCTCTCCAACTTCTCACATCTTAACTTCCTGTTGTTTCCTTGTTTCTGTTGTAGACGGCTGAACTGAATGAGAAGATGAAGGACCTAGGTGAGTCTCAGCTTCGTAACTTCACCCTGGACGTCCCCAGTGGCAGTGTGTACCAGTTTGAAGGAGAAGATTTCAGAGAAAAGAAAAAGGTATTTTTGCAGCTACTAACTGCCGCCCCCATATACATTAGCCCCAATAGATTGGTATGTGAGTGACCTTATTATTGTATTACTATTATTATTATTATTATTTATTAGATTACAGTAGGACTTCAGTTATCCGAACACATTGGGCCGAGAGGTGTTTGGATAATTGAAATGTTCAGATAACTGAACACCATTAGAGCACTAATGAAGGGGCATGCTCAACCAATTCTTCGTGTCTGCATGTGCTACTGTTAGATTTTGGGTGTTTGGTTAACTGAAGTGTTTGGATAATAGAAGTTTGGATAGCTGAAGTTCTACAGTATATCATTACTATAATACCTAACCTATAATAAGCATTGCTGCTTACTACTACTACTATTGTGTCAGCACTCATACACAGTAAAAACTTGCTTTTGTTGTTGTTTTTGTTTTTGTGGTAATGGGTTCATGCTCGAAGACCTGATGGTTCCACTGAGTTATATAATAGATAAATAAATAGTATTACACCTAGCAACTTTTATAGAGCGTTCCATCTCTCCCTCTCTCTCTCAGGAGCAGCGTTTTGTGCCGTGGATAGAGCCTCCCAAGCGAGAGAGGAAGGCCAACTATGCTGTGGACGCCTACTTCAGAGATGCTCTCAGAGTGTCGGAACCAAGAGCTCCGAAAGCGCCACGCCCACCAAAGCAGCCTGTAGTCCAGGATTGGCAGTTCTTCCCTACGAGGCTGTTTGAACTGCTGGACTTGGAGATTTATGCTTTCAGGTGAGTGTTGCTCTTTATATGGCACATTTGGCCAGGACCTTTATTTTACCACTTTGAGCTCACATGTCAAAGATATGTTGCACTTCTCGAAAGATCCTCTCACACACACACGTACGCAAGCACATACAGATTCATATGGTGCACATTTCCTTGTACTGCAGGCCGGCTGCCAGTAAACCTTGGCACTCTGAGATTACTCCATAACTTGACTGCCACCCAGAGGTCAATGTGAGATTGACCTTGCAGTTATTTGGACATTTTGGCAGTATGTAATTATTTTACATTTGAGAAGGTAGCCTTCACAAGGTTCATGCGTGTGAGATTATATGGTGGGTCATGTCCCATATTTATTCATTTTGTCAGCAGTGGGTCAAATGCAGTCACTTGCAGTCTCTTATGTCATTGTAATGACATCAAACTGAATTACCCAGTACTTTTTAAAATACTCTTCATTTACTGGGGTTTGTGTGTATGTAGTTGTTATTACTGAGTCTGGCCATGCATGGGGCATGTTAGTTACTGAGTCTGGCCATGCATGGGGCATGTTAGTTACTGAGTCTGGCCATGCATGGGGCATGTTAGTTACTGAGTCTGGCCATGCATGGGGCATGTTAGTTACTGAGTCTGGCCATGCATGGGGCATGTTAGTTACTGATACAGGTAATCATGGGGCATGTTAGTTACTGAGTCTGGCATGGGGGCATGTTAGTTACTGATACAGGTAATGTCCCTTCCTTGAAGTTACGTTCTCAATTTAATTGCTTTTAGATTCTGTTCTTAACTTAATTCCTGTTTGGTATAGCAAGAAGTGTGGCATTTTGTAGGAAGACATTGTAAACATAAGACGATGTTTCTTCTTGTACAGCGATGTTACTTGCACAATTTCATATGCTGTAGCTGGTTGGAAACATATCACACACACACACGCACACACATGCACAGCGTGCACACCTGAAAATATCTTGCATTGGGGCTGCTCTAGAGAAGTCACATTGATGAGAAGTGTGCAAATCCAGGTAACACAGCACAGCCTGGGCAAGCACTGAGTGCTTGGGAGAAAAGAGAACATGTATGTAGGGTCCACACCTCTTGTACTTTGTGTGTGTGTGTGTGTGTGTGTTTTCCCTACACTCATTTGACAGCATGTGCATGTTTTGTCTGGTGTTATGACATGCACATGTGTTATCAATTGGTTTTGGATTGCCATACAAGTTTGGCAGTGTTAATGTGTCAGTAGAGCCATGTTGTGACTGACTGATTGCTGGTCTGTTATAGTAAATGAATGCATGCCAAGTTACCATCCTTGTCTGTACCAGCAGGCCAGTGTTGATCAAAAATTCTTTGATAATCATCAATACAAATCAGCAGGTGGGATCCGTTTTATGCAATTTTCAAATGATTTATTCTTATCCAGCTGAATTTATAATTGTATATTATTATTATTATTATTATTATTATTATTATTAATACTATTTATTGTTATTATTATTGTTGTTGTTGTTGTTATTATTACTGTGTAATTGTGGAAACCAACTCTGTTACTGCCTGGTACTGTGCATGTGTGCATTAGGAAAGCAATAGGCTACAAGGTCCCTCTGAACTTGGAGGCTGAGAACCCAGAGCAGTGGCAGAAGGAGGAACAAGAAAAAATTGACACTGCCGAGCCTCTCAACGAGGAGCAGCTTCAGGAAAAGGAGTCCCTGTTGCAGAAAGGCTATGGAGACTGGTCGCGCAAGGACTTCAACCACTTTGTACGAGCTTGTGCGGAATATGGAAGAGACGACATTGACAATATCTGCACGGAGGTGGAAGGCAAAGATCCCGATGAGGTTCGTAAGTATGCTGAGGTGTTCTGGGCACGTAAGGACGAGTTGCAAGACCACGATCGAGTTATGAGCATTATTGAGAAAGGAGAGTCCAAGATTCAGCGGAAGAAGGACATTCGCAGAGCCCTCAGTGCCAAAATGGCTCGCTACCGTTCTCCATTCCACCAGCTGCACATCGTGTATGGGACTAACAAGGGCAAGAACTACACCGAGGAAGAAGACAGGTTCCTGGTGAGTGGATGGTTAGTGGGAATGATGTGTATGGGAAATTGGGAATAGCTGCTTACTTCAATTCAGTTGGTAGACATGCCACTTGGTGGTTCAAATTCCTTTAGTTTATTAAGGTGACTTGTATTTGTTTGTGTGTTGGGCTTGAGAACATGCTAAAATTATGGCTTCTGTTTTGGAGACTAAGTGCGCGTGTGCCTCTGTGTGTGTGTGTGTAGATTTGTATGCTTCATAAATTGGGCTTTGACAAGGAGAACGTGTACGATGCGATTCGGACTGCCATTCGCAATGCTCCTCAGTTCCGGTTTGACTGGTTTATCAAGTCACGCACAGCTCTGGAGCTCCAGCGTCGCTGCAACACGCTCATCACTCTCATCGAGAAGGAAAACCAGGAGCTAGAAGAGAGAGAGGAGGAAGAGAGGAAACAAAGGAAGAGGGGACCCAAAATCAAAGTAAGTCTTTCATAAATGTTGCTAATCTGAATGGTCACTTAAATTATGTGTATTAGGCCTTTTAGAATTGCATACTCCTTTTTTTTTTCTTTTTTTTCCCTTTTTTTAAGGTTAAAAAAATGTTGATTTGCCTCATAAGTTTGGCTCTACGATACCCTGCATATGATACACTTAATGAAATTGAGGTATTCTAATACTACGATACATGCGTGTAGACTAGAATGTAGGTGTCATGGGCAGTAGACCTTATGCATATTGATATTACATGTGGCTGAATTTTGTGAGCAAGTTTTGTTTCTGTCACTCTCTTTTTAGGTGACTGGAAATACTCCACAGAAGCAGGGTGCTGGCCAGAAGAGGAAGGTTGACAGTGGCGAACCTGCTAAGGGACGAGCAAAGAAGAGAAAGACATGATCAATTTAATGATCTGAACTTTTTTGTTGGCAAAATTTTTTTCCATTTCCATTTCCACAACATTGATCTTGTACACGAACTTTTTTTTTTTTTTGCTTTGGACTCACAATTTTCATGCATGATTACAATACTGGCTATACTACAACACTATTATACTGGCAATACTAACACTGTGTGTGGGTGGTTTCACGCGCAGTGGGCGATGCATCCTGATTCAGCATGTTGTTCATGCATTATCATGTTGATACGTTCTAAAATTGAATCTGCTTTTTTGGCTTACCAGACAGGATGTTCAGACATTCCGCAATTGAAAGGCTGCAAAACCCAGTGAAATTGGCAGGATTGGCCAAGGTGTAAATCAAGCTAACAAACGCTTGCTGATCGGGACTAGAATATGTCCATCCCAGCGGACAACACAGTGTCCTTGGTCAGCGAGTCCGGAGACAGTTTGACGTCGCCAAGCTTAGAGAGCTCTCCGGAGTGCGGCGGACAGAATGAACTGGAATTAGAAGCAGTTGACAATTTCTTGGATGGCCAAGACTCGGGGGTTGCTCTCAACTTCAGTAGTGGATACAAGAGGAACTTGAACAAACCATTAACAGGCGGAACGAGGGCGCCCGGGATTCACCAAGCTTCGGGGCTCAATCTCAACCTTCGGTCTAACAGAGGACCCAGCAACGGTCCTGCCGGGTACTCGCCTTACCAGAACACGCCGCTGTCGGACTTCAGGCGGACGTCCATAGACTACATGGTCAACTCTGGGAGCTTGTTTATAAACCAAGGAGGCACATGTGAAATCAACTTGGACAATGTCAATGCCAAAGATGTGGAGCAGATGTACACTGAAGCTAAAGGCAGCCACTCTCAACAAAGGAGGACTTCTGTGTCACTTTCAGCAGGACAGGCGGGGGGTCCCCAATCCAAGTTTGACGATACAGACATGTCCCAGAATCTGTCCATGGACGAGTCATTTGACCTCATATCTGTTGTCTCCAAAAATAACAATGCCTCTAGGCATTGGTGGAGTCCCAAATTTAATTCTGTGGTACTCGAGAGACAGCTGAAGAAAACCGTCATCGAGTTTTTACGCAGGCGATTTCGTGTCGCCCTGGTTTTCATCGGCATATTTGCACTGATCTGGATTGTGGTTTTCTCTGTCAACATTCCGTACACGCCCTTTGCTAGCCTCACGGAGGTGGACGTCTCTAACAACCAACTGGCAGTGTACAGCGTCCGCTACTCCCCCTACTACAACTTGGGCGGCGGGTTTCTGATTGTGTGCATCGTGATCCTCCTCATCTCGACCTTCACGAACTTCTACACCAAGTTCGCCCTCTCCCTCTCTCTTGCCTTTGCCTTCATATTGATGATCTGCTCGTTCTCTCTGGCTCTGACGTTGTATTTCAATGATTTTGCCCAGGGATTCCTCACCATGTCCTTTGTGGCACAGTTTGCCATTACCGCTATTTTCATCCTGACCGTTTTCACGCTGTCACGCCTCCCTATCTGGCTGTCCGTTCTCCTGAGCGTTGTCTACTTGATCGTTCTGGAGGGCATGGTGGGAGCCTTCACTATCAACTCCCTGGGCAATACCAGCGCTCTGTCTGTGGAGACGTACTACACTTCAGGCATTGCTCGCATTCTCCTGTACATCAGTCTCATCATGTCAGGAGTCACCACCGCATACTTGTCCAAAGTCAGAGAAGTGGCCACGTTTTGGAAGATTGCCCAGTGCGTTCTCTCTCACAAAGCTCTGGACTTGGAACGCGAACTTGAAGAGAAGACTATTTTGTCAATGATGCCGAAGCACTTTGCCGATGGTTTGCTGAACTTGCATGTGCAGATGCTATTCATGTTGAAGCAGAGAGTGGTGCAAGAGAATGAAGGGAGTTTGGATCCAGTCTACCAGTCCATTTCTGCCCCTTTCAACATCTGCAGCATGGACAACGTCACCATTCTCTTCGCCGACATCGTCAACTTCACCAGCTTCTCCAGCTCCCTCTCTGCCGAGGAGCTCGTGGGCATCCTCAACACCGTGTTCTCCATGTTTGACGAGCTGGTCACCAAGCACAACTGCGAGAAGATCAGCACCCTTGGCGATTGCTACTTCTGTGTGTCAGGATGCCCCGAGCCAGAGACCACACATGCTGACAACTGCGTAAACATGGGCTTGGCCATCATCAAAGCACTCGAGGACTACCGCAAGAGGACCTCCAGTCGCATTCAGATGAGGGTGGGGATTCACACTGGTTCTGTATTCTGCGGTGTGATGGGCACGAAGCGCTTCAAGTTTGATGTTTGGTCTAGGGATGTGCGTATTGCCAACCAGATTGAGTCTGTCGGATGTCCTGGCCAGGTGCTCATATCCAAGAGCACTTATGCCTGCCTCTCTGGGTCTTACATGTTTGAGCATGCCAATATCACCACCACGGAGCCTGAACTACAAGACATTGACCTGTATTATGTGACCGGTCAAAGTTCAAGAATGCAACCATCTAGTATTTCGAACATGGACTGGAAAAAAAAGATCAATACTAATGACATTGTTAAACAGCCTGAAGAATATCAAGAAGTTGCTTCCAGTAGAAAATTTTCTGTTACTTCAATCAGGGAATCCATGTGCCCTTTTAGCCGAAGAAAGGTGTCCCGCCCATTTCCTCGACGTGCTCTTTCGAAGAGCCACCAAGCCTCATCCATTGTGGACATTCAGACTCAGCTCCAGCGATGCACATCTTACGCTGAAGTAGCCATCCCTCAAGATGACACTCAGAAGGAGAATGTAGACATTAACGAAGACATCGTCAAGTACATGGAAGACCACAAAGTCCATTTCGATACATACTTTGATCCCAAACTTCACATGATCACGTTGAATTTCCACGACCGGGACTGGGAGTCTACGTACCGCAAATACGGGAGAGATTTGGACGACGGACTCAATAGCGAACTCACAGAGATGGAGCTTGGTTACCGCATCACCAAGCTGAGTTACATGCTGGACACAGTGGCTCTATTCATCAGCTTCCTTCTCATTGTAGTAGGGAGTGCAGTCTGCCTCAGCTCGGATGGCACTCTTGAGAACATTTGGATACCGTGGTTGTGCATCGTCATTGTCGGCTTGCTGGTGGAAGTCACCGTTCTCGTTATTGTCTTTGCAGTTTTCGCCCCACGCCATTTTCCGGACTTCTTCGCCAAGTTGGCCACCAGGATCATCAACTGGTACGTCCGCTCCTTTGTTGCCCTGTTCTTCATCTACTACCCCATGACCATTGCTTGCATCAGCATGACCTACTGTCATCCATACAGCACCAACACGTCCAGCAACTCTAACGAGCTGGCGGGTCTGGCCCATATCCAGCTGACTTTCTTCATCACCATTGTCGTGTTGGTGAGTAGCATTACTTTCATGGAAGTGAGCCACATCGTTAAGCTGGTGGGTGGACTGCTCATTGCTCTGTTCTCCGTCATAATGGTAGTAGTGGTCCGTTTGTCTCTGTGCACTAATGAGCTGCACAAAGCCGTCCAAAGCCTGCCGCCCTCGGTTGCTCCAACTTTGTCACATTGGAATCTTGGTACATCTTACAATCGCGTGTTGCCCACCCCAAGTTCCGTGGAGGATTACTTGACTAACTATTACACGAGGTATATTACCCCGGAGGCTATCATCCTCCTCGTTCTCATCCTGATCTTGCTCACTGTGGTGAACAGGATGTCGGAAAACTCTGTAAGACTGAGTTTCATTGCTCGCATCGAAGCCTCGGCTCGGCGGAGGCTGACAAGACAGAGGAAAGTACAGGCAGAGTGGTTGCTGTTCAACATCATACCGCCCAATGTAGCGTACAAGCTGAGAACTACGGGCAAGTTTTCACAAAACCACGAGTGTGTTGGCGTCATGTTTGCTTCTATTGTTAACTTCCGTCACCTGCTCCAGCACGACGAGAACAAAGGGGAGGATTCCCTGAGGCTCCTCAATAGCATCATATCAGAGTTTGACATGCTCCTGGAGAAGCAGCAGTTCTCCAGCATCGAGAAGATTAAGACGATCGGAAGCACTTACATGGCCGCCTCTGGGCTCAACTTGAAAGACGAGGACTCGGACGGTGTTGAGCATTTGCTGGAACTGATTAATTTCGGTCATCAGCTCGTCCAGGTTTTGCAAATCATGAACATGTCCGTCAACGGGTTTGTATTTGAAATGCACATCGGCTTCAACTATGGCCCGGTCACTTCTGGTGTAGTTGGAAGTCGCAAGATGCTGTACGACATTTGGGGAGACACCGTCAACGTAGCCAGTCGCATGGCATCCACCGGTACTGTGAACAAGATTCATGTCCCCAAAAAGTGCCTTGCCAAGCTAGGTCCACATGTCTCCCATACGGTCCACAAAGTTGTGAACATCAAAGGCAAAGGAGAAATGAGCACTGTCTTCATCAACCCTCATCCCAGTCAAGATGCTAACAGACCTTCCAGTCACAAACTTACTAACTCTCAATAATTATTCAACTCGTCATGATACATTGCACTGATTGTTCATTCATTTTGCACTTACTCAATTCAATCTGTTGCTATTTAAATTTGGTAAAGGTCCTAAAATAAGGGCTGTCCCACCATGTCTTGCTCAGTTTTCAGATACCAATTATTAGGCTAGTTAGCCAGATAAGCACACTGTGCTCCCATTTGTTACTTGGTAAAAGGTCACCACCCAAACAAGTATACATAGTAACAGTACACAGACCTTTACTGCAAGATTTAAATAAAACCAAAACAATTATTGTGCATGTCTCAAACCCAAATTTGAACACAAAATTCTGGTCATTGATACAAGAAAAAGAAAACGACAACAAAATTGATGGTACAATGACAAGAGAAAAGTCTAGACTGAGTCTTGCACTGGAGGCTCGTACGAACCATCGACTTTGGCACCAGCTCCCTCTCCATGCATGTCCATCAGTTTGCCAACTGCACAAGTAACACAAAAATCACACACATAATCTACCATGTCATAGTGCGACTAACCATCAAACTTGGGCTTCTTCAGCACTTTAACCTTTCTGATGCACACATCATGCAGTGGATAGATAGACTGGCACTTCTTCTCAATGTCCTTTCCAATACTATCTGGGATCCTACAACCACACACAATGCAGTTAATACTTAAATAATATACAAAGCAAAGATCACACTAATTGCATTGAACTTGACCACTCCCCTTTGATTTTCATGGTTTGATTTCTAATAACAATTTATGTTACTCAAAGGAAGAAAAAGACTTTAACGCACACCAGTTAATAAGAAGCAGCCATATGATCACAAACAAAGGCAAGGAAAAACAACAACATGAAGTCAATATAGGTTGCTTTTAATTTTCTTGAATACTGCACGAGTACCAACTGGCAAGCGAGCAAAGGGAGTGTGTTAGGAGTGTATTAATCAGAACTCTAAATTTAGCAGTACGTGTTGTAAACTAATGAAATTGGCGACATTGATGGAGCCCTAACACTGCCTTTACAGTCTAGTTCCTGGCAACCTTTTGTTAGCCTTTTTATCTGCCTCAATGCAAGTTTCAGGTTCAGCATTCTGGAGTACTGGAAAATAAGAATGCAGCAGGACTTAAAAACAATTACTAACCAACTCAAGCTGGGTTGCATGCAGGATTTTTCACTGGGGTTGAGAGACTCCGTGTGCATTTAACCACACCCATTTTAAAACCAATAATACTTTGATGGCTATGCCAAATCAAAGTGTATACTTCACATTGGTCAGTGTTTGGTCACATGCAGGATTTTATCATCCACTACTTACAGAATTTAGCTAATGTACTTATATTAACTTCCAAGGGTCGACCCCCTCCCCCCGTATGAAACCCTGTCTAGTATATTCTAATATATTGTACAGTTTCCAGCAATAAAACTTTTTGATAAATATTACCACTCCTTCCATAGCAACTAAAGCACAACTACAAACAGGTGCACCATTAACCAAAAGACTCACAGCTTGTTGACCGTCTCTTTGAGGTCTATCTGACTGATTTCTCTAGTAATGATCTCCACCATCCTCTTCCTGATGAGTCGACACTGAGAAGTCTTGGCATAGGAAGTCTTCTTGATCTGGTTAGGTTGCCGCTTAGTGAACCCAATGCAGAACACACGGAGAAGAAACCCATCAGTGGTCTTGACATCGACATTGGCCTCAATCAAAGTCTGAGAGAGAAATAATATCATTAACCACCAGATCCTCATTTCAAAGGATTGCGTATTTACACTAATAGCGTGTCCATGAAACAATCTTGAGTAAGCCAGATAGATATTCAGTAGGAAATAATTTAACTAGTGCCAGGGCTACAAATAACGAACAAACACTCCCCCAAGGAGAAATAGTACTAGTTACTAGTTCAATGGTGCTATATTGGATCAAATACATTGAAATTATCACTCAAGTTTTCAGGCATCCCAGAGATCTCCAAATACTCACATGCACACTCAATCAAACAATCCACTGCTAAATAGTGTGTGTAGTTCACTGATGCTATAAGTGCGTATTTAAACATTCAAGTACTGAATGGGAAAATTATCGTAGAGCTGAAGCACAAAAAAAAAATTAAAGATATACTTTGAGATGTACTTAGTTTGTAGAATACTAAAGTTTCCTCATTGACATGTACAATGTAAATTGTTAACAACTCACTTGCCACTTCTTTATCAGAGACCTCAGTTTATCCGTGGTCATTGTCATGCCATGGAAGTTGGTCAGAACATTCTTGCCCTGCACATCTTCAGAGACAAGGCGGAACTTCCTGAAGGACTGCTCGTCATTCTGAAGGTCTGCCAGTGACACTTCAAATACACGCCCCTTTAATCCATCACTGGCTAATTCTGTATGAATTGGTCCAATAAAAATGCATTTCTCTAGCTACATTTCTAACCTACTTTTTCCTTGGGTTCTTGTAACCAGTGTCTTGCCAATGTTTCTCACTGTGAACACTGAAGGAGCTTTTACATCATACCAGTCTTTCTTTGTATAAGGGTCGACTCTAAAAAAAATATTAATGATGCTCTAAAAAATTAATGATACTCCATGATCAATTGAATCTCTACTAATCTTGCTGCATTTCGATGCTAAACAGCACGGCTTCGCATATTCCTACAAATTCTAACCCTATTTTTTAAAATATTGCCTTACATCTTCTTCTTTGTTCCTTTTTTGCCCTTCGTGAGCCTCTTATTCTTACCGACAGCCATACTTGCTGGGCTACAATTCGAAAAGAAATTTTGCTTCCATGTGACTTTCCCTTGAGCTCCGCCCACTCGCATGCGCGCGTGCATAGAGGTAAGTAAATGAATGAACAAAATTAATCAAAATAACAATAATTAGTATTATTAGTAGTATATTATTATTATATTATTATTGTTTCAGCCTCACCTTCATTTTTTTTGCACACATGCTAGGTCTTGATAATAGCTTAAGCTAGTTGACCTTACCTGTTGCTTGCAACAAACTTATTAAAAAAAGTATTACTATTATTATTATTATTATAATGAGAAGTCAACAATTTCACACATCCTTGTTACATGCATCATGTGCTTTATGCACATAAATTTATTTATTCCAAGCTTAATATTTTCACAATGTTATTCTTTTAGGTACTTGACCATGAGAGGTGTCATTTCACACTATATTGCTGCAAGCTCATTACAAGTCCAGCCAAACTTACCAGTTTTCCTGGCTACAGCTACCTTCCTCTGGTGTAGCCTACCCAACCAGGTTTTAAATATAGCTGGGGGTGTGGGGAGCCCCTACAGTCAACTTTATACCACCTTAATCATAGAATAAATCACTTATTACACTCAGAGTGATATGGCAAGATATTTTACTCTCAGGGTTTATTTTTGGCTCATGAAAATATATTAGCCTCCTCGTGAAATCTGACTCATGTAAAAATATAAATGAATAAATAAAAGAATGAATAAATAAATAAGCTTTCTTTACAGATTTCGCTTCATCACGGGCTAGGATGGAAACCCTTTACCAGGATTTTTAAACTTTACGGCAGAAGGGTGGGGCAAATGTGCGTATTTTGCGCTTTTTATGTGACCACACCTACCTACCGATATTTTTGCAGTGATCTCGATTTGCATTTCGCTAAGCAACGTCCACAGCAACCGCCGCACAGAAAAACGAAGTGATGTTGTCCCGGCAGCCGCGAGGCTTTTATTTGCTGGATTAGTATGCAGTCTGCAAGAATAAGTGTACGGTTGTAGAAATCTTCTATATTGTAGGAAAGATAACGGTGAGTTAGTCAGACATTCGGTGATGGTTGTGATTCGTAGGCTGTATTTAACTAGCCAGTTAATATCCTGAGAAGTTGGCGAGGAATTGAGTGCAGTCATTCCTCTGTAGGCAGTATGTATGACAGTGTTAACTTACTTCAGTTTGGATAAGCAAGTTGTTTTGTTTGTATTCTGAGACATAGCAACAGTGCTGGTTTTGGTCATCTCAGGCAGTTTGTTATCTTAGATTCCTGCATGTAGCGTGCTCCTGGTGGTGGTGTGTACCTTAGTGCTGCAAAAGATAGAAAATTTGTCAGCACATGGTTGGAGAGGGAGGGGGGGAAACAGTTATTAGCTTTTGGTGACTGGTGTGACTTAACCTGCAGAGCTACTGTAAATTTGAATATTCCCATATAAAGAAAACATCTCAATTTGTAGCAGATGTACTAACCACCACTTTTGATCTTGCTTGGAGGCACTAATTTGGTTGATCGCGTGCAAAAATAGGGAAGCAAGGCGGCTCCTTTACTAGCTATGTTTCATAAAGCAATGCTGTTATTGTAAGAGATACCAATGCAGAGATGGGAATTTAAAAGACACTTCATCATTTCCCCCTGGAGGGACCCACATAGAGAGGCTCCCACAGATCTGAGCGCTTCAATTTTTTTTTAAACCCACTTGGGAATAGTGAATTTGTGTATGCCAAGTAGTTAAATAGTATAGCTACAACTGCAGCACACCCAAGTAAAAAAGTCTTGTAAATCATGATTTATACATATACTCTGCAATTCTGGTGTTTGTTTGGTGCATCTTTGTGGCAGAATACTTATAGGTTTACTGCTCTATTCATAATATCCTCATATTCAGGGAAATGCCCCATGCAATTAATACCCCCATATTTAGTCTCGCTGTCTCCTCTCCGCTGAGCTCAATACTGTACATGGAAACTCCAATATAACCAGCACTAAACTATATGTCTTATTATTTATTATTTATTTATTCTTATTACAGATGAAAATAGGTGGATTTCATCTTGTGTCAAGTTTGCCAGTAGCTTGGCTGGCTTCCATTCTCTGTGTGCTTGCTCTTTTGCCAGCAACGATGGGCCAGCAACAAGTGATGGCAGTTTTTAACCAGGGTGGAGTGCGTGGGACCATAACCTTCAGCCAAGACAACCCCGCCAGCTCTACCAGCATTTCAGTCAACTTAACAGGTAACACAATACACCTTGGCAATTCCACAGACACATATTGTGGAAATGTTTGTTTTCCTATTTATTATAGCACTTCCTTAAGCTTGTTTTTTTATGAAAGTTATAGGTCTTCCTACTAGTGCCACGTTTCCATGGTATATCCAGGAATATCCTTTTCCAATGGATGCACAACCCGATCCCTGCGCCGCTTCTAACGTGGGAGGTCTGTATGATCCATCGGGCAATGGGTTAGGCAATCTCACCAGTAGGCATGGACCACTCTCCAGTGGCTCTTCAGTGGTCAGTGATGATGTGGTTACTTTGAGTGGCATCTACACCATCATCGGTCGCTCAGTAGTCCTGCTGTGGGAATCCAGGCCTCTGACATGTGCCAACATTGGGTACCCTGCTGATGGTTCGGGGACAGACATTCTCTACGTTCCATTCCGAGGAGGGCTTGTTGGGAATGTGTATTTTCGCCAGTTCAGCAGCTCATCCAATGTGTCGACTGTGTATACTGATTTGACCAGCATTGGCAACCTGGTGGATTCGACTGGTCACAACTGGCACGTTCATGAGAACGCTCTGGGCACTGATGCTAGCAATTGTACAGCTGCTGGTCCCCATTACAACCCCAGGAATGTTACAATTAATACTCCATTCTACACAAGCTATTGCAATACATTTAACCAGACTAACTGTGAGGTCGGAGATCTGTCCAATAAAGGTGCACCTTTTACCATCGCCAACAGAATGATCAAGCAGTTGTACACGGACACAGACCTGAGGCTATCAGGAATTGCTGGACGTTCTGTCGTTATCCACGCTGCTAACAGAGGTGCACCACGACTTGAATGTGCCAATATTTCACGTTTCGACCCACTAGAGGCTGTGGCAATGTTTGATTCGGGTGTGTCTGGCAGTATTACATTCAGCCAAAAATCTCCTTTCAGCCCCACCACTATAACGGTGAAGTTGACAGGACTCAACAGCATGGTAGGAGGTTACCATGTCCATGTAAGCCCGGTGGGTCCCGCCCACTTGGGTTTCCCCACCAGATGTGGAGTCAGTTACACTGGTGGTCACTGGAACCCTCTGAATGCAGATTACTCTGCACAGACACCCACAACCAGTGACCAGTACGAGGTTGGAGACTTGAGCGGGAAATTTGGGAGTCTTGCAAACCGTGAGAGCATAGACCAAACGTATCAGGATCCCAATGTTCCTCTGTTTGGGTCATTTGGAATCATCGGACGCTCCATAGTCATCCATCGAAATGATTCTAGTGGGACACGATTGTTCTGTGCCGATATCGTGCACTCGAGGCCAGTGGCCACATTCTCATATGCAGTCAACACTAGCAGCGTGGAAGGTTCGATCACCATGTCCCAGTCTGCTGATGACCCTAATTCACCCACCACCATCGTGGTGACGCTGAGAGTGAAGGTTCAACTCCAGCCTCCTCCAGTTGCATCTCCAACGCGTGTGGTTACCTCTGCTGTGGTTCAAACGACTGCCAGTCCAAGTTCAGCCCCAGCCTTTATTTCATCTGGAACTCCGTCACAAACATTTACTTCCTCGTTGGAGCCTATTTCCACCCCAGTCTCCGCCCCAGTCTCCACCCCAGTCTCCACCCCAGTCTCCACCCCAGTCTCCACCCCAGTTTCAACCCCAGCAGTTTCAATATCACAAACTGATATTCAAGGTCAGTGATGATGAGCAGACATATCAGAAATTGTGATAATTAACCCAACATTTGTCAGGAGATTGGTTAATTAAAGCAATTACCTTGCTGTCATTGCATAGCCGATTAGTCAAGTAGTCTGCACGCCCATGTGAACGTATGTCTTACAAATGTATTCCTATTGTTATCCAATATGTTAGAGATTAGTTTGGAATGTGTTTTCAGTCTATCCATTTACCACTTGAATCACTATCACTTTAATGCTTTCCCTGCAGCTTCCACCCAGGTCATGTCATCAGCTGCTACCTCTCAAGTTGTGACGGAGCGGCCATTGCCCAGTTCTACTCTGCCAGTGAACACAGTGTCACTGTCATCTCTGAGTGACACTCCCATGGCTTCCATCGTTTCTGCAACAACATTTACGGCCTTTATCTCTGTGGTTGAAGTTGAGCCTTCGGAAACATTTATGTCTGGATCAGCTGAAGCATTCCCTGCACCCTCTACTGTTCTAGCAGAGGAAGTTACTTCATCAGACTTCCTGGTGGATGAGAGTAGTGACAGTATGGAAGCTTCTTTAGTATCGAATGCACCAGTACCAATCTCAACTTCCTCCATAAATGTTCAACCTTCGGAGACCATATCATCAGAATCTGATGTCCCTGTACTGTCTAGTGAAATGTCAGAAGAATTGTACATGTCTGACTTCATAATGGAAACGAGCAGTGAAGTTACTGACTCTCCCTTGATGTCCTCAAACTCTGACATGGCCACTACTCCTCCTTCAGTGCGTAGAAGACGTCGTTCTGCTCCAGAAGATGATCATGAACGAGTGAGGAGGCAAGCAATGGATTCAACATCTCCGTTTGATTGGAGCTTGAGGTCCACTGGAAGCAATGGCGGAACAGATCTCACAGACTGTGGCAACCTCCTTGTGGCAGGAGAGACGTCAGTAAATCCATCTTTGTGCTCCAGGGACACGCCTCTGGCATGCAGCTCTGGTGACCTCACTGCCAAGCATGGGACTTTGAATCTGCCCCTGGATGCAGGGAGCATGCTCAGGGTGGTGATAACAGACTCCAACCTCCCCCTGACTGGTCTACGATCCCCGTTCAGCCCAACCTCGCCCCCAGCACTTCTTGTTCAACCTGTGGGAGGAAGTCAACCAGGTGACACTTCCTGTGCTGCTGCAGTGTTCATTCCACCTCCAACCGCTCCTCCTACTACTAATGCACCACCCGTGACCCCTCCCCAAACCCCACCTCCGGCCACACCTCCAGGTCCTACAATGGACCAGACCACTGTTGTTTTGCCGCCCCCAGCAGGTTCAAGCAGTAAGTCATGATACACGTATTTAATGATTTCCATGCGTAAATGCTAAATGGTTTTAATTTAATGTTCTCCTGTTTCTCCAGGTGTGGTAGGGCCTATTGTGGGAGCAGTGGTGGCTGCAGTGGTTGTGTTTGCACTGTTGGTAGTTGTAATAATAGCTACTTATTGCTGCATACGCAATAAGAGAAGCTCAAAATATGACGTCAAGAAATCAGCAGATGTGGAACTAGGTGTCAAAACTCCCTCCAAACCCGTGCTTGGAGGTAAGTGGGATATATTTGGGTGTGCTCTACTGAGTTACTGAGGGAACTAGAATGAGGATTAGTACAATGAAGTGACATAACCTACCTTTCCAGTGAGATTAATTCTCAAGTCCCAAAACATGCTGGAATTTTAAGATTACTTGAGTCATAAAGAGGGAATTTTGTTTCCTCGTATGTGTTGAACAGTCTGCCAAAAGGTGTTTGTTATCTTGTCTAAATTTATGTCCTGTGGTGTTTGCTTATATATTTTTCACTATCAAAGGGGGGGGGGGGGGTCCAATTATGCATACCCGAGGTGGTATGGTTTTATCAAATTTGATTTGGAAAGGTTTAAATTACCTTTCAATACACAATACATGCCTTGGGTTCCTTTTAGGCACTTTCCAAGTAGCCACAACTTAAGAGGCTGCATACAACCTCACCACTAAGTACTAGATTCCCACACTCAGCAAAGCTAATTGGCAGGATACACACAGAAGCCATGATTACTGTGGCCACCAGGTTTAGTAGTGAGATGCAAGACCGCGCCATCTAACCAGCCCAACCCTTCCAACTATCTACACTCCCTCATAGCATGGTCATCATGATATCTTTGTTTTGTTTTTAATGACATATGTATGGATAAGTTGTCATAAAATGACTGTTTTCTATTTTCCCCTTTTGCAGAACCCAACTACAGAGTGTTGCACCCGTACGAACCTCAGAATGAAGGAGACTTAGCTCTAAAGGCTGGAGAGTGGGTTACTCTGGAGGAGACTCCGTACGGTGGGGGCTGGTGGAGGGGGACCACTGGGGAGCAGTCAGGATGGTTCCCCAAGACATATGTGGAGTATGTGGACAGAGAGGCAGAGAGGAAGAGGAAACAGGAAGGTAAAGTCCCTCACGGATAATAAAAGTAGTAATTTTATTACTAAGAAGCTCCAGCCGTAGTACATTATGTAATGATTTTCACACATATTTTTTTATGGATGTTTTTTTTAGAAACCTTCACTTTGGCTGCGGCAGCAATACTGGATGCCTCCAGCTCCTTCAGCTCTCATGCAACTGTGAAGAGGGGAAAATCAGATGCAGCTACTATGCAAGTGGCCAAGAACAAGAGGAGAAAGGAAGCTCAGAGGAGTCACACATTTTCTAGGAATCAGATTGACTCTACTCCTAAGATGGTCACCAAATTTGACAAGCCATATTTGGAAAGGTGCAAAGCGATAGTCATGAAATTTTTGGCACGCATCATCGGCCTGCCTTTGTGGTTTGGCTGGACATATGTACTTTTCCAGATGCATGAAGAGGGTTGTTTTTTTTTATCTCTTTCTCTCATTTCATTTAGTGCATTATCCTGTATATGTCATCTTATGGCTATGTCCATGCTGCAGTTTATGCTATAACGATTGTTTTATTTTGATGTGTTTCACAGAGATGACATTGCAGCAATGGTGATCGAGAACGTGGCTAAAGATGGGAGTTTAAGCGGAGGTAGTCGACCTGACACACCCAAGAGCATTCGCAACAATGAAATCATCGCCAATAAGCAGGCTGAAGATTCTGAGAACAGCCAAGCAGAAAATGACGAAGATGAAAATATTGAGCTCACCAAGGCCATGCTGGAAGAAGGGGACCTGACGGAAGATGTTGTCGTACAAGCCGAGAAGTACCGAGCCAAGTACGACTTCAGTGGCACTAGCGAGATAGAACTCAACTTCACCAGTGGCTCCATCATCCTGATCATAGAGAAAGCAGACAATGGTTGGTGGAGAGGCATCCATAAGGGACAGCTGGGCTGGTTCCCAGAGTCTTACATGAACCCAGAGTCCCTGGGGAATGCCAATCTCATTTCTAGGCCTGGAGGAGAAGGAAGCAACAAGAAAGACTTGGCTGATTTGTCTTCTCGTGACCGAGCTGAGAGTGCAGGCAATGAAGTGGAGAAGCCCAAAAACATGGATGAAACAATGGCCAATGGTGTGTTCTGATGGGTTGCTATTTGTTAAGTTGTGTCTGGTCCCGTGCTTGGAGTGTGTTCAAGTGATTGTGTGATGCCAGGTTGAATTAGTTTTAATTGTCACCTATCAGTACCTAATTCCACTAATGGTTATCTTACAGTATTTCTACTTACACCTCCCCTTTTTCTTCAAACCTCAACTTCCTGACTCTGCCCACATACTTTCCCTTGCAACCTCCAATATTGCCGTCTAATTGGTCTAATAGCACTCACCACACACTTCCGTTCAACCCCCTATGACATTGCCATTTTCCTGCAGAAGGAGGTGACCTTGAGGCTTCTGAGTATCGTGCTGTCCATTCTTACCAGTCAGAGACAGAGGGAGACCTGGTGTTTGGGGAAGGAGATACTGTCTGGGTGTACTGGGGACAGGAGAATGGCTGGTGGTATGGCTCTGCTGGTGGTCGACAGGGCTGGTTCCCTGAGTCTTATGTGGAGGTAAGTGCCTCATTTCTGTCTGCTCAGGGTATGAAAATGTTGACTAAATTTAAACCAGGTTTAAATTAAATGGTGAATGAACTTTAAGCTTTGTTACATGGTATAGGATATACACTTGTACATTTATGTGTACAACACACATGTGCGTGTGCAATACGTATGTACATCTGCAAAGCAAACACATGCATGTATGAGCCATACGAAGCAACATTCCTATTCCCTTCATCAGCATTGGTTCATATGCTGCTTATGCTGTTAGAGGTATTCAATTCCTTCACAACATATCATAGTTAGTCTGTTTATCCTCATTTGTAGTTATATGGTGACGTTTAAATTAAATATACGTATAGAACCTAAACTTTGGTATGCAAATTAAGTCGAGCCTAGTGACCTCGGTAGCCAGCCTGTGTCTGACAGAATCTATTGCTTGCATACCAATACCCATTAGGGGCTTCACCCGGTGTACGACTAATGTCAAGTGTGTCGGCTCGCTGTGATGGTGTTTACAACCAAGTGTGCTGTGATAAACTGTGGAGCTGTACAATATTAAATCCTGCTGACAAGAATGTTAGGCTTTGTGTTGGGCACTTGATGTTTAGTGTTGGGGTGGATGCCATTCTCATTGTGTAAAACTCAACATATCAACCAAGTTTTGAAATACACACTAGGAGTAGTGTATATAGTATGTTGAGATGTTGCAATGTCCTCACTTTTACTGTCCAGTACCAGCTCTTTAGTGTTTTGGTGGAATATTATTTAAACTCTTGACAATAGTTTCTCCTCTTTTTTGTTATTCCTAGAATTTATTGATTTTGAAGGTGTTGTTTTTGGGGGCAGAAATTGTATGTAAATTAATTACTGTGATTGTGTCTCAAATGACAATTGTAAGTTTTACCTTAAGTCTATTAATGTTGAGCTTATACAATATAAAATTTTCTCTTTTTTTCACATTTTCATGAACGCTAGTAGTCTACTACCATCAAACTATGCTAACTTCATTAGTGTTAACATTCAAGGCTTTGATCCCTATACCCCCCCCCCCCTCCCTCGTCAAGTGATCTTATTACAGAAGCTAAGATTAGCTCAAAAGGTAGCTGTGTATATACTGATTATAGCAGCAGCCTCTAGGGTCTGTAAAACGTACTCCTAATGTCTGCTCTAAGTGATTTTTCCCTACTCTGTGTTGTCTGCCCAGCCCATTATTGACACTTCAACGATTACAACTGAGGAAGCCCCAGAGGATGTTGCTGTGCCAAGTGAAGATAAGCCAGCAAAGGGTCTTCCTGCAGCTGAAGCAGTAGACCAACAGCCGTCTGCACAGGACAAGGGAGATGACAGTAGCTTGTCTAACCAACTGTTGGCTGCCATGAGCAAGATGAAGGAGCGCAGCAAGTCTCCTCCACCAGTGGAAACATCGGCAGCAGCAACAACAGTTGAGACAACACAGAATGATGCATCGGAAGCACCTAAAGGTAAGTGCAAAAAGTTTGTTGAATATTTTCTTTTATGTGCCCTCCCTATTAACCATTCACCAGGTGAGCTATCAGCAGCCTTGGCCAAAAGGAAGCCATTGCAGGATAGCATTGCTGCAGCGGCCGGTGGGTCTTCTGATGACAACAAGAAGCAACAGGGTGAACAGAAGAGTGACGTACCAGCTGATGATATTGCCACAAACACTCCCATTGAGAGCACAAAGCCGGGCGAAGTCTCGAATGCATCAGCAGACAAGGGAAGCACAGCTGTGGTGCAGAACGAAGCGCAACCAACTTCACCAGAGCAAGATAAAGAGGTTATCTTACCTAAAGTGGTTGATAAGGTACTTGCAGTGTCTACGGCAGCATTGAGCATTGTATGGTGGTGGGGCTTCCTAGTTTATTGCTGAGTGAGAGCTTATTAGCTGAGAGGGTGATTTCTTTCTAAATGGGTATTCTTAAGAGCGTGCATGACTTCTTGGCCTCTGTTTCCCTTTCATCCTATTTGGTATTTAAATTGTCTAATTATAGTGATCTATTGACAACTGGAGTGAAGATTACCTGAAGTGTTGGGGGAGTGAAATGTAGGGCCAAGCTTCAGTGTGCAATCCAATCAACGAGCGAAGAGCACATAGTTATGCTTACATGCTCTATTCTGTTCTCATTGTGATAATGGGTGTATGTATGCACAAGTTGTATGTGTGTGAACATTTTGAAAGTTGGTATGACATTTAATATATAGATTTTTTTTTGTATAAAGAATTGAGTAGTACCTATTTATTATAGACACCTGAGAAGACTGGGCCATCGGTCCAGAGTGGGCATCACCCACCTCCCTCAGGAAGATCACGCAGAAGACCTCCACCTCCTCCTGGATCATTAGGCAAGCCACTCCCAGCCTCTGTCCCGGAGGAGCCTGAGCCAGATGCTTCACAGAGTCCTGCCATCAGCTCGAGGAAATCAGACACTGCTCCTCTCCTGACACCCAAAGCAAGCAAACCTAAGCCTCCCAAACCCACTTCTCCGACAAAAACCACACCTCCTGTTGCAACAGAGAAGTCAGAGCTTGATTCATTGTCGCAGAGTCCAATGTTGAGCTCCAGAGGATCTGATACCTCCCCATTGCTGAAGACGTCTAAGGCACCAGCTGCTAGAAAACCTGGTGCTCCCAAAGCCAACACGATCTTCAAATCTCGTCAGACTATGTCGGGCAAGGAGAACCTCGTGCAAGTAAATAAACCACCACGACGCACAACAGCAGTGGACAATCAGACTAAGCCCCGGCGACGCCCTCCACCTCCCGCCCCAGCTGCACTCCTCTCTGTGCCGTCCTCAAACAACCAATCAAAGGAGGAAACCAAGCCTGCTGAGGTCACACCTAGCAGCACACCTGTTCCTCCTCCCAGGGCGAAGGCCAGGATGAAGAAAGTGCGGAGACCTAGCCGTGTCATCCCTCCACCTCCTAGTATGCCCCTTCCTCCTCCTCCGCCTTCCACCAAAAAGGCAATTAACTCAACTTCAAAAGCCACGCACCCTCTTGCCAACTCTAATAAGGTCCCTCCAGCGGCAGTACAACAAGTTGGCACTTCTTCGTCTGCCAGCACATCAGTGGATGTAAAACCAATTTCCCCCATACCTGCAAATCTTGGCGATGACAGCTCATTTACTCTTCAAGGCACTCACAAAGGGCCCCGCCCTCCTCCTCCTAAGAGAATAAGCAGCTTATTCCCAATCTCTGCATCTCCACAGGCCTCAGGTGTAAGGGAAAAGAATAAAGATAGGCTTGGTAGACAAGCAAGTAAAGATGGACAAGACACTGTGGCTAAAGGCAATGTTACTTCTACTGCTAGTTCAGAGTCCAAGAAATCTGGAAACTCTACTGCTCCCCCGAAGCGTCCTCCACCACCTAGACCAGGCCAACCTCCCAGTGGTAAGAGACACAGTAATCCACCCACTTCCGAACCTCCAGCCCTGCCGGTCCTCAAACAAAACAGCAGTGCTACAGAGACAGCCGAGGCCTCAGGAGAACAAGGTCATCTCATCGCACCCAGAGGAGGCTCACTGATGGGCTCTTTGAAGAGAATGGTGAAGAGAGACTCCAAGAAAAGCCCAAAGGGAGAGAGGAAGGAGCCTCAGAGCAAACCTCAGAGGCCATCCCAAACTCCTCAGAAGAAAGTGTCAGTTGACTCTCCAGTTCATATACAAACACAAGCAGTACCTGTGGTGCAACCAACTCCTCCTTCTCCTACGGCCACTGAAGTTCCTGTACCAGTGCCTCGAACAAAGACATCTGAAGCTGTAGGGCCTAGTTCTAATCCGTCAGTCTCTACAGTTAAGAGTGACCCAACAGAGTCTGCTACAAGTGCTCCAATACCTTCAGTCAGAAACCATACTCCCTCAGCAACAGGAAGTATTGAATCAGCCTCATTACAGAGCCATCCACCAAGTAGACCTGCTAGGCCTCCTGTTTCCACCAAGTCTAATGTGAGCACTCCTCTCCAACAGGACACAAGCTCCACTGCCAAAAAGGCTGAAGAGGTTCTTGGAAAGGATAGTTCTAGCGAATTGTCTTCAGCTGCAGAAAAGTCCAATACTCCAGCTATTCCAACAGTGTCATTGCAGCTGAAGCAAAGCAACCCTCATGTGAGCGGTGGGAACAATCCTCTTCCTTCTCCCAAACCTCAGCCCCCACCACGCCATGCAAGAACTTCTCTAACATCTACCATCCCCAACATTGCTACCAGCACCAATATTCCTACCAGCCCCACCACCAAATCAGATCCAAGAACTCCTTTAGCTGCTTCTCCTGTCGAAACATCCAGCCCAGCAACTGCAGAAAACAAACGTAGGAGCACCAATATCCCAGCTAAGCCACTCCCCCCTGTCACAGTATCCAAAGCATCCCCAAAGCCCAAACCCCCCATTGCACCCAAACCCAAATCACCCTCCCCACTTCCGAGCACTGGCAAGAAATCCTTCAGCATACCTTCCTCTGCCACCACCAACAAAAGTGACGCAACAAATGGTAAATCTGGAGCTACCGATGATCAGGTGAAACATTCTAGCCCTACACCTTCTCCTGGATTGGATTCTCCACCAGTAAATTTTTACCGAGCTAGCAAAGACTATACTCCAAGTTCCAGTGAAGAACTGAGTTTATCAGAAGGTGACACTGTGATGTTTATGGAGAAGAGAGAGAAAGGGATGTACTACGGCATGAAGGATGATGGGACTACTGGCCTGTTCTCTGTCAGTCATGTCAAGCCATTCCTGAAATGATAGTGGATAATTATAAAGTATAGTGTATGTTGAGTTTTATTCCACCAATTTTCATTCATTTTTTTTATATTTATAAAGGGAACGACACGTTCCCTTGAATATATATATATTGTGTGCTCATGAAACAGTTTCTTATTAAGCTACAGATATACAATGACAAAAATAAATATTTATTTTATTTTAATAAAGTGATAACGTGTTTGAGGTTCCTATATTTAGACTTGATCTTGTGGCTTCACTGGTTTGAATTGGTAGTATCTATTTAAAAAAGAGGAAGGAAAAAATCAGACAAGTACACAGATTTACCCATTTATGGAACTTGCCTTCTTTTTCTAAATCCAGCGGTTGAGTTGGGTGTTCTGGTTGGCGTCTTCGGCAAGTAACTGAAGTGATGTGTGCAAATAAATAAACCATTTATGAAATGTTGACAAGTATCCTTATAGAACATTAAATGTGCAATGCAGCTCGCATGATGTGTCAGTTTGAATAATGGAAATACATGAGTCAATGTCAATGATACCCTTTACCAAAATAATGTGACTATATTTTCAGTATCACAACTGGCTATCAGAGTGTACAAATTTGATGCAGTGGTAATGGATATAGATAGTGTGCACGTGTGTGAGTCAATGTGATAGAAATAACGCTAGATTTGATGACCATTGGGTAAAGACTTTCAAGCCTGTAAAACTATGCAGTTCTTTACATAAACTTAAATAACAACGCATACTGCTGTTCACAAGTGCACATGTTATGGTGTAGTCCAAGTACATGTACGGTTTATACTCTGAGTATACAAATAAGACCATCTCCAGTTCAAGTTATAAACTCACCTGTTAGTTGCGATTTCTGGAGGTCGAGTATTAGCAGCCCCAAATGTAATGCTAACCACTGAACAAGAGACTCTGAAAACAACATGAAATAGGGCACTTGATCATCAAGATGATAAATGACATGGCTGCTGAATCTTGGTACGAGACCAACCGCACACCCACATATTAATTAAACACATGCATTTAAACTTGCAATAGGTAGAACTAAATAGAAGGAATGTGGTTGAGCAAAAATATTAATAATAATGACGAGCAACGCCTCACAACACCACGCAGTCATGCTTTATGGAATGGAGTAGCATAAAGTATTTTTATTATCGTCTACTACTTTACATCACCAGGCTTTCATACAGAGGGGTAAAAACTGGGATCCCCCTCCAAGAATTTTAGAAAGTGATTGTCAAAATAGTAATACTAGCTACTACTATAATTAGGACAGTGATTAATTTATTCCAATTGGTTTACTGCTTGTAAAATAAGGCAGTATATAGAATAACACGCCTATTCTTATGCCAAAATTTCGTGTCCCCCTCCCAATAAGCAAAAAATCCTGTATGAATCCTGTCAGTCTGCTTATTTTCTCACTTGCTTTGCTTCTCATATGTATACACACACAACCGTGATCGTTATTGTCATCGTAACCTGACCCAGCTCATGAATGTACGTCATTATTACTTATAATTAAGTTAATAATAATAATAATAATAATAATAATAATAATAACAACAATAATAATAATAATAATAATCAAAGGCGGACTGATGTAATTAAACCAGGTGATAGAGGAAATAACTATAGATAAAAATACCTTATGGTACTCCATTCCTAATTTGCTAATGTTACATCAAGTGCCACGGGATACTTAATAACAATAACAATAACAACAACAATAATAATAATAAATAATAATAATAATAATAACGCTTGTAAAAATTTAAGCATTATATGACAGTTATAAATAATTCCATCAGTAAACATCTGTCTCTTGTTACCCTAAGTGTGCATGCGTGAGAGGGTTATAGTAGTCATTCTGTCTGATTGTTAACCATTGATTTAGGTATGAACTTACTCAGAACGACGATTTAAGACCTTTTATTGTGCTACTTTTTTTAACTTGGGCTGATTGAAGCTTCAGGTCAATGTAGGTACGCCAGCTTTTGTGGGTAACGCCCCCCTATCAGCACGTCGTAATCACATGAGCAAATATTTCTTGCTGCCCGCTGTAGTTTTACTTATGCTGGGAAGTTTTTAACCGAGTGCAGAAGTGAAATTTCGCGTTGAAAATATTATACCGGTGAGTGTCTCAGGCCTAGCGCTTACATCTATCGTTGCATTGCTCGAGCTATGTTGATACCTGATTACAACAGCCAATTAATTATTAATTTGGTCTGAGATGACTTTGTAATTTCTAGCTAGAGTATAGTAGCGCTGAGGGTTCGCACCTTTGGTGCTTCATTATTAATAAGTTTTTTTAATTTTTTATTAAAAAGTGCTACCCAAGCTCATCCAAGGACACCTGGGCAGTCCATAAAGAATACAGCTATAAAAAAAAAAAAAAGTCCTGTAATGTCTACAATACACTTCATTAGTATTAGTCACCTTGTCATCACCTACTCCTACAACACCTTACTTCTATAACACCTACTCTTATAACAACAACAAAACAGCTGTTACTAAGTGGGCCACTGCAAGTGGTACATTCATTCTATATTTGTACGGTATTGACTTTGAATTCATGTGGGAAAAGACATTTTAACTATGTTAGGACGTTTCGTATTTACCCATTTTTAGCCTTGGACTTGGAAGTAGGTCTAAGAGTACATATTTCATCTTCCTCCATTGTCACAGATATGGGATATTGGTTAGCTAGTTCTCTGCCAGCGAAAGAGCTGGTGGAGTTGTAATGAAGTCTTCCATTGAGCAAAGTATCAGGTAATTCTACTTCACTTGATGACACTTTCACCATGTCTCTATCGCCAATGTCACCTTGACGAGCTGGTGGGCCACTTGTAGTTTCACTCTCTTCCTTGATGTCAGACAGAGTGGTTTGCACCGGAGATGGATGATGATGATGATTTTCTAGATTCATATTTCTCAATGCTGGAGAAACTATTTTGGCTGGAGGAGAGCTGTCAGATGAAGGAGACATAGGCGATACCTGCTTCTGGTCTTCTGAGGGAGCAGTATTGGTACATGTTGAAACTGGGGACTTCCTGGGAGACTTCCTGGGAGACTTTACGAATGACTGAAACTGCCTCTTTTCAGTGATAGGAGCAGCAGTAGACCTCACAAGTTCACGCAAAAGTGCAAATTCAGATTCTTCAGTCTAATATATCAAACGAGAATGACAACAATAAATTGAATTAAATTAACCAGTGTCAATTAAACTCTTGCACAAATATTTATTATATTCCTCTAGGTGCATACAGCTTAGACTGTCAAAAAAAGTGTATGCATGACTTTCCACCAACAATCTTTGATTTTTACCGAATTTCTTTCATAAGACATGTCTGCTGCTACTTTAGGTGCTAAATTGAAAAGATCACTCAGATATACGCGGGAGGTCACATGAGGTCGGTGGCTCTTGTTGCCATTAGGCACATGTTCACTGAGGAAATCTGGGGATGGAAAGGACTGGACTGATACTGCTGTCTTGATCTTGGATGGGGAAGTAGGCTTGCTGCTATCCGCTAGTTCCTTGGATTCACTGGGGTGACAGAACAAATACAGCATCCAATTAATTATATTGAGCTTTGTGCAATCTTGTCTCGTACCAATTTGGTCTTTCAGAGATGTTGAGCGATGGTTTCCTGCTGTGTCTTTCCAGCATCGGAGGACCAGGTAAGTTTTGTACAGACAGGGAAGTGGACTTGGATAAACATGGAACTAATTTGCCTTGGTGCCCTGGTGACACTGGCAGTTCTGGTAAGCTAATCAATTATAAAAAATATGTGTTAAAAACATTGACTGGATGACTACAGGTCTCCCACCTTTTGACATTTTTAGGTGCTTGTAATTTGTCAAAAGAGAGTCCAACGAGACTTATTCTACTCCCGAGGGAATTGCTCATAAACTGAGAAGCAAATGAAATGTTAGGTCTTTTAAATTTTTCCTCAGATGACTTATTGCTTGCAGGCTCCCCCGATGTCTAACAAACAAAGATGTAAGAAAGTGATGTATATATATTTTCTTGTTCTCTATGTGACCTTTACCTGGCGGTGAAATTCAGCAGGAGCTGTCTGTGGTCTGTCTGAGGTTCTCTGTGGCATGGGAGGCATTGAGCTGTCAGAAGTCATTCTTAATGAAGGCTTGTGGGCCATAGGCTTAGATTTAGACTTTGTATAGGGTTTGTTGGTGGAATACCATGCATACAACTTCTGCAGGTCCTTCTTTTGAGACTCTACATTATTATAGCTAAAAGAAAAAACAACAGTAAGTTAAAACAGAAAGTTATGAGTCAAGACACTATTCACAAAACTCTTGACCTACTTAATTTTGCAAATAAGAAGCTAGTTATGAAAAATTTCAATCTTTTTTTTGTTTGTATATAACATACCTATTAATCTGTTGCAGCATCATTGACAGGGTAGTGTAGAATTTGTACTCAATATTGGTACCTTGTCTGAATGACAACATACCCATATAGTGGTCAATTCCACATGCACAAAAAGTGTTCAGAAACTTACTGAGGTAGTACTCCAGGTACAAAGCGACCCGAGCTCTGCTTGTGTCGTTGTAGAGCTAACACCATTTTGTTGAATTCCACGTAACTATTTAGCTGCATTTTGAAAGGGTAATTACGGGTATTTAATAATGAAGAAGTTTTTTTTTTACCTTGGAGCATTTTAGCGGGCCCAAATCTCTCTCCATAATAACTTGCAATCTCTCCCAATTGTTTGTTTACTACATTTAAAAACTTCGAAGAATTGTTTCACATCTGAGCACCGCCTTGGGAACTAAAGTGCAGCCCCGCCCATTCAGCATATTAAACTCTGCCGCATGTCCGGAGGGGGGAGAAGTGCCTTTTGTAGCGGGCGAGGTGAAAAGGCTAATAAATTACTGGTAAAAAAATGGAAGAGTTTGGGGAGAGTGGCTTCAAGACACCGTACCAAGCGGCGGGAGGAGAGTTTCCAGAGTCCTCGGAAGCTGGCGGCGACGATGAACGTACGGAATCTGGTGAAGTCGCCAGGGAGCCCTTGCTTCTCTCAGGCAGCTTAAGCCAAAGGAAGGTCAGAAGCATGAGCACAGGACTGAAAAGCACGTGGAAGCATGTCAGAAGAGGACTTTCCAATGAAAAGCATGTTGTAGCTGATGCCTTCATTGACACCAAGGAAAATAAACCTCAGTACTTGAAAAAGGAGTACTGTAATGATTTGCTTGTGTGAGTTAGCTACTTTGTAACTTGAGAAGATGATGATATGATTATACTTTGTCCCTCTATGCAATCTAGGAGAGCTAGATTGAAAGTGCTGAGGTCTGTTGATAGTCTACCAGTCAGGTAATTACTAATTGCAAGTCGTGATAGATTATGGACAACTGAAACTCAGTGTATTTTGAAATGAGGTGTGGCACATACTCTGAGTGAGTGTTGTTATGGTAACTGTGGGTCCTTAACATAATATTGGTTAGGTGACACTAAGTTACAAGTGGTGTGGTAAAGGTCATGGGGTTGGATTATAGTACACACACACACACACACACACACACACACAAACACATCAATTTTGTGATTTATTATTTCAAATTAACAATGCACTAAGTTATTACACAATAGATGATGTAAGTATATATTTGTTGTTGTGTTTATTGTTTGTTTGTGTTCAAGGTTGATAGGACTGGCTGTTCTTATAGCCGACATCATTCTCATAGTGGTAGAAGCAGCTCTAGTCATCCAGTCTGGAAGCCAGCTAGTCAGTAGCTCCGAGATTGCCTTTCAAATCCTGGACCTCTTGTTCTCTGCTTACTTTGGTATTGAAGTGGCTCTGAGAATCGTGGGCCTTGGGTAAGTGGGCGTTGGTTGACACTACAGTATGTTATCCAATATAATTTAGATACATGTATTATTTTACTAATACGGAGCAACACTAGCATGCACTGGTTGTGTCCTAAGACTTGGTACTTAATGTCCTTTTGTTTGTTTGTGATGACAAAGTATCCTGCACAAAAAGCACAGAAGGTTTATTCTAGAAGACAAAATATACTGAGCAGGATTTAAATGAGTCACTGTGTGTAGTGTATAAGTACACAGAGGGGCATGATTGTTTTGCAGGGTCAATAGAATGCATTATGTTATGTGGTGCAAAGGTCAAGTGCTCACGTAGGTCTAGCACACAAAACATTTTCTTTTAGTGTAAATGCAAAATGGGTATAATTCTGTTAGTATAATTCTGTTAGTCTGTCTGTGTATTTCTCTAGTCTGTTTGTTACCCGCATACGCAAGCAGGCAGGGTAAAGCAATTGTGTTAGTCATAATTTTCCGTATATATATAGTTGTGACCAAATTTTTTGGCTAAACTGGAGATTTACGAATCTAATGTACTTTAAACTAAACTTATATGCAACAATTTCTTTTTGAAAATAAATGTTACTGCTACCTGCCAAACGTGTGAGTTTACTCGCTGTACTGTGCACAATCCTGGTTTTTGTCAGTGAATTTGACACTCAATACCAACATTGGGCTAGCCACGCCTACTGTCACGCCAATCATTATACCTATTACTTGCGATATTCATGACGATGCCTACCGTATCACTTAGCTTAACTTTTTTAGGGCAAGAAGAGCTATAGAGTGTGGGTGTAGTGCTCACCAGAGCTCTAGTTGTCTATAGGACTGTCTTTGTCTGGCTTTCTGTATCAGTCTGTGTCCGCCTGTTTGTCAATATATTTGTTTGTGTACATATCTGTCAGTCTACCAGTCTTCCAAGGGTTTCCAACAACTGGTATGCTTTATTCACATGTTCTTCACAGGCGGTCTTACTTCAAGAGATGCTTTGAGATGTTTGATTTGGTGATAGTGGTCCTGTCTGTCCTGCTCTCAGTGCTCTACGTCTTTCTGATGGGAACCATTACTGGCAACAACTACAGAGCAATCCTGGGGTCAGTTCATACTACACTTGTATTGATAAAGAAATTATGAGAGATAAATTTGAATGATGTTGTTGTTGTTGTTTGCAGGGCTGTTCGACTGCTTGTGATTGGACGCATCATCAGAGTGCTGTTTTGGGCACGGGTTGTGTACGAGCATAAAGGGATTCAGAGGTTTTTCAGGAACAAGGTACTGCATACCTGTACAGATTTGGTATACTGCATACCTGTACAGATTTGGTATACTGCTTCTAAAACAGTTGTACATGTTATTCTCTTTCCTGTTATTGTTATTATTATTATTATTACTATTATTATTATTATTACTATTACTATTATTACTATTATTATTATTATTACTATTATTATTATAATTACTATTACTATTATTACTATTATTATTATTATTACTATTACTATTATTTCTATCTGCATAACTTTGCTTCTAACCTGCTTCAATGGTATTTGCTGTCTCATGAATGTGAATGAAATGTCCAGGTCTCTCAGAACAAGCGGCGATACATTGACATGGACTTTGACCTGGACCTGACGTACGTGACAGACAGAGTCATAGCCATGTCCTTCCCTTCCAGCGGCAGTGAAGCCTTTTACCGCAACTCCATCAGAGACGTAGGAGAGTTCCTGGACAAGAACCACTATGGTCACTATCGAGTATACAATCTCTGCTGTGAGTTGGTCTTTCAGAGAGAGAGAGAGAGAGAGAGAGAGTGTGTGTGTGTGTGTGTGAGTGTGTTTAGGATTGATTTATGTGTGCATGTGTGTAGGTATGTAGTAGAGCATCCATGAGATTTTGTTGTTGTTGTAGCTGCGACAGTCATTGTGTGTGTTGATCTTTGTGCACGAGTGTTGTTGCACAAACTACAGGTATATTCTAGACATAAATATCTTCCCTTGGAGCTCCACAATTTTTTTTTTGCTAAATACTGAACCATAAATAAATAAATTTAAAAAGTGAAACTATTTCAGTCAAAATGTTACAGCTTAAAATTTCATATAAGTGTGTGCAAGTCTCTTGATCCGGCTGGAATCTATGGAGAAAATAAACGTATAAATTTTTTTTAATATTAATGTAGCTATTTTTTTAACACAAATAGAGGTTAATTATTTAATCAAATCTTTATATATATATATTATATATATAAGCTATTTTTTAAACACAAATAGAGGTTAATTATTTAATCATATATATTTATTTATTTACCAGCATTCACCATTTCTGAGCAGGTTCGAAAAAAGTTGTATATGAAAGTGAAATGCAATGAGGATAAATGTTTATGTTTCATTTCTATAGAACTTCTGAAGTCAGTCCTCCATGTTTAAAAATATGTCATCCAAACAGGAAAAATTAAATTAAATTAGAGTTAAGATTATTAATCCTCAGCACCGCATGCACGAGGGGGTTATAGTAGTTGTCTTGTCTGTCTCTCTGTCTGTCGTGCTCTGATTTAGGAAATTACTGGCAATAACTGTTAAATTTGGTATAAACTACTCAGAACTACAGTTTAATTTAAGTTCAGGCTGTTTTTTTTCCTTTTTTTCAAAAGCAGTCAGATACAAGTCTTCAGTGGGTAACACCCTATTGGCACATTGTAATTACATGTAAGCAATTGATTTCTTGCTGCCGGTGGTTATAGTTTTGCTTTATGCTGAGTAGTTATGAAGCACTGGAATTGAAGTTTTGCATTGAAATTACCGCTGAGTGTCCCTTGCATGATGTTTAGCTTCTCTTCAACATTTACATCTACCGTATTCATTGCTGGAACTCTATATTGATATCTGATTAAGTACTACTCATTGAGGCTAAAACCTCTTTCAAAAGCTAGAAATATTTGAATTGTTAATATACAGTGCTGAAATTCATTAGACGTGAAACACTAAATCTCATTTCTGTTGTTTGTTGTTGTTGTTGTTTTTGTTTTTCACTCATTTTTTAAATATGTAATATTTGCTCCAACAGCTGAGAGGGAGTATGATGCAAGCTACTTCCACAACCAAGTGCAGAGGATCCTCATCGATGATCACAATGTTCCAAAATTCACGTGAGTCAAAACAGAAAATGTCTTTTTCATGGCAGGGAAGGGCAAAGCTAGTGACAACCCATAGGGAAAGGTTGCTCTCTCTCTTGCTCTCGTCTCTTCCTTTGATCCTGCTTTAATAGTACAAGATAGCATGACCTGAGTAATACACATGTGCAGCTAATAAATTAAGATATTTGGACACCTCTGACTACCTTTTGGTGACCTCTAGGTGCCAATTATAAATTACACTAGCAAGTACCCCGCCACACCGTAACACTTGATGTAATAACTTTTATGCAGTTAGCATAATCCATAGTTTCCGTGTATTTTCTTACACTTCTTCATTGAAGTAGCTATATCAGTCAGCCTTTTCTCACCTGCTTTTATTTTTCTTGACCCCTGCGTTCTCCTGCTTCTCTGCCTTCTTCTACCCATGATTTGATTTGTGGTAGATTCTACTGACCATCTGTCTTTCCTAACTCACAAGAATATACATACATCCAGTGTTCAGATTTTATAGAGCGAGGGGTGGACAGGTCAAGACTAGGAAAAACAGAAAGAAGAGGATACAATAGGTAAATAGGGCACTCTAAGAGTCATTGAGCTGTTATAATTCCGGATGGTTTAATGGTAAGTGTGTATATTGACTGTAATGTTGAGGGCCGCGGATTCCAATCCGAATTGGGATAACTTTTTTTTTCTCTGCTTTTTTTTTTCTTGTCAACTATAGAAAGGGTATAACCGGTCACTTTACCCAATCAGCTAATGACGATGCTTTACCAACTCAGCTCATGAATTATCATGATAATATTATCACCATCTGTCATCATCATTGTTGTTGTTACTGACACACAAGATTAGACAATGTATCATACCCTTTATGTGGCATGTGACATGTGAGTATCAAACGAAAGCTTTGTATAAAGTAATTAGCTAAAGTCGTGTGCTTCTATTCTTAATTGATAATTAAGTTATAATCATTTTTGTGCTCGACAAGATTTGTTCCATTGATGTATAATATTCCACTGCAGCATTTATGTTGTAGAGGACTAGAGAGAATTTAGCTAACCTCTAACTCAGATTGCTCAGTTTCACAACACTCAGTTTTATTAGCAATTGACTGAATGATACACATGAGTATATGGTAAGGGATGATATAGAAAAGTGCAGGGGGAAAATGAGGTGAGAATTGAAAGAGTTCAGAGTTCACTACAATATAGAATGCAGGTCAAAACAAAGCTGCCCTCTGTACCATGCAGTTTTGAGCAACAACTATTCAGCTGAGGATAACATATTTTGCAATGCACAAGACACTCTCACTGAAATAGTTTCATGTTTATTGCACCGTACCACACTAGCTAACTATCTCGTCGGATCCTGGGGGGCTGCGTCTGTGGGATATGATTGAATTGCACAAGAAGCATCCAGACATTTACCAGATTTTCAAGGCTGGCCATTTTGCGGTGCAAGAAGTCCAAACAAATGTACACTTGACTTTCCAGTGCATGAGAGCAGAATATTGCTCACATTGAACATTGAAGGGAGTGTGGGGTTAATTTGACTATAGGACACACCCATAAAAGTAGGTGGGGCCTCTCAGAATACTCATCAACAATTGCGGCTAAGCTAGACAACTATGCCAAACTAACTAAACGGTTTGCTGATAATAGCGCATGCACCAACTGAACTTATAGAGTCAATAGTTAGCACACCGTAGAGAGATTTATCATTCTTCTTTATGGCCAAACCAGCACCTGTACCACCCATCAATAGTGCCAGGAAGAATCTGTGTTCAAAGAAATTTTTGTGATGAGAATAACCCACATAAAATGCTCTTGAAAAGGGAAATGCCTTGAGAGATTGGCATGTCTGGGGCCACGCACTTGTCCTTCTCTTCCTCCTCTTCCTTGTGGTATGGGTTGGATCGAAGAAGATCAATATGAATCACTCCCAGAACCAACTAAAATGTTATGAACTAATTTTTTTTTATTTTTTTTTATTTTTGTGGCTGCAAGACAGGTGTGTTCATAAGTAGGAAAGCAGCCCTCTAGTATACAGCTCTCTAGAAATGTCACTTTCATAAAAAAAGAAAAGAAAAAAGTTAAAGTCGCCAACATTAAAGGTTGTAGCTTAACAATCTTGATCAAAATTCAAGGCGAAGTGTCCATTTTATACTAACAAAGTTTTCCACTAGTTGGCATAGTACACTCGATACCACATACCCCATTGTAAATATTCATAACTTGAGAACCAATTAAGATAGAAGTATGACTTAAAATTAATCCGTTTTATTTTGATATACCAAACAAGAATATCTGTGTCAAAAATAAAGAGAAAACTGGTATGTTGTTACTTAGCACCTAAAAGTTGCTAAAGGTAAAGTAGAAGTGCTCAAAATACCTACATTTGTTTATTACATAATTCTGGACTTGCGTATCAAATTTTTATGCTTTTATTAAAAAAAAGTAGCTAAGCTGCCCAACTAATAATTTTTGTGGCAACATAAGCAACAAAATATGATATTCTACTTCTCCAATGCAGTGATCTTGTGGACTTCTGCGAGGATGTGTTCACCTGGATAGAGGCCAATCCAGAAAATGTCATTGTTGTTCATTGCAAAGGAGGCAAAGGTGTGTGTGTGTGTGTGTGTGTGTGTGTGTGTGTGTGTGTGTTTGAATAGAATAGAGACCTCATTAAGGTGTAATTGAACCTCAGGTCGCACTGGGACCATGATATCGGCCTGGCTCGTCAGATCTGGCCTGTTTGCGAAGGCTGGCGAGAGCTTAGCCTACTTCAAGAGTCGACGTACAGACACCAGTAGAGGCCACAAGTCTCAGGGAGTCCAGACCCCCAGCCAGAGCAGATATGTGGTATACTACGAGAAGTTGCTCATTGCGTTGAACGGCGAGCTTCCTCCGCCCGTCTCTCTCAGACTGGCCAAGATAACTTTGCACAGTTTATGCAGTGAGTTAGTTTGCTTTGTGTTGTCGTGTATTTTGTGGCCACAATAGGATGTTTGTTTGGTGTGAAGTGGGCACATGCTCTGGTTTGTTTATCCTATTAATCCTCTCACACATGCATACACTGAGTAAACTATTTAGTATTTTAATTAATTCATTAATTTGGGGATAACCAAGCAATGAATGGGGGAATGCCTACATTATCTAGCTTTTACCTCTCAAATGTTCTGCTTTTACTTGTTCCATCTGTTGCTATATTAATTATCACATATTCAGCTCCATTGTTTTAATTATTGCAGACAAGAAAATTGATAGCCTGATTATCATGCTGTTATTTATTTAGCTGGTGTCAAAGTGTCTAGAAGAGAAACAGCAAATAATAATATGACAGAGAAATTTGTTTTTGGCATAGAAAGTAGCATTGACATTCCATATCTCAAGAACAATGTTAATATGCTGCAGGTGTTGGTAGAGGTGATGGATCAGATTGGAACTTTGAGATCATTCAGCTCAACGAGCCTGTGTTCACCTTGGATAGAAATCGGGACGAGGTAAAGTGTTAGTGTTGCTGTGTGTTTCCTGTTATTAACCCTCCTGCGCATGCGTGAGAGGGTTATAGTAGTCATCCTGTCTATTACTGACATTTAACTGTTGATTTAGGTATGAACTTACTCAGAACAATGATTTAAGACCTTTTATTGTGCTACTTTTTAAAATTTCGGGTTGATTTTTGAGAAAATGCGAAGCTTTCAGCTCCGCGTACGTACTAGCTTTTGTGGGTAACACCTCCTAATGTCACGCCTTAATCACGCAAGCAAATAATTTCTTGCTGCCTGCAGTAGTTTTGCTTTATGCTGGGAAGTTAACGGAGTGCTGGAAGTGGAATTTTGCGTTGAAAATATAGCACCTTAGTGTCAATATATTAAATGTCTATTATATTAGTGTTATTGTTCTTGTTTAATAATTTTCAGAAAATTGACTGTTGCTTTTGTGTTTTTTTGTTTTTTTTTGTTTACTTTGTTGTTTTCCCATTATTGTACGAGTCAGGTTGAAGTTGTGACAGATTCAAGCAGGGACATCATAGAGGTTACCTTTCCCACTGCTACACCTCTTGTTCTTGTGGATGACGTCAGAGTAAAGTTCTATTGCTCCACGGTAAGTGACTAATTAGTGGCACAGGATCGGGGTGGTGTAAACTAGTGGCACAGGATCGGGGTGGTGTAAACTAGTGGCACAGGATCGGGGTGGTGTAAACTAGTGGCAATACTTCCTGCAGTCGATTATTTGAGTTTCGCATTATAAAATAGCAAGTGGGTGTGTACAGCAGTTCAAGAAAGTGGCGTAGTTTCATGATTGACTTCGCAATTCATAGTTGTTGTTACTGATTTTTTTTTGTTGTTGTATACATACACACCTTTCACAATCAGTTTGTTATGGTAGCAGTTTATTTTCCAGCTATATGACTGTGATGTAATTAAGGGTTGAAGTGCTAATGGCTAGCACCAACGGTGCCCTCTTCCCACCCATTATGTCTAAATGGATACAGTAACACTAGTAGAATTAGTAGAGCAGATAATGTGCAATATATGGGGGGAAAAAGTAATTTTTATTCTTGTTTTCTTTGCTTGTCTGCAGCGCTCCATCCCTACTGGAAATGACAAGTGCCAGTTTTATTTTTGGTTCCATACAACATTCATAGAAAACAACAGGTCAGCCACACACCCCATGCCAAAGCCTAACAATATTATTACTTTGTTGTGTGTCATACAGGTTCACTTTGGATCGGTCTGAAGTAGACAACTTACAGAAATCAAGACTCCTTCGGTTTTACCCAACATTTTTTGCCATAGAGCTTGACTTTGAATCAAGATAGCATAGTTTATATGTCCAAGTTCACCACTTTACCATACTAACTCAAATCACTTGTGCACCATTGTTGTTGTTGTTGTGCTCTTAACAATAAGAATATGAAGATGGATAATGGAATACTTATCTGGGTCACATTTTGTTTGAGTAGCTTGACATTCCCACCACATCCAGGTGGCAGGCACATCAAATGAAGCCAGAACCACAAGTCCCAAGTAACACATCAAAGTAAAAGTTGAAATACAACAACAGCAACTTGCCATAATGTATACTACCTTTCAATTCATCCATCCAACCACATCAAACAGGGGCACTCATTCCACACCGCCATAGGGGACTTAATTTATTTAATTTTTTTAGTTTTTAGGCTCCTACTCTCCTCTATCTCAAGAAGTGAACAACTAAAACAAAAAAGAAAAAAAACAAAAAAAAAAAAAAAACAAAAAAAAAAAAAAAAAAATAAGTTGGACGTTTATGCTTTTCTTCATGCGAAAGAAAAAAAAACCAAAAAAAACAAAAAACAAAAAAAAAAAAAAAAAAAAAAAACTAAAAAAAAACAAGAAAAAAAAAAAAACAAAAAAAACAAAAAAAAAAAACAAAAAAAGAAAAAAACAAAAAACCAAAAAAAAAAAAGAACAAAAAAAAAAAAACAAAAAAACAAAAAAAATAAAAAAAAGAAAGAAAAAAAAAAAGAACAAAAAAAAAAAAAAAAAAAAAAAAAAAAAAAAAAGAGCAAAAAAAAAACAAGAAAAGTAAAAGAACAAAAAAAAATAAAACAAAAAAAAAAAACAAAAACATAAAGAAAAAAAAAAAAAAACAAAAAAGAAAAAAAAAAGAAAAAATAAAGAAAAAAAACAAAAAGAAAAAACCAAAAAAAAACAACAAAAAAAAAAAAAAAAAAAAAAACAACACCCCCCCCCCCCCCCCCCCCCCCCCCCCCCCCCCCCCCCGCCCCCCCCCCCCCCCCCCCCCCCCCCCCCCCCCCGCCCCCCCCCCCCCCCCCCCCCCCCCCCCCCCCCCCCCCCCCCCCCCCCCCCCCCCCCCCCCCCCCCGCCCCCCCCCCCCCCCCCCCCCCCCCCCCCCCCCCCCCCCCCCCCCCCCCCCCCCCCCCCCCCCCCCCCCCCACACCCCCCCCCCCCCCGTGTCTCGTCTCCACTAACCGCAAGCGCCAAAGCACAACAATAATAAACGCGCACTCGATCAGTCGCCTCTCTAGCTCTTCTACAACAACCGGAGCGCTGCATGTGCGCGCGCGTAGCATTTAACAGCTATACAGTTAGCTAGCTCTAGAGAGGTTGAGTCCTGGTCGTGGAGGAGTGTGTAAATTCTTTTACTTGGATGTAGCATGGTGGTGGTGGCTTACAATTTGTTATTTTTGACGCTGTTGAGTTGTTGCAGTTGCTTTGTGCAGCACCAGCAGCAGGAATGCAATCCACCGCGCAGTTTTGCTAGGAAGACTACATGCGGGAAACAGACTTTAATCAACAGAAATAGCATCGCTCTGCCAGAATTCCAATACGGGTAGACGTGATAAATATCTAGTGTTTCGATGTTCTGTCAATTTTTTTTTGTTTAGGCCGAATATGTGCAAGATCACAGAAGACTATGTGAGCAACGTGTCTACTTGTCTACTTACAGTTAGCTATGTTTTTCAAGAAGGCGATGGGTACTCATACCAGTGCACGTAAGTTTTTCATGCTTTTGTAATGCTAACTTTAGCCAAGATGACGCACTTCTTTGCAGACCATTTTGTTTGCCCACGGGGGATTGTTCGAGTAGAAACCGAACCTGGCAGAGGCACAAATTGGATTGCTGCGACAAGTTTGGTAGGAGGAGGAGGGCTTCTCCGGATATGCTGACTCAGCACACCGAGTATTTGTACAATTTTTATTATGATCGATCTGTTGAGAAACGGATGGGATGCCCAGTTGGTAAGCTGCCAATCCAAATTTTCAAGGCATTGATTTAACTGCAAATATAGTCTATACTTTAACTAGTGATATGCTTGAGCACAAATGGTGAGTGAGCTTAAAACTACACTATTGTTAATCGTTTGATTTTAGCTTCCAACACTCAAGCCACTAAAAAAAAGTCGAATTTTTAAAAAATTACATATGTACAGTGAAGGAGATTCAATATGCCATAGTAACAACTTCCCGCAATTGTTTGATTGGAAAACAGGCAACAAAAAAACCCCACATTATTTAAACGCTTTCCCTGTGATATTCTAGTAACACACAATACTTTCACACAACTGAACATACCTTAGACAAGACTTACCTTTGTAGTTAGTGTAGTGGACAATGAATTTTCAAGTAAATAGTGTTGCGTAAGGCTTATAACTATAGGACAAATAACATGTTTTTGAGTTCTAACTGCACCCGCAAAAGAATTCAAAGCGGTAAACAATTCAATTTCTAGGATGATGTGGGTAATGATTGATAAACCAGAGGATTCTGTTTAGTGAAGTTTGGGATGGGGTTGAACACAGAGTTAACACCAAAATATGCAAGGGTCAAAGTACAAAGAGATATACGTATGTCCACACACATATAAACTAGTGGTGTGCTTGAGCACAAATGGCGAGCGAGCCTGCCTAGTTAAAACAACAGTATTGTTACTACATAATTTATATTTTAGCTTAATTCATGCAAAACAGTATAATAGCAGTTGACCATTAATTTTAGCAAACACAAATAATAAATTACACTCTTACCCGAGTAGTAATTTCTGTAGTATCAAACTTGAGCAATTCTGACTACCTCAATTGCCAGTAACTCTTGAACAAGCTCTCAGCTACAAAATAAATAGGCCAGTGTTATTTTTGTAATATTAGCCAACAAATATGGAATTACTACTTGCCTCAATTTCCTGAGTATTGTCAACTTCTGTAGTTACAAATTTAAGCTATTTGACCATCTGAATTACCAGTAATTCTTGACAACAAGCTCTCAGCTACAAAACAAAAGACCATTAATTTTAGCAAACAAATACAAAATTACTTTCTTACCTCATTTTCTTGAGTAGTAGTAACGTCTGTAGTATCAAATTGAAGCCATTCTGATAATCTAAATTACCAGTCTCTCTTGACAACATGCTCTCAGCTACAAAACGGAAAGGCCAGAGTTATTTTTGTAATTTTAACTTACAAATATGGAATTAAGTACTTACCTCAGTTTCCCTCTAGTAGTGGTGGCTTCCTCAGCATTGTTATAAGGTATTTTGACAGTGGTACCTTCTGTAGTATCCAATTTCAGCCTTCTGACTACCTCAGTTACCAGTAACTGGTGAACAAGCTCGCAGCTCTAACAAAAAATAATAGCCACAGTTATTGTTGTAATTTTAGCTAACAAGTACGGAACTATGTTCTTACCTCAGCTTCTTCCAAGTAATGGCGGCTTCCTTAGTTAGCCATTCCGGCTACCAGTGGCACTTGACAACCTACAAGCAGCATTTTTAGCAGCCCCCCAAAACGACGAAGTTTTGAAATTAAGTCTGGTAAAGGGTTTTCAATGGCAAGTCGCAGTAACTTTTTGGGACTTGAAAAACAAGCGTTTCGCAGGAATTATTCCACAATTTGGAGCCCAAGTTTCAAGTAAGACTTTCTTAATGCTGGAGTATCAGAAGAAAGTGGAGTCAAGCCTAAAAAAACGTGTTTTTAGGAGAAAAAACGGTACCCGCACACGCGTTTAGGGGGCATACGTACAATCCATACATATATATATATATATATATATATATACATACATTGAACATATACCCGATTTTGCATTATCCACCCCTAATACTGTCTCGCTCGCTCACCAACAAATAAATATCCCCGATTTTCAATTGTGTTACCCCTGTAAGTGTCTTGCTCGCTTCGCTTGCTTGCCAACTACTAAAACCTTGCTATCAGAAATGATGGAGGCTGCTTCAAAGTGGGGGCACACCATATGTCACGTACTATTGATCCTGAATAGCATGTTACCTGTGCTATTACTCATACAAATACAAGTTTACCAATGCAATTCTAAACTTAAATATACAATAGCGTTGTTTTTAAAAAAACTCAATATAGTAACTGGTGTGTCTTGCATTTTCTTGGCACATTGTGTATTATTCCTGTTTCTCTTCTCCTTCCGTAGCCCAGGGTGACAACGTGTCTCACTGTATGGATCTACTGGGATTATCTGTATATAGGGATAAGTTCCAACGCAGTATTGGCCCGAGAGGCTATAATGAGGTGGACTTGACTTACTTCGTGCCCACCAATGAAGCCATGGCGTCCTGGAGCCCTGCGATGAACTCCAGTTACTTGGAGGACTACATTGTCAAAGGAACTGTCAAGCTTGAGAACTTGACCGGGAATGGCCGGTTTGAGACAGTCTCAGGAAGCTGACTTCTTTCAACTGCAGTGGTGTTTACTGATCTCTCGCTGGCCCGATACTCCCCTGGCTTAAAAAATTTGAAGATCAAGTCCCGGCTGCCCCTCGCCAGGCTTACCAAGGTGAGGCATGTCATCGTGGGGTTGATAAAGGGGTTCGATTGAGAGTTTGCACATGTGTTTGAGAGTTGCTGTAGTCCTAGACACTGCCATTGCTTAAGTACTCTCACTCAGTCTGCATGGTTGAATTGCCATGAGAAACTCAATCCACCTGTGCTGTCTGGATGTGCTTGCTGCACAGTTATCAGATTTGGTCACTTGTTAAACAATAAGCTCCACTGTTTTACTGTTTAATAATTTCCTCATTGCATATCCACCGTGGTGGTAAAAATGAGAGAAATGAGAGCTCGTTTTATAAAATGGCTTAAGAATTGCTTCGCATGTGTTCATAGCAAGTGATTGGCGAGCAAGCGGAGTGAGCGAGACAGTATTAGGGGTGGATAATGCAAAATTGGGTATATGTTATTGGCGAGCGAGCGTAGCGAGCGAGACACTTACAGGGGTAAAAATGAAAAAAATCGGGGATGTTTGTTTATTTGTATATATGTATGGACGTACGTATGTCATTTTGTACTTTGACCCTCGCGTTTTTGTGTTAGTTACGTGGTCGACCCCGTCCCAAATTGCACTAAACAGAATCCTCTGGTTTATCGATCAGTACCCGTATCACCCTAGAAATTGAATTGTTTACCGTTTTGATCTTTTGCGGTGCAGTTAAAAACTTGAAAACTTAAGGGACTTCCATTTCTATTCGAGTTAGTGGCGGTGGTAAGTCAATGCGCTCTTTGTCATGGTTATAGCCGTGCGCAACAGTATTTACTTGAAATACATTGTCCACTAGACTACCACGAAGGTAAGTCTGTGTAGGTGCATGTCCAGTTGTGTCAAAGCATTGTGTGTTACAACCACTACTTAGCTAAAGAATATCACAAAGAAAACTTTTAAATAACGTGTATTGTTTTGTTGTTGTTGTTTCCCCTTCAATTCAAGCAGTTGCAGAGAGTTGTTACTATGGCACTGAAATCCCTTTACTGTATGCTAAATTAAAAAACTGGACCTTATTCTCAGTAGCTTCAGTGTTAGAAGTATAGTCTTTAGGCTCGCTCGCCATTTGTGCTCAAGCACATCACTAGTATATATATGTATGTATGGTACATGCCCCTTAATGCTGCAGGGACTTTTTTCTGCCAAAAACACATCTTTTTAGGCTTGACCCCAGTATTACAGCATTAAGCAAGTCTTACTTTAAACTTAGGCTCGAAATTGTGAGAGAATTTCTGCAAAAACGCTTGTTTTTCAAGTCACAAAAAGTGCTGTGACTGGTTACCATGACATTGAAGACCCTTTACCAGACATAAATTAAAGACTCGTCGTTTTATTAAAAAGCCGTTTCAATGGCCGTTTGTTGAGTTCCACAGACTATTTCACTGGTTGTCTTTATACCCGTTTACTTAGTGCCATATCTACTGATAGGGATGTTAAATTATGCTCACTAAAGTACTTCATAATTCATTTTCCCCTCAATCATACGCAAGTTTATGCAAGTTTTTTTTGTCTTGCCTGATATCATGATTGTTGGTGAGGTACAGTGTACTCTGAATTTACTACAGGCGTATGCTGTTTGCTTCTAGAAACAGCCGTCACTGCTGTAAGACTTTTAATAGTTAACATTGCTATAATACTTTCTAGTTATCAGTCCAGTGTTGGGTCAAGCCCCAGTTGAACTTAACCAGGTAAGTGCAAAATATTGTTATTACCACAGCTATTTAGTAAATGCATTGATAAGCAAAGTGCAAACAACTTTTGAGTAACTTTTATTAATAAAGTCATTTCCTTTTTGTTTATTGAATTACGTAATTTTCACCTTTTACTTTGTCTATCTCTCCTGCTTCTGAATTTCTGTATTGAGAAAATTTTGTCTTTTATTTTGTACTTTAGCCTTTCTTTTGAAAATTAACCCCCGCCTTTACTCGTCGATTCCACCCGCTTTTTAGTTATAATTAATCGCTCGCCTTTTTGCCTTCTCTTCCCTTCCATTTTAAACCTACACTGCCTTACCTCGCAGATTCCATCCGCTTTTCAGTTACGATTAATCACCTTTTACCTTCTCTTCCGTACTTTCGCCTTCCTTTTTTAAACCTATGCGGCCTTCCATCGTCAATTGCACCCGCTTTTTAGAAGTAACCAGCACGTTCTACTGATTGTGGTGACACTTTACCTACCACAAATGAACGATACTTTACCTACCACAAATGAACGATGCTTTACCGAACCATACAAAGCTCATGAATTATTCATGAATACACACACCGTCGGTTGTCGTCGTTACTGACACACAAGCGTATTATTATATAGATAGTAAAGAATTTCAACTTCTAAATAGAGCTTGAGCGTTAAATAAAACTTGAGCTTGGACTTAGTCCGATTCGAAATTGATGGGCTTGGGCTTGAGCTTAAGCTCTAAAAATCTATAAAGGCTTGAGCTTGGACTTAAGTCCGATTCAAAATTGATGGGCTTGGGCTTGAGCTTAAGCTCTAAAAATCTATAAAGGCTTGAGCTTGGACTTAAGTCCGAGTCAAAATTGATGGGCTTGGGCTTGAGCTTAAGCTCTAAAAATCTATAAAGGCTTGAGCTTGGACTTAAGTCCGATTCAAAATTGATGGGCTTGGGCTTGAGCTTAAGCTCTAAAAATCTATAAAGGTTTGAGCTTGGACTTAAGCTCTTAATTACAGGGCTTGACCCAACACTGTATCTGTCTGTTTGTCTGTCTGTCAGGCTATCTGTCAATTTGTCTGTCAGGCTATCTGTCTGTTTGTCAGTCTATTGTCAGCCAGTCTGTCTGTCAGTCTATCTGTCAATCAGTCTGTCAGGCTATCTGTCTGTTTGTCTGTCAGTCTGTTTGTCTGTCTGTCAGCCTCTCAGTCTATCTGTCAGCCTGTCTGTCTGTCAGTCTGCCTGTCAGCCTGTCTGTCTGTCTGTCAGCCTGTCTGCCTGTCTGTCTGTCTGTTATGACAGCGAATGGTTGCACTTGTTATGAGTATTAAAAGGTTATCAAACTAAAGGTTTTGTTTTGCATAAAAAGTAAGTTCAACTTAAGACTTGCTGGCAAGTAATTCCCTCAGGGGCGCACAATGATCACGTAATCAGTTGTACTCTCTCTATTGCTGATGTGCAAGCCAAAGGTCTGATTTTGGTACACCGAGGCATCCTAAACAGCAGATTAAACCTGGGAACACTGAATAAAACGACTTAATATTGAAATACCGTCCACTGCTATAACAGAGCTAAAGATAACAACAGGAACTGAGTATAAAATTGAAGCAGCACTGGTGCAAACTCTCAGCGCTTCTTGGTTTAGTTGTACTGAAACAAGTACTAGTTATGTTAACTGTACAAGAGTAAAATTGATCCAGTTGCTGAAATAATAGCACATTTTATCAGTTCTAAGCCAACATATGTTTAATCAAAACTTAGCAGATATTTCTACCTTTTGCCACGAGTTCTGTAGTTCTGCAGATGTGGGCAACTTGTACATGGAATTCTTTGAGGAAGAAGCTTGAAGTCAGAAGAAGACCATTTCTGGATTGCTTATTGAAATGAGAGAGTGATGGTATGCTCACTTCCACTGTGTACAGAAAACCTACACACACAGATAGATACCTTCAGTTTAGGTCTCACCATCCAATTCCTGCTAAGGTGGAATTGTAAGATGCTCGTATGGCTGGGAAGGGTAAGTCTGTCCGAGTTGTAGGCACGAGTGCAAGCGTGGTAAATGAAGAAATACACTTAGCATTTGACAGAATGTAAGAGCTGCCCAGTAAAAAATATGCTTTCAAAAGCTGTTATCTCTTGCTTGTATGCTTCTTCTAAAGAAAGAGTTAAAACTGACACTGTTGGCACAAGGTATTTTTACTACTACTAATTACTACCATTATTGTAATTAAACCTCAAAATTTAGTCAATAACAATTAGTCATATTGTGAAAAGTTTTAGTCAGTCAATATTATATTGAGTCTATATCATCCACTCCTACTATGTTTATGGAATGGTAAATTAATGGCTAAGCATTTGATAGAAGTTGTAGCATTTTTAGATTCAGTGGAGTCGACTGCTCTACATTTTATTATTATTGTTATTGGTGAGCGAGTGAGACACTATCAGGGGCAACACAATTAATAATCAAGGATATTTATGTATGTGTGTTCATATGTTTGCCATTTTGTACTTTGACCCTTGCATTTTTGTGTTTGCTTTGTGGCCAACCCCTTCCCATACCTCCACTAAACAAAATCTTTTGGTTCAGCAATCCCTTATCATCCAAAGAAATTTAATAGTTTACGCCTTTGAATTAGGTTGTCTCTGAATGTCACGGGATGCACTTAGGCCTTACAAACTTTCCATAAGACTGAAAACCGTGCAGTAATTCTTTAGAACTTTTTGTTTTTTCAAGTCGCTAAATGTTTTAGTGAATATTTACTATGGTATTGAAACCTTTACCAGACATAATTAAAAAAAAAACAACTCTGACACTATACAGTGGTGTCAAATTGAGAATTGGGGATATTTACTTATGTATGTGTGTGGACGTGCATATGCCATTTGTACATTGACCTTCTGTATTTTAGCGTTAGCTCGGTATTTCACACCGTCCCAAACTTCACTAAACAGAATCCTCTGGTTTATCAATCATTACCCATATCATCCTAGAAATTAAATTGTTTGAATTCTCTTGTGGGTGGAGTTAAAACTCAAAAACTTACCAGTTCCATTTCTATTCGAGTAAGTGGTGGTGGTAAATTAATGCGCTATTTGTCATAGCTATAAGCCCTACGCAACAGTATTTACTTGAAAATATAATTGTCCACTAGACTAACCACGAAAGTAAGTCTGGTATAGGTATGTCAAGTTGTGTGAACGTATTGTGTGTTACAACTACTAAGCTAAATAATTTTTTTTAATAATATGACTTGTTTTTGTCTTATTATTTTTTATTTTTTAATTCAAACAGCTGCAGGGAATGGTTACTATGGTATTGAAGCCCCTTTACCATATGTACATAATTTAAAACTCTACTTTATTTTTAGTAACTTGAGTGTTAGAAGTTAAAATCAATCGTTTAACAATTGTGTAGTTTTAGGCTCGCTCGCCATTTGTGCTCAAGTATTGTACGCCATTAAATTTATCAATAGCCAGGCGTTATGGTGATCCTGAATGCTAATTATGTGTGTGTGTGTGTTTTTTTGTTTTTGTTTTTAGATGCGGTTTATCAGTGGTGCTCGTGTGTTAATCCCGGATGCCTGCGTGTTCCCCGGTATCACTCTGCATGTCATCAACCAGTTGCTGATGCCAGGACAGTTGACATTGGCGAACATTTTAGAATCTCAAGAAGAATTGTACATGTTTGTGTCCCTTTTAAAATTTGCCAACATTCTGCCATTCCTCCTTGACTATGAGAAGGGAGAGTTGAGGACTGTGTTTGCACCTACTAATGATGTGTTTCTGGAGCACATTTCATGGAATTTGCTCACGTGCTTATTACAAAACCCCTCGCTGCTGCGTGACATAACTCACTTTCATGTCTTAAGAGGTGCTGAGTACTCTTCTTCCTTGGCAATTCAGTCCAATGTGCACACACTCCAGGGAAAACAGGTTTACACTGCTCTCTCCGAGGGTGAGCATAATATTACCCTTTTGGTCAGTCCATTGAACATGCGGAGCTCTTTGACTTCAACAAATTCACAAGCCACAATTGTAGACCCAGACATCTCTGCTTCCAATGGCGTCTTGCATATCATCGATAGAATGTTTTTTCCTCCGGACCTTGATCTGGGCATATGTGCCCTGCCACTGCCGCCACCTTCTTCAACTCCGTCCTTGCAGGGCGCTGAGACCACAAGCTCTACCGACTTAAACATTAACATCCCCCCTTACCAGCTCAAGTGGTACCATCATAACTCCTACCAGCATCACCACAAGATCTGTTATCAGAAGTTCAAGCTCTATCAACACCCTTCAGCTCAAGTGGTACCATCATAACTCCTACCATCATAAGTCCAAGCCCTCCTGTCTTAAGATCAAACCCTGCCATCTTGAACCCAAGCCCTACCAGCTCAAGCTCAAGCCCTACTAGCTCTAGCAGCCCTACCAAGACCACAGGCTAAACATACTTTCCTGGGACAGTCTTGCCAATACCCTCTCCATCACTAGGGAGCATTACGACCAGGGGTAGATGAATACATGAACTTGACTCTTGAGAGCGCATTGTCTATGTAAACTTATTAATAGTACAGCAAATATGTGCAGTATTTAGATGAATTGTGCCTTTTGGGATAAAAGCATGACATTTTGTGCACAGTCAGAGTATGCCTTTAAAAACATTATTGGCTATAGGGGCATCACTAATTTGATCCGCAACAAAAATGGCAGCACATTTTTCAAAATGGCCGCAAACGATTGAGTGAACCTTCAGTATTGTTTCTTGAAACAGACTTCACTGCACAAAATGCTCAGCACATGTAAATAGGGGGTACAAACTTGTGACATAGACTAATTTTCACCTACATGAGGCATAATTATCACGTACATGAAGTATAATTAGTAGGAACATCAACATTCCTGAGACTATAGTCATGTGATTCTGCCTCATGGTACCAGCTGCATGGAGTAGCTATCTATATAGCAAGAGAAAGGTGTCTTTGAAGGTAAGCAAATAAGGAAACCCAATAGCTATTTCATACTTACCCTCTCTACTCTTAGAGTGGTAATGGCAAAGATCTATAAGGTGGTCCATCAAGTCACAGCTGGTAGTCTCTATCTACTCCTGCAGAAGGCATATACTACGTACAGAGAAGAAACTGGAGGTGAGGTGAAGTCAATGGAAAAGTGGCGCACGGATAGGGCTGCTGCATGTACCCATTTCAAATTCTGGAGCATTATTCTGCAGTTGGAACTGGCTCTGATGGTTTATGTGAGAGCCATACGAGAGGGAAGCTTTCAACTCTACATTGAGTCCCTGACAAAGATTGTTCCATGGTTCTTTGCATTAGACCATACCCATTACTCCAGATGGGTGCCAGTTCACTTGCGTGATATGGTTTCACTGAAAGAGTGCCATCCCAACATCTATGAAGAGTTTATGAAGAGGAATTTCACCGTGAAGAAGTCAAAACATGCATTTTCTGCAATTGCAATTGACCATGCTCATGAGCAGAACAATGCATCAGTGAAAGGAGATGGTGGAGCTGTAGGCCTAACTGAAAACCCATCAGCTCTACGACGTTGGATGGTGTCAGGTCCCGAGATGGCTTGTTTGATTGGAGAGTTTGAGAGTTCGATGACAGAGAAGCAGGACAGTGATTGCCGTCACCACGAGCAGAAAAAGCACACTCAATCAGCTTTTGCACGAGATGTGAAAGCACTGAGTGTGGCAATGGAAGATATGGGGAATCCATTCACTGAGGACAGCAATGATCTTCTTGTGCTGGATAGCAGGAATATTGCAGATGCAGCAGTGGCAGACACTATGCAGCAGATTGAGCAAATTGGGCTTGAACAATATGAGGCATATGTGGATGAGAGACTGGTCAACCAGAAAACACCAATTTCGGATACGATCAAACGCAACAACTTGCATTTGTTCAGTCGGCCTCCAGTCAAGGGAAATTCAAGCAAACAGCAGCAGATTTCAAGCTTGAAGAACAATTGTTCTCTCTTTTCCAGGCTATATATTGCCTCTCAAGTTCGTGATGGTGACCTTTGCGAGTTCTTTCAGCATGAAAACCAGCCTTGTCCACCATCACTTTCTCAGATGGGTGTTTTGAGAGGAGGAACAAAGTCAGACTTGTTAACCTGCCTACAAGACTTTGTACCTGTCAATGTCCCTCATAGTCCCACTGGAGAAGTTACATGCACCATTCTTGATGGTGCTGCAATTGTCAACATGCTGCCACCTCGTACTGCCAAAACATTCCAGGACTACGCAACTGACATTTTTTTGCCGTACATCACATCACAACTTCAGTATGTGACCAGACTAGACATTGTCTGGGATGAGTATATATCTGATAGCTTGAAGGCTGGTGCTCGAAGCAAGAGGGGAAAGGGGGTGAGGAGACGTGTTGAACCATCAAGTGCAGTACCTGGAAATTGGTCGGCATTTCTCCGAATTGCAGACAACAAATCTGAGTTGTTCTCCTACTTGGCTACAGTGGCAGTCAGCATCGATACTAGCAAGCAGGTTATCTCCACACATCATGTCAATGTGATTTGTAAGAATCAGCAAGATACCTCGTCTCTAACTCCATGTACCCATGAGGAGGCTGACACCCGCATGTTCCTTCATCTGGAAGATGCTGTGCGAGATGGACACAACAAAGTGTCAATACGCACAGTAGACACTGATGTTGTAGTTTTAGCAGTTACATCAGCTCAACGGCTTAACCTTGCTGAATTGTGGACTGCCTTTGGTGTCGGGAAAAATTTTCGGTTCTTTGCAGCACATGAAATAGCCGCAGTACTTGGTCCTGAGAAGTGCATAGCATTGCCAATGTTTCATGCCTTCACTGGATGCGACACGGTTTCTTTCTTCGGAGGCAAAGGCAAGAAAACTGCATGGGACACCTGGAAGACATATAATGAGGTGACTCCAGCATTCTCTGCCTTGGCAGCTAGACCAACTCTACAAACCATCCAGGAATGGATTGGGCCACTTGAGCGATTCGTAATATTGATGTATGACCGTTCCAGTAGCCAGGAGTGTGTAAATGAGGCTAGGAAACAACTATTCACCCAGAAAGGGAGGGCAATGGAATGTTTGCCACCTACACAGGCTGCACTAACCCAGCACATCAAGAGAGCTGCTTACCAGGCTGGCTACTGCTGGTCCCAGATGGTAATCAAGGTCCCAGAACTTCCATCACCAAATGAATGGGGATGGAAGAAAACTGATGATGGCTGGGAAGCACACTGGACCTGTAGGCAGCTGATAAAATGTAGCTGCAAGAAGAGTTGCAGAGGTCGCTGCAAGTGCAAGAAAGCTGCTCTACCATGCACATCACTTTGCTTTTGTGGTGGCAATTGCACTGACTAAGTTTCTATTCCATTTCATGATGACTTTGTAGACCTTCACAATTATTAGTTTACAATCAGTGCCATCATATTCCTATACTGCATTGCATTGACAATAACTATTGATCGGCCATTTTGAAAAACGGTAGCCATTTTTCTTACAGGACACATCTGCGATGCCCCTATAGCCAAAAATCTTTTTTATATATTGCTTTAGCACTGTACGAAGTTTCATGCTTTTATCGTGAAAAGCACAATCGTTGCACATATTTGCTGTACTATAATGTGTATAAAGAATTTTATTACTGCAGTCGGATTGGTGCCGGTGGTCACTCATTAGGAGTGCATATTTTATTCATATACGTGCGTAAGCAATAATATGTGCTTAGCTGAGTCGGGGGCAAAACTTAAACGAGAAGGCGATCTTTACCAAGTCGGGGATCGTCACCTATTGCTCGTGAGTGACTTAGGAGGGGGAGGTAGTAGTCTATAGTAAGTAGGCAGTACTGCGTGTATAAAGTTAGCTCAGCATCACCGCAGCTGCAAATGCTTGGCCGGGTGCTTGTCGGTGCAGCCTTAGTCACTAGGACCGGCAGCACTGGAGTGGCGGTGGGTCGGGGCGTCCGGCTCGCTAGCGGAGGAATCAGTGGCTCTGCCTCCAATAATGTCCTCTTCGCACTCGGGTTCGGGATCATGGGAGTGACTTTTTACAGTGTAAGTTTCTGTGGCACTTAGTCTCCAGCTTGTGCCAGGTTAATTTTTGTTCTTTCTGTCTAAATACTAAAAAAATAAAAAAAATAAATAAAAAAAAGAGTGAAAATTATAGGGTTTCAATGCTAGGCTAATGTGATACATACAATCAGTGGACCTAGAGAGTGCTGACCTGTCTGCAAAGCCTTCCCTGCAAATATTTAGTCAGTCAATGTATTTACACATCTAATTTGTGATACTGGAAAGCTTTGTGAGGAGTTGTACATGCAGGTACTATAATCAATGGGCCTGGTCTAGTCTGGTTTAATAACCAAATCTCTGAAATGCTATTAGACTCACTTAACACACACACACTTATATATATATATATATTGTATAAGTCTAGTGAATGTGTTGAATTGGGTTAAGTCTGGTGTTTTGATTTGTAGATGGTCAGAAACAGGAAAGTTGACAATATGAGGTACCCAGACAGAGATGCCCGTAGGGTACAGGAGTACAAGAAGACCGGGCAGTCTCATCCAGAAGGTGTGTATAAGGGCAGGTTATTAGGCTTTTTTTTTGTGTGTAATGCCGATTATACGTAAGGGAATGCCTGATTTGAGTTCCGTGTTATGATTATGCTGTAGCTGAAGCCGAGAAGTTAATTGCTGTGGAGCAAGTGCCAGATGCTGACACCGTACCGAAGCCCAAGCCCATTGTGAGCACCGAAGTGGTGGCTGAAGCTCTGCCTCCCAAAGTTGACCTCACCAAATTGGAATTGCCGAGTGAGTTTGCAGCTACACAATAGCTGATTAAAGCCATTTGGGGTGCCTACGGTAGCGTGGTAGGTAGGATAATAAAACAATTTTTGTGTATACGGCGAACTACTTGTCAGTGTGGTGAGTGCTGTTGCGATTCCTTTTCTTTTGTTCCATTACATGACATACAATTGGTGGTGAGATTACGTGGATGGCTTGAATGGAACATAGAATGAAGCATGGTACTATTCAAAGGGAGGCAGAGAGTGAGGTGGATCTAAAAGAAAGTTAGATTAAACAGGGAACTGGCCTCCTTCAGAGCTACCTTTATCAAAGGTCTACTGTGCTGAAATCTACGTAGCATAGCCAGACAAGTCACTACATGGGATAGTGTTCACAGCTTATAGAGTGGGCTCTGAGAGAACTGAGATTCTTTCATAAACACACGTGCGTAAATCACTTCTTTATAGCAAGGAATAATATGACTCAAGGCAACATCCATAATGGGATGAAAGAGTCATTTTTATTTAATAATTATATTGAATGGGAAAGAATTGATCAAACTGATTCTGAAGCAGTCATTCAGTGTAGCCGATGTAATAAATATAAGAAACATCTGTTTTTTTATTCAATGCCAAACTTGGTGCTATAGCGCATTATTTGCCGTTAGGAATCTAATTTTATCTGCAGGCTCTACCTGGAAATTCATAGCCCATATTCATTGTATGGTCAATTTATTACAGGAAACAAAACAGAGAGACTCACATTATAACTGTGGCAGTCTTTCTTGTTTCTATACTTTCTAAGTAGCCCTATCTGTTTGAAGGTTGGAATTTATTTCTTGTATTATGCACGCGTACTCCAGGTCATGTTCCGTATGTGCTTGTTGGCGCTGGTACGACCTCGTTTGCTGCGGCTAAAGCTATTCGTGAAAAGGACCCCAAGTCCAAGGTACGACTCTATCGCATGAAGGAGGCAATGGACCTGGTAAAGGGTTCCCTTGATCAGACCTTTCCCTGTTTTTTTTGTGTAGGTATTGATCATCGGAGAGGAAGACTACACTCCTTACAGTCGGCCTCCTCTGTCCAAGCAGCTGTGGCTGTATGAGGATCATGAAGCCACAAAGAACCTCAAGTTCAAGGCCTCATGGAGTGGAGGCAAACTGGTGGAGTAAGAAAAATAGTGTGAGGGGCGGGGGGGGGGGGGGGGAAGGAGGAGGGGACCAAGTGGCGATTAATTAGAATAGAAAATGCTGCAGTAGAAGATGAATATTTTAGGGATGATTATAGCCCAGTCATTCAGTGGTTGGACCTTCAACTAATTGCAACAAAAGTGATCTCAACTGTTTCTGGTACAGAAAAATGTTATGTAAAGTGCTATTACCTTAGTTGTTTTTTTTTGTTTTGTTTTGTTTATTGTTTTTTTTTTTTGTTGTTTTTTGTATTTTGTTTTTTTGATCAGCCTTGTTAGTTATAGATAATCACTTATAAGAAGTTTTTCCAGTGAACATATGAGAGCTATAATTAATGCAATGACAATGATTATTACATAAGTGCAATGATAATAAAATTCAGTTACAATTCATCAGTTTCTACTTCATCTTCATCAACAGTCATGGAGTTTGTGCAAGCTGACCCTTTGCAGTTGCCACAAGCAGGAGAACATTTCAAATCATGTTTCCTGCACGTGCACCGCATAGTGTTGCAATCGGTTCTGCAATTGCACCTGATCATTTTCAGGAGCTCATCTGGAGCTGGTGGCAAGTTTGTACAGATAGGCGTAAGTTTTCCATCAGTTCTCTTCCACCCCCAATCTAGGGGACTAACTTCATTAACACATCCTTTCCATTCAAGTATTTGGAAGTACACTCTAAGGCAGTGATATTTTGCAGCAGCAGAAGTAGGAGGCAGGGACTGTGGAGAAACAAAGGAAGTGCTTCTAGCAACTTTCTCAAAAAACCGTTTGTAGCGTAGTGAATCCAATTTTTCCCTAGGTTTCCCAGTACATAGCTACTAACGCCTGCTCTCCTGCTGCAAAAATTTCCTCGGGGGGGAAGCTGACTCCTTATCAAACACTGCTGCTTGCTCTCGGAAGTGTTGGCTTGTTTTGAACTCTTTAAGAGAAGCCCCTTTCCCTATCCCTATCCCATACAGTTGGGTGGTGGTGTCACATCCCAGGACTGCATGCAGAAATAGGATGTTTCTGCATACTTCTGGGGCCTAGTTGCTCCTTCACATCCTTGATATCCCATACTCTGGGTTTCTTTGCTGTCTTATTTGGCTCTGGCCGGAAAAAAATATTATGAGAATCCAAACTAGCATGGTAACACAACAAAATAAGCAGATCTGCATGTGTCTTCACCAACAAGTGCCGTGTCCATCAGTGAGACAGATTCTACTGCTTTCTGTACAATAAGCAAATCTGCATCTCCTGAAGCATAATAAACTGTGCATTTCTTCGAATTCTGTAAGTGGTGTTCGAGCATTTTGATGAAGTTCTGCTTGTTAGCACTGTTTACTAGAAAACTTGTTTTCTTCATAGTGAGCTTCATATCCTCAGTGAAGGTAACATTTACCCCAGCTTGTCCTTTAGCTCGCCTTTGGTGTACCATATCCTTTGTTGATGATTCACCATAACCATCAAAAACGACAATTGCTTCATCATACTTCTTCACATACTCTAGGTACACTGAACATATCTCCCTGTAAGTGATCCCCTGTGTCCATGGTATGCCTGGAGAAGGGAACCACCATCTAAAACATATTGTGCTTGGCCTGTCAGTACTGGATTATAGCAACATAGATGAGTTGAAGAGGGATGGTAGGTAGCTGCAGAGTTCATACTTGAAGATGTCTGCAATTTCATCAGATGCCTTGGCAGCTATGGTTAGTCTTTGAAATAGTAGCTGGGGGTCTATCTGCATTGCAACACCATCAAGTTTTACTGCAGCCTTGGTATTTAGGGTGATAGCCTGTCTACTCCTCTTGAAAGTAAAGTCAGCTGGTGTTGTACCCTCCATGAGAGAAAGAATGGCATTACCAACAACCTTTGCTGTGTCAACATTGCCGGTGTTATGGGCATACGATTTTCCAGAGGTTTACCAGCATTTCCAAAATGGTCTTCATGTAATCAGAAGAAGTGATCGATACTGGGTGGGCTGGTCTCTCTTCTGATCTTGTCATAGAGCAAGTGTTAATGAGAGAAGCATGAAGTCAGGAGGGGGCCTCACCAGGGGAGGGGGCCTCACCCACCAGGGGAGGGGGCCTCACCAGGGGGTGAGGTATGACTGAACAGCAACATGTGATTTGGTCCTTGGCAATGCCAGCATGTGCAGAGATGAACAGAGCAATGCAAGAGCTATCTGGTGTATCTTTCAATTCCGGGGAACAGAACAAGGACGTGGCACAATCAAGGCAAGCACGTGATTGGAAAGACATCCAGACACTTCTGAGTCACCTGCAAGAATTGAATCCTTTTTCTTCTGATCCCATTTTACGAAATATTTGCACTGGAGTGCATCATGAAGGTGAGACATTTGCTGCAGATATAGCCATGCAGACTTTGTGTAATTGTTGTGCCCAGAAGCTGCAAAGTATATGGTAGCATCTCTGAAACTGCTTGAAGATGCAATTCCCAGTTTCCCCTACGTTCCTCCCGTATGAATTTGCAGAGGACATCTATCATGTCCATGTACTGTAGCCACATTGCAGCAGTTCTGGAAAACTTCAGATGTTCCTTTCTTTCTTGAAGGGCATGGCTAATTTAGGCAATTACATCATCCTGGCACACTTGTTCTGCAGACACCATACCCTTCATCAGCTTGTCATAGAGTAGAGCAGCTTCGTCAAGATCAGATTTTCCATCAGGCAAACCTGCAGTTTCCATCAGTTCTCCAGTCTCTGTTTCCAAAGCAGGTATGGGAACACTGTATGTGTTGGATAGAGTTAGAGCATTGAGTACTGCATCTACAATAAAATGTCCTCTGATCGCTCGAGCAATGACTTTCCCACTAAGCATATGCACCACAGTATAGAACAATTCTAGCACATCTTGCAAACCTGACCCAGCCATAAGGTGGCCGGCCAATGCTGCCAAGAAAACTCATCTCAGTATGGAAACCACCAAGTTGAAGAACAGATATTTCTTAGCCCACTTCCATCAGGCTCACTGACCATTGTCATCAAAGCCTTCCACCATAGTGGCTGGTCAAAGGTGACAATAGGTGTCACATCATGGCGTTGTGCATGGCCTTCAATGAATTTAAGTGTGGAGTAAACGCATGTGATGTCGCTAGGGTTCATGTTTATCATAGGAAGAAACAATACTGATGACTTGCCTGGATGACTGCCATGATGCACAAGTTGCATCATACCAGACCATGCTGGCCTTGGTGATCCAAACATAACTGAAGTCTTCCAGAGGATGTCTAGTTTGGCCGTGAAATCCTGTGCAGTGAAAGTATCCAGGTTTTCAAATGTTATCATGGTTGTGTTGATACTATTTTCCCTGTGAAATTGGATAGGCACTCTACCAATAGCAGCAATGTCCCTAGGTGTAACTTTTGTTCTGAGAATTAGGCTACTTTTCTTGGTTCCAGGAGTTATGGCTGCTATCATCCCCATGCCATGGAAGGTTTCTTTTCCATCCAAAGTAGCTAGCAGTATTATGGTCAGCGTTGTCTGCAACATACTGAACGAACTGTGATGAGTAGTTAGGAATGTCAGTTCCAAAACTCAATACAGCACTTTGTTCAAACTTTTGTACTTCAGGGTATGAGCAGCAAAAGCCATGAATTAAAAAACCGGGAAGCATAATGGTAATGAAGTTGCACACCCAATCCAACCTGAAGAGGTGCCAATAAAACTTTTGGCCTAGCTCTGCATTATTGCTTGGCCAATTGAAGCCATTTTTATCTGTGCACCTTTTGCAGTGATTAGATCTGACAGCAATACTCTCAAGGATGCAGGTAAGAAATTAATGGACTCTTCGGATCCCAGTTCATCTGTGCCTGGGTAGTGGGATGTTGACACAAGTTTGATGTCATCTTTTATCAACTGAGCAGCAGTTTTTATTATTCTAACTTTGTCTTTCTCAACATCAAGATTATGCTGGCTATACATAGAAGTCATGAAGCACAGCTTTGCTTCTCAATGTAACAACATTGCACTTCCCATTTATTTCAGTCTGGATAATCTTGTTTCCAAAGTGTTCTTTAAGTTTCTGTTGCATATGGGTACAAGTATAAGCACTATGCTCAGTATTAGCAAGATTTTCATCCATACGTTGAACCAGGTCATGAATAGTAATCTGTTCATCATCATTCTCCTCCAGACATTTGGCAACCTCCAGAAATGCATCCATCCTTTCCTTCTCTGGTGGTCTACCTACTTTATAGCTTTTTTCAGTGAACCTTTTTCATGTTCATAAATTACTGGTATCTGCTTCACGAAAGTTGACTCTACATGCTTTATGGTAAACCGCATCAGCAGCGTGCAAATCGTGAACATGTAAAATTCTGTCTTGGACAGCATTTGCCCATTCATCCCCCCTTTCTTGACACACTCCCAGGATTGTGTCTCGAGTTTCAACTGTTCTGACTGGAAGAACATCTAAACCTTTTCTTTTCCTTCCCAACTTAGCTGGTTCTCCACAGTAAAAGCAGTCAGAGCTATAATTGAATTGACTTTTTGAGGACCTGAGCATTTGCTGACTAGTTGTAGGTACATCTTGCTGGACATTTTGTCTAAGAAATTTGGCTATTTGATTTGGTGCACAGTACATAGTTCTTCCGACATGCTTGGTGGGCATGCTGCCCAGCTGTACAGTGTAAATTATCATTTCTCTCCTTACTTGCTTTGTTGATGCCTGCACTGCCTTTCCCCCCTAGGATGACTTCTGGTATGTCTCCTTGGCTGCTTACAGATAACACACTCATCTTCTGAACACTCCATATTGGCAGCTGGATTTAAAGGTCAAGTTCACATGTGGTGCTAACACTTACTATAAATAGATGGCTCTAATAGTGACAAACCTCAGGCACCAACACCTGGAACAAGACCATCTAAAACCTTTGATTTTGGTATCATTCTAGAGATCAGAGAATGAGCTTTCACTTGATATTGTTCAATTTTTTAATTTCTTTCCCTTCGTAACCCCTATTTTTGCAAACATTTCACACTTCCCCCCATGAGATTTTGCGAGACTTTTAGTATGTTATAGAGCACATTTTTCTGTACCAGAAACAGTTCAGATCACTTTTGTTGCAATTAGTTGAAGGTTGACCTATTATTTTGCTCAGAATGACTGGACTATTAGGCAAGTGTGCTATTATTATTATGTATTATTATTATTATTATTATTATTATGTTTACTTTAGTCCATTCTACAAGTGGACCTTCTGTGACCCCAAAGAGCTTGCAGAGAAGGAAGATGGTGGAGTAGCAGTTCTTACAAAGACAAAGGTTGGTTCCTGTTTGTGTAAATTAAGAGGTTAGATGGCAGGCAGTAAGATTGCGTGGTTTGTCTTGTGGGGTCTACATTGTGATATATGGGCGAATTTTTGTTATTATCATGGTAAAAATTCGCAGCAAGGCCACAATAGATTTCCTATCATCACTTAAGGATTGGTCCAAGTGAGGGGTCTTTGTAAAGGGCAGCTTTGTGAGGTTATTTTGTAAGTGAGGGATCTAGGGAGAGGTCTTTTTATAGGGGTGATTTGTGCTAAGGGTCTATTGTAAGTGAGGGGTGTTTTGTGAGTGATGGGTGCTTTGTAAGTAAGTGTAATTTTGAGGGGTTATTTGTAAGTGAGGGGTCTAGAATGGGATTATGTCTTGTTATTATTGTACCTTTTCCAGGCAACCAAACTTGACCCCATCAACAAGAAGCTTGTCCTTGACTCTGGTGCGGAGATCTCTTACGATAAGTGCCTCTTGGCCACTGGAGGGAAGCCCAGGAATCTGCCTGTATTCAGTGAGGCTCCTGCCGAGCTCCAGGACAAAGTGTCCCTTTACCGCACCATCCCTGACTACCTGAAGATGGACGAGCTTGTAAGCTCAGTGGGCTCCATTTTGGTGATAGGAGGGGGCTTTCTCGGCAGTGAGCTGGCTGTGGGAATGGCTCACAGAGGTGAGGACGTTGCTGAGGCAATGCTGGGAATGATGACTTGTTTGATGAGCAAAAGGTTGAGGTGTTAAATAGCCAGTGTGAGAATATGTGAGAATATTGTTGTTGCAATAGGTAAAGGTCTCTGATAAGTATTGGGGGAGGGAGAGGGGGGGGGGGGGGGAACTGTGAGTAACTTTCGTGCTCTCATAGAACTGGGATAGAAAGAAGTGTAAATGTGTAATACCACTAGGCTAGGTGGGATTAGTCAGCACTGCCAAAGTCGTTTGTTTGTGAAGGGTCAGGTCCAGACTGTGCAAGGACAACGAGAATTGGATGCAAGTGACAACGAAACAAGCACTGTTAGGATAAGCAGATGTAGATGGATACAAGTTGTTGTTGTTGTTGTCGTTGTTGTTATTGTTTTAAATATGGTCTTTCTTTTTCTTTCTCTCTCTTTCTGTCTCTCTCGTTCTCTCCTCCTGTCTACAGGTAAGGATCGAGGTCTGGAAGTGAGTCAAGTGTTTCCAGAGGAAGGCAACCTGGGATTAGTTCTACCAACTCACTTGTGTAAGTGGACCACGGAGAAAGTGAAGCAAGAAGGAGTTCGTGTCTTCCCCAAGATGCTCGTCTCTAAAGTGGAATTGACCGAAGGGGGCAGAGTCAGGGCTCAGTTTGCTGATGGAACAGAGGTAAGAGACCTTGGAGCGTGCTGCAATGACTCGGCAAGCTGTTTGAACTTTGTCTTGTGGGCGTGGCTAGATGGAGGCAGATCACGTGGTGGTGGCGGTGGGTCTTAAGCCGTGCACAGAGCTGGCGGAATCAGCAGGTCTGGAAACAGACCCCAACCTTGGAGGCTATCGAGTCAACTCTGAACTGCTGGCCTGCCAGGATGTGTGGGCGGTGAGTTTATGGTGGGGGGGGGGGGGGGGGGGGGCGAGTGGGAGGAGTTGACATGACACACAGAAAAATTAAAGGGTTACTGTTGTTATTCCCTTTTTTTTCTTCCATTCCCCCTTTCCCCTTACACACACAACACATTAGCGCACACACAATCTACAATTATTCCCTTCAGGGTGACTCCAATATATTTGTATGTGTGATCGTGGACTAGCTTTAGTGTAGAGTGAACTAGAAAATGGTTCCCATTGAAGTCAGCAGAGCGAGCTAAGGGGCCAGGCTACAAGAAAGGCTACAGCTATAGAATAATATGAGTTAGCTGATGTAGTATAGCTACTACATATACAGTAGAAGCTTTTTAGCTCCTCTTGGAGTTCAGTCTATTTATTTATTGTCTCTTTTTTCTTCTGCTGTTTGGGCAACTCTGTGCGCCCGTTTTCTAGCATTTCTAACCTCCCTAGCTGTTTCTTTTCTGTTGATCATTTCTAATGTGTTCAACAAATACCCTGCAGTAAAATGTAGCTAAGTATTGCCATGGAACTTTATAACACCTACATGTGATTTAGTGGTAAAAGGTACACGTACAGCTGCGATAACAAAAGGGTCCATGTATGCCTACACAAATTGAAATAATATTATATACAATATGTTCAGAACTCATTAGCGTACAGCTTCACTCGCTCCACTGAATTATTGTTATCAACGTATGTCAAGCTCATTGAAATGTGCCTGACCTTCAATTGCTAACATAGTGGAACAAGTTGGTACTGCTACTACGCCACCTGACTGGTTAGAAATTGGTTAGAAACGAGGGGAGGGAGGGAGAGCTGTTATGTGTTGACCTAGCTTAAAATGTTTCTGGGAGGAGATGGAAAAAGAAAGGCAATGTAGTTCTGTACTACTAATAGATTGATTGAGTGACATGTATTGGTAAAGACAAGGTTTGTATTTTCCTTTTGTCTGAAATGTCATTTGGGGTGTTATTTGTATCCCCCCCCTCCCCCCTCTCTTTCTCTCTCTCCTAATGTAATCATTCCTCTGCGCTCCCCTTACCATAATAGTTTCTAATGAAAGTATTACATGCGATCAACTCGATTCACACATGCTTGCTCTGATACAGTCACACAGTTCTTGTTTGATGTGTCCTTTACCCAGGGTTTCTTTCAGCTTGTCACCTGTGGGGGGGGGGGGGGGATAATTTAGACAATGAATTTTTGGGGGAGCATATCAACATCAAACGTTTGTTATTCTACAAACATAGCTGAGTTCATTTTCTATTCAAATTAATGGCAGTGGTAAGCAATCTTGGTTAAGGCACTGTTTGTTATAGCTATACGCCCTGCCAACAAAATTGTTCTCTTACCTGAAAATCCATTGTCCAATAGTCATCAAAAAGAGAATACAATTTAAATCTTGTGTTGGTATAATCCCGTAAACAAGTGTGTGTGTGTGTGTGTGTGTGTGTGTGTATAAATTGTTGTGTGTTGCTAAAGAATGACACAAAAAATCTAAAAGCAAGGCTAAATATTATTAGCTGATTAGCATGCAAATGAAAATTTTAAATTAGGCTTGCTTCACCTAGGCCAGCTTGCTTCACCTAGGGCCAGCTTGCTTCACCTAGGCCAGCTTGCTTCACCTAGGCCAGCTTGCTTCTCCTAGGCCAGCTTGCTTCACCTAGGCCAGCTTGCTTCTCCCAGGCCAGCTTGCTTCACCTAGGCCAGCTTGCTTCACCAAGGCCAGCTTGCTTCTCCTAGGCCAGCTTGCTTCACCTAGGCCAGCTTGCTTCTCCTAGGCCAGCTTGCTTCTCCTAGGCCAGCTTGCTTCACCTAGGCCAGCTTGCTTCACCTAGGCCAGCTTGCTTCTCCTAGGCCAGCTTGCTTCACCTAGGCCAGCTTGCTTCACCTAGGCCAGCTTGCTTCTCCTAGGCCAGCTTGCTTCTCCTAGGCCAGCTTGCTTCACCTAGGCCAGCTTGCTTCACCTAGGCCAGCTTGCTTCTTAGGCCAGCTTGCTTCACTAGGCCAGCTTGCTTCTCCTAGGCCAGCTTGCTTCTCACTAGGAATAGGTTTAAAACAGTTTCTTTCAGGGAGGCGGATCATGTCCTCCCTCCCCCCCCCCCAGTACTTAGTGGGATTATCTGCACTTTCTCCCCTTAATAGACTGGTAATAAACTAGTGGTGTTACAGTACAAATGATGAGCAAGCTGGCCTAGGTGAAGCAAGCTGGCCTAGGAGATAGGAGACGCAAGCTGGCCTAGGTGAAGTAAGCTGGCTCAGTATCACTGCCACCCTTGTTTAATCCATTCATTGACAGACCCTTTACCTGAACATAATGATTATTTCTCACACATCTAGTTACCATGTTCTTTTTGGCCTTGTTTTTGTTTGTTTGTTTGTTTATAAAGGCTGGTGATGTGGCGTGTTTCTATGACCCAGTGTTGGGTCGGAGGAGGGTGGAGCATCATGACCATGCCAACGTCAGCGGTAGGCTCGCTGGGGAGAACATGGCAGGAGGCCACAAGAGATTCGACCATCAGTCCATGTTCTGGTAGGAGATTAGGATGTTGTGAGGAGATGAAATGAAAGGGGAACTGGAAGGGAGGGGAGGCTGCATACTGAAAATGAGTCTAGGAGGGGAAAAAACAATATTCTGTTGTATAATATAATAGACCCTAAATACAAGAGTATGTCGATTCCATGTTAAAAGATCAAAATGTATTACTAACACACGCACACCCATACACCTTCTTGTATCTTAAATACGGCCCTGGGCACTATGGGTGGTGAGAGGAGCACTATGAGTGATTGGAGTCTCTTACATTGCGTACACTGATGGTTAAATGTTCCTTTCCAGGCTTAGTTGTAGAGCTGAGCCTAGTTCTTCTCTACATACATGTGTACACACATACATATATATATACATTTTTTTGACCACAAATTTGAGTTTTAAATGATTAATGGGTACACGCCACTTTATCAAACATGTGTCCATGACTTATGAGATACTTTACCAGATTATTGAAGCCTTTTCATTTCTCAATTACGTTCTTAGTCTACCTCTCCTGCTTTTGAATCTCTCTGTCCTTCTGTCATTATTGTGGACTTAGGCTTTTCTAAACTTTTGCCTTCTTTTTCGTACTTTCACTTTCCTTTTTGAAACTTTCGCACCTTTACTCGACATTCGATTCCACTCTCTTTTAGTTACAATTAATTGTTCCCTTCTTGCTTTCTCTTTCGTACTTTCGCCTTTTTTTTTACTTCGTGGCCTTTCTTCGCTGTTTTAGTTACAATTAATCTCCTTTTTGCCTTCTCTTTCTTACTTTTGCCTTTCATTTGAAACCTACATCGCCCTCCCTCATCTATTCCACCTGCTTTCAGTCACTATTAATCACTTTCTACTGAAAATAACAACACTATCCATTTATTGTAATGACCATGCTTTACCAAACTATTTAACCTCATGAATTATTCATGAATACACACACCATTGTCAGTCGTCGTCATTACTGACACACAGGTGTATTATTATATAGATTAATATTATTTTGTCAGGAGTGACTTGGGTTCGGAGGTTGGATTTGAAGCGACTGGCCTGGTGGATGGATCCTTACATACTCTCGGAGTTTGGGCCAAGAAGTCGGAAGAGGTGTGTGCATGCATGATGTGTTACCTATTTTTTTTAAAAATCATGTGTTATTATTATTATTTTTTTTTGGTGAGCAAAGTGAGCAAGACTGTATTAGGGGTACATATTTACAATTTGGGTATATGATGTGTATATTTGGTAAATGTAAATAGTTCTTAAATGCAAGTTTTTAGGCTAGCCTCATCTTCTGGTAATTATTTCTTGAGAAAAATATTGTTTTAAGTCACAAGAAGCTTCCGAGTTATCATGGCATAGAAGACCCTTTACCAAATGATAATGAAAAAACTTGGCCAACTGACAGCTTATTGTGCAGAGCTACTACTGGTACTTTAGTAGTTAAAAAAAAAAACAGCTGCAGAAGCTACCATTACTCAGAAAGGCTGAGGTAGGTAAGTATTTTGTAGTGAGCTAAAATTAATTGTTCAGTTATAATACTAGTACTTTTAGAAATAAGACTACTGAACTAAGCAGGGCAGGTTTCATGAACAAAGGCTAGAACATAACTTCAGGTATATTAAATACATGTAATCTTTTTTATTATGGTACGTGGTAGTTTTGCGTACAATTCTCATTCAATAGTAAAAGTCAGATAAAAGTTTTAAACTCTATTTGTTTGAATTACAAACTAAGGCTCCACTCACTTGCCATTTGTGCACAAACATACCACTCTTCTTCATGGGTGTAATGGGATGAACTCCCTCTTTATTTTTCAGGCTGGCATCCCAGTTGACGACTATTCTAAGGGTATAGTCTTTTACTTGAACAAGGAAATGGGCAGGATTGTTGGCGTGCTCACTTGGAACCTTTTTGGGAAAATGGGAATTGCCAAGCAGGTAAAGTGTCACCAGAAATTTCTTTAAAAATATTTTCCTTATAATGGTGTATACAATACATATTTTGTGGAAATGTACAGATCATAGCTGAAGAGAAGAAGGAAGGTGACATTTCAGAGCTGATTAGCAAGTTTGAACTTTACCAGTCCAAAGATGAATGAACTGTGGCCTCCCTAGGCAGTCACAAGTAGAGTGTAAATTAAAGAACAAATATTTTCCTTGCTCATCTTTCAATTGGTCATTTATATTTAATTGGTTCATATTTTTTCCTCCTTCAACTTATTGTTCTATTAAGTTACTTAAAAAAAAAAAAAGGAAAAGAAGTTCTTGGCATTTAGCTAAAATTTTTGTAGCTGTGTGTAAATATTTTTTTCTTAATGAATATTGAACCAGTAGTTTCACTACTTATTAATCAGGGGAGATATTACAATTTTCACGGCAAACAATCACAATCATAGTACTGATTTAAAAACAACAACAACAACAAAAACAAAAAGAATTTCAAGATAGTTGTTAATTTATCTTTGTTCTGATTCTGTCGCTGAATTGAGAGTTTGGTTTCTTCCATACGACGTCTCCGGCAATGACTGTTGCTTGTACGTCTAGAGTATCGGCATCCACTATGGCTAGGTCGGCCGCTGCCCCCCAGTGGGACAGAGTACCTCTCTGAGTGGCCATCCCTAACACTTGGGCTGGATGCTGGCTGGCTGCCAGTAACGCTTCTCCCTTAGAGCAGCTCGTGGCTCGCAGAAGTTCCTTCACACAATCCACCATAGTGGCACAACTGCACGCACACACACACACACAGGGGAGCAGAATATTTTTGGGTAGTTGATAAATAGCAGACATTAAGTCTATAGGCTCAGGTCTACTGCTCACAGTTGTAAAACCGTAATGGGTAAAGGATCACCTTCCAGCAAGCGTGGATTCTCCTGCCAGCCTGGCTGTCCTGCCACTGACGTTCACTGTCATTGTTCCCAACTGATGCACACCATCTCCAAGTCCCATAGCAGCTATGGCATCAGTCACCAGCACAATGCCTGCATTACAAACCAGCACAACAACACTGCCAGTCTACTCCCTCCCCTGCAGTACTAGTTTCACGTAACCAGACCCTTTACCAATCACTATGCGGGGAAAGGGTCTGGTCAGCTGACATAGAGCAAGTTGTGCAGCTTCCCTAAGCTAATTGGGCTGGATAGACCGATAGAAAGGCGGTAATGTGTGGGCAGAGCTATTTAACCGAGTCTTAAAAGTATATGAGTATATTGAATTTCATTCAGAAAGAGGGGAAAATTTCATTCAGAAAGAGGGGGAAAAAAAAAAGGAGTTGCTAAAATATCTTACTCCATTACGTATACTGCATACACTTTAACCTTGCCGCAATCTCTCACGTTGCTGACAGTGCAAACACAACTTGCCCTATGTCAGTTGACCAGACCCTTTCCCCGCGTAGTGATTAGTAAAGGGTCTGGCTACGTGAGACTACTTCAGTACAGTGGAATCGCTCATGGTGAACTCTCTAATGAGTGAATCACCTCTAATTAGCTAAATTCCGTTTGCCCCCTCCAATATCGCAACCTACTTGAAGCTATGTCCCAAACTGTTTTCAGTTATTAAGTTCTATTGCACATACATTATGGTATGTATGTGCAGGCAAATGATTGTCACAAGACATTGGCAGTGAATGTTAAATTTTCTGCTGGGCAGCCTAAACATTCCTTTAACCTCCATTCATTGAGAGTAAAAATTTGTATTTTTGGGGGCACACAAGTTTTAAGCCTCCAATATTACCTTCAGGGTTTGACTTGTAAGCAATTCTCAGCACAGTTTCATCAGTGTGGAGACCGTCAGCAATGATGCTGAAGAAGACTGGCTCTTGCTTGACCTTCAGGGATGTCAGAAGACCCACCAATCCTGGATCTCTGTGGTGAAACTGAGAAATAAATTAAATAAAAATAATTGTCATATGATATTATATCTTCTGTCACACAGAGCAGTGCATTGTCATGATTTATGGACACAATATTGAACCTGCTGTTGTATTCCCATGGTCAACTTGGTCCCTGCACCTTTTGCGACATCTATGGAGGTTAACAACCCGCATAGCAATTGCATATACGATAACACCAGAGTGTGCTACTACCTTAGTTTTACACTACTACTACTACTACTACTACTACTACTACTACTACCACTACTACTATTACCACTACTACTAAAGCCAATGCTACTGTCACCAGCCACTGCCATGCACTACTACCAGTATCGAGGCCATAGCCTCTAGATCTATGTGCGCAACATTGTATCCTGCCTCTTCATCTTTCATGGTCATCTTGTTGGTCTCCAACTTGGCCCCCTCACCTTGTATTCTTGTAGTGAGGTTGGAGACACCAGTTTCAGTGTGGGTGGAGTGTTGGAGCAATAACACTAGAGTGATACCACACCTTACCCATTAAATTTCAATTGTTACACTACTACTACTATTACTACTACTATTAATGCCAATGCTACTATTACTGCTACTACTAGTACTACTACTACTGTAAAATTTTAACTACTACTGCTACACAATAGTAAAAAAGTAATGCAAAAAATGAAGTGACAACATGTAGGCATAGAGAAGATGATCAAAGATCACACACACACACACACACACACACACACACACAGTTAGCTGTGCTGCTCTAGTGTGACTCCAAGGTGAATAGCTCCATGGAAATGCTACTACTAAGCTACTATTGCTGCTAATACTACTGCTGTATTACTGTTTTACCACTACTACAACAACAACAACAACAACAACAACAACTACTACTACTACTACTGTCAATGCCACTATTAATGCCAATGCTACTACTACTGCTGTTACTACTACTACTACTACTACTACTACTACTACTACTACCAATGCAACCACTACTAATGCTACTATTACTGCTGCTAATGCTACCACTGTTCTTATAATACTACTAATGCAATTTTTACTACTACTACTACTACTACTACTACTACTACTACTACTACTACTACTGCTGCTGCTGCTGCTGCTACTAGGGGCTATACTCTCTCACTGGTAGCATGGCATTGAAGAGATGAGTGATGAGAGAAGCACCACAATCCACAGCCTCTTCCGCTGCTGCCAAAGTGGCCATGGAATGACCTAGGGACACTATCACACCTTTCTCTTCCGTCAGCCACTTTATGGAGCTGCAACTACCGGGCAGTTCCGGAGCTAGAGTATTAATCACTATGTCCTCCAGAGAGTGTCCATATGCATCCTGTATGAGGGTAGGGGAAATCTCGTCCTGGATAAAGGCTTCCTGATGGGCCCCTTTTTTCTTCCGGCTGATAAACGGTCCCTCACAATGAAGCCCTGATTAATTTAAGATGGTAGATATAGAATGACAGCCTTCAAATTAGCATGTTTATTGACAACCTCTGTTTAAGAGAATTTCCATTTGAATTATTACATTCATTAAAAATAGTAGGCCAATGGGACTAGGGAATACCGCAGTAAGTTGCAATCATTTCAATGGGGGACTCAACAAGTGTAATTCTGAGCCCCTCCCCTCCCCCTCCCACTTCCTCCCCCTGCAGTAATAGACTGCAAATGAAAATTGTTTCCCTCTCCCATTTTGTTATATTATAAGTTGCTATGGTAAATCTATCCCATGGTGGCTGGAACCAGTGTGAATTTGCACTGGAACTTTCAGACAGTGAATGATTAATAGAGTGTCCCTTTTCCTTTACATACAGTTCTGGTAGCTGTTGGTAGGCTCTAACTGGGCAGTCTCAGCAACATCTGACTGACATGCTCACACACACACACACACTTACCGACACAAAATATGCATGTACTTCTGCAAACGTAACATGGCCCCACTGGTACTTTTCAGCCAGGTGAGCAAGAAAAGCGAACAAGACATATCAGCTCTAAAATATGGATTTTTTTTATATCGCTTGTATTGGGCACAGTCATAGTTAAACACAGTCAGATTTAAATATTCCAAAACAATATTTCTCCATTATCACTAAGACATACACTTACACCATGCTGTGTTAAGATCATATTACCTATACCAGAAAGTCTTCAATATAAATTTAAAGAAATGCCTTAAAACTGGTAAAGTATTATTATCTTTAACTGTGCATTTTTTTAAAACTCCATTATATTTTATGCCCTTCGATCACCACACAATCAAGTTGAAACCATAGCAGACTGTGCACACCACACCCAATTGTCACCTCACTTGAAGCATACTTGCATGTATTGTCCATAACCACCAAGCATACTATCACGCATACAGCACTTGCCACTGGACCCAATTCATTTTCTTACCTAATATGGCTGCCCCGCCTATTCCTCCAGGTCTGGGTTTGATTAGTGGTATGACCCTGTGATAGTATTCTTCTGATGAAGTTACCAGAGTGGGACAGAAGGCAGTCACCCCGTACTGTAGCAGTCCATGGCACACTTTGTCCAACCCTTCTGAAACATCTTCTTTGGTCAGAGAAGAAAAGTCAACCCCAAAAGCACCTTGGACGGCAGATTCACAGTAGAAATAGTAATTATAAAACTAAAACTATAATGGTAAATTACTGGAATACACAATTTCAGTTTAAATATATCTTGGTAGGACAGGAGAAATAGTGCAATCGCTGAGTAAAAACCAAGTCAATTCACCATTTATTTGAATGTCAATGAATCCAGGAGCTATAATTAGGCCTCTACAATCCACAACCACATCTGGAGACTTCTTGTCCACATAAAACAACTTCAGGGGGTCTATGAGTTTTCCTTCCTGTACCCACACATCTCCCAGGCACAGTGAGCCAGTATCAGAGCAGATCAAACCGCGTTCAAACTTTACTACTATGTTATTGGCCATACAGTTGTGGAGGAGGTGGGCGTAGTCTCAGTGCTTATCAAAAGACGCTCCCCCTCGACCTCCTCCTCGCCAATTATCGAAATTAGGTAAAGAATCGCCAATACGGTTAGTTGTCACAATAATACACTATCCACCTTAATGAGGCTTTTTATTTGCTTCACTGTTATAACTTTTCACCAATTGGGAATTCACTGGTACTGTATGCTGTAACTATTCAACCAAAGGGGAAAAAAAAAAAACGATAAAAAATACAAGTAGTGAATGCGGAGGGAGGTGGCTCATTATTTTATCGCATAATTTAAAAGTGGTGGTGAATGGTGGTGTGTCACTGAATGTTGAGGAATACCTATCTATCTACCTACAAACATTAACACCACCCTGGCCACCCTGGCCACCCTGGCCACCCAGGCCACGAATGTCTGCACTAATAAAATACGGAAAGGCGCAAACTGGGCGAGCTCACGTGAAAAGCGTATTTTTACAACGAATTGCTCCGGATTCTATCCGTATAATAGTGCAGTATTGTATACTAAGTGTAAACTTCGTAACCACAAACAAAATGGCTACTCATCCTGATGAAGTGGAAGCATATTAAAAGCTCTAAAAAGAGCTGCTACTATGGGATTAAATGTGATCGAAGTTTTAGTAGATAGAGCATTTAGTTCGTAGTGTTAGTAGCGAGCCTAAAAGGAGTTGTCTTCATTTGGATTCGCTCATTTTTGTTCCGATCAAAGCCAAGAGTAAGCGGTTCTGAAAGAAAGCTACTTGGGTGGTAAAGCCCATGGCTAATTTGCCCCAAGTGTCTATGTTGGGCCCTGAGGGGCAGCCACCTTTGAAGAAACCAAGAATTGACAGCGATTCTGGTGAGTGTACGGGTCAGTATTTTTTGAAGTTTGTGGAAAGGGGGTTTGGCTGGGATTTGTACAGCTAGTACGCGGAAGGAGAAGCGACATTTTGTTTTTGCGGAATAAAGGGTACTTGTGGACAGGCTTGATGTCTATCTTATTAAATGTTGTAGCTGCTTGTAGTTGGTGTAGATTCTTTCAAAAATCTTTGTGGTGTCTGATAAATCTCTTGGTTCTACAAAAAAAAAATTCAAATATTTTTGGGGGCAATTTGAGGATAGCATGCATGGATCTTTTTTTTTTGTTGTGCATATGTGTGTGTGTATGTGTGCAGGTTTTCTGAATTTTATAGATGAACTACCAGAAGATCTTATTTCTGAATCAGACTTGAGCCTTGAGCCTGGTCCCTTAGCAAACTCTACAGTTACTCTGAACAGCTCTGACAATAGCTTGAGTAACAGTCTGATGAACAGTAGCAATAGCAGCAGTAACGGTGGAGGTGGAGGCAGCAAAAATTCCAGCAACTCTGGCATGCAGCAGGTCCTGCAGTCACAGCAGCAGCCTCAGCGCAATACCAGTGTCACTCCACAGCCGATGAGACCACCGTCGGTCTCTACTGCCAGCAGTAGCACCATGAACCCACTTGGAGGTTCATCAGTGCCCAGTCCGCAGCCTCCTGCATCCATCAGCACGTCGGGCGACCCCACGCCGGCGATGCCCACGGTGAGCTCCACCCCACCCACTCACAACGTGGCATCTTCCACCGGCCTCAGCCAGATGACGTCGATGAACTCAGTGCACCACAATCAGCAGATGAACCACGCCCATCCCAACGTGCGTATGGGAAACTCCCAGTCTTATGTGTCCGGTGGCCCTCCACACATCATGACCACCACGGGTCCACGGATGAGCCCTCACATGCAGCAGCACCCACGGATGGTAGGGCCCATGCGAGTCACCAACATGCATAGCGGGCAGCATGGGATGATGATGCCGCAGCCTCCTACGCACATGCAGCACCACCCAGGAATGATGAGCGTTGGCCACCACCATGCGGGGATGGATCACTCGATGGCAATGGGTGGAGGTCATCGATATATCGGGCACCACCATCCCCACCACCATGCAGTAGGGCCCCCCGGAGGGCACCCAGGAGCTCACCCGGGTAGTCATCCGGGGATGCACTCCATGATGGGCGGTCCAGGGGGCGGGGGGATGCATCATCAAGCTCCCATTGGTCCTCCTGGAGTAGCAACAGCTCAGGCTCAGGGAATGATGAACATGGGACCTTCCAATCCCAACATTGCCATGGGCCAAGCACCTCCACCGAGCCACCTACGACCAGGTGGCATGAGCATGGGCATGCATGCAGCAGGGCCTCGACCTCAGGGCAATGCTGCCATGGCAACAGGTAAGAGTGTTTGTGTATAAGGACTTCTCTGTAAGCGTGAGGATGTGCAAAGAGTTGAAGGCAATATTAGCTTACTTGGTGCTCTCTTCTCTAAGTGTGAACAATTCTACATGTATTTATTTATTGATCTCTAACTTTTTTTTTTGTATTGATCTCTAATTTTTTTTTCCTTTTCATAAATCTTTGTCCCTTTCATATTAGGTGTGGCTCAGTCCAATGTCCCTCCTCCGGTGGGTAACAGCAATTCTATTGTCAATTCCGTCTCGAGCTCTCCTCAGACGGCAGCTAACCCGCCAGCATCATGGAGTGGATCTTCAAACAACAGTTCGTCCTCTATCTCGGGAATCACACCGACAATATCAGGTTCCAGCGGTGTCAACCTTGGACCTAACTTCAGTAATAATTTTCAGTCCAGTGCCTCTTCTGGAGGCAAGCCTCAGCAACTTCAGTCACAACAGCCCCAACAACAACAACAACAGCAGCAGCAGCAGCAGCCGCAACAGCAATCGCTACAGCAATCGCTACAGCCTCAGCAGCAGCAGCAGCAGCAGCAGCAACAATCTCAATCTCAGCAACAGCCTCAGCAACAGCCACAACAGTCGCAACAACAGTTAGTAACGCCCCAGCAGCAGCAGCAGCAACAACAACAGCAGCTGTTGCCTTCACAGCAGCCCCAGCAGCAGCAACAACAGCAGCAACAGCAGCTCGTACCTTCGCCGCACAGTGGCACCACTCCCCCTGCGGGAACTTCTGACCCGGAGAAGCGGAAACAGATTCAGCAGCAGCTGGTGTTGCTCTTGCATGCACACAAGTGTCAGAGAAGGGAGCAAGACTTGCAGGCCAGCGGCGAATACACACCCTGTGCCTTGCCTCACTGCAAGACCATGAAGGATGTCTTGAACCACATGGCCGTCTGCCAGCAAGGGAGAAACTGCAACTGTAAGTTGGGTTAAAAAAAATCATGAAAATTTTGATGAAGTGTGTGTAATAATATTGCACTCTTTTTTTTTTCTTCTTTAGATTCTCATTGCGCTTCTTCAAGACAGATCATTACTCACTGGAGGAACTGCAGTAGACAAGATTGCCAGGTCTGTCTCCCTCTGAAACATGCCTCTTCGTATCCACGCAGGCCAGGAATGCAGCCTAACCCCCTCAGTAATCCTGGAGGCCTCCTGTCCATGGCACATTCTCCTGGTGGTGGTGGCAGCAACAACAGGGGAACTGGTAACACGGCAGCAGCAGGACAAGGGACTGGAGCCCAATTTGGAGGCAAGTGTTGAGATAATTCTGTGGTCGTGGCCAGTGGTGAAGGTTTATTAGAAGATGACATGGGGGAAGGGGTTTCCCCCTGGGACCACTTTGGGTCTGGTTATTGCAATTGTAAGCCCATTGAGTCAGCTGGTTGTGCACTTGTTGTTTGGTTGTAGGAGCCTCTGAGAAAAGTATCTTTTTTTTCCTCCAATGATCATTTAGATCAGGTGGTAGGTAATACTCAAGGTGATAATTAATCTGTCACTAGTATTGGCAAATATTGACACCTGAATGTGTGTTCACATGGGTCCTCTAGCAGGTGTCATGTTTTAAGGCCTTACAAGGTCTTCTGAGGTGTTGTTTCTTTCATTTAGAAGCCTAGACCATTAATTTACCTTCATTACCCTTAAATCTTTACATCCAACATATATATTTAGATGTGTACTTTGTTTAGTTCCTCTACATTCTTGCCTACCTTGAGGCCATATTATTCTCGTGGGTGAGACTTGTTGAGAAAGGAGGCGCCAATTTTAGAATATTAGTAACAATTTTTAACAATGAGATCATAAGTACTGCTGTAGAGGATCCTAGAATTGCACAGAAGCACACCAAAAACAAAAACAAAAAAAAAAGCAAATAAAATAGAACATTGAGGTCATTGATTTGAGGGTAAAGGCGGAGTCCATATGAATTTGTTTTAACTTTTTATTAAATTGTGCATTTCAGATGGTAGCAGTCAGCAGCCTAATAGAGTAGGCCTTACAGCATCCCTGGGAGGAATGATGGGACAAGTGGGTGGAGCTGGAGGAGGAGTTGGTGGAAGCAACGACACAGGAATGGCCTCGGCTGTGGCTGGCAGAACCCTCGGGGGAAACAGCGACCCCAGCAGTGGGTCTAACATGACATCACTCTCCCCCAACGATGTGGGAGCAGCAGGTTTGACTGGTTTGGTGGGTGGAGTCAGGCCTGGGGAAGGTGGCGTTGGTGGTGCAGCTGGGACGGCCATCTCTGCTGGGATAGGTACTGGAGGAGAGTCGGGTACTGTTGGTTCACTGGCTGGTCCAGGGAGTGGTCAAGGCCTGCAACAGATGCCCCAGCAAGGTCAGTCAATAGAAATAATAGTAACAACAACAACAACTGTTAGCAGTGTTTGTTTATGCAAATTTTGAAATCTAAAATACTTGATGACGTTTAGCTTAGTTCTAAGCTTGGCTTGAAGTATTGAGGAGAGCTGTGTGCAGATGTGTGTGTGTGTGTTTCGTGGAGCAGGAACAACCATGTTAGCACTTCATTATAATTCAGCTGGAAGCTTTATGTTAGACTTGTCTCACTCCATCTGTACTTTGTTATGTCACTGCCTTGTACGTGCCCCTTGGCTAACAATTTGAAGCACAAGTTCCACCTTTGTTCAGGTCAGGAGTTGGTGGTGCTATTCTTTAGGTTAACGAGTTACTGGTCTTGGTGGTTTAAGTGGTTAGAAGGTTATTGGTGCATTTTGCAGAGTCCATTTTATATTATTTTTGCACGATTTTAGGATATTAAGTTGACAGCCATTTTCAAGGGGAAACCCCTGTCTACCTCTGTATATTTCAACCAGTCTCGTCTGCATGCATGGATTTGCAAATTGTGATGGTTTGTATGTATGTTTGTTACAGGAGGAGTTGGTAGCTTTCCGCACATGGGGGTAGGTCAAGACGGCATGGGAAACCGCAATCAGATAATGAACACTTCCAGCAGCGGAGTTAATAGACCAGGAGTCCCCTCTGATTACAACTCACTGGTACAGACCTCCAGGGCTTCCCTCGCTATCCCCATCCCAACGTGAGTAATGGATGAATTATTTATCGAGGGTTTTTTTTCACCTTCTACTGCTACTTATTATAGAAATAATAATGTTGTTGTTGTTGTTGTTGTTGTTGTCATTAGTTGTGTTAGAGATCTCTACCGTTTGTTGGGCTTTTTATTATTATTAATTAGAATTGTAGCATTACACTTTGAAAGTTATGTATGAATGCTATGTTATACAGTTGTATGCGTTCACGTAAGACTGAGAAGGTATTCTCATACAATAGGAGTAAGAGAGAATTTCTCATGTCCTCATCTTTCAAGTGGTGCATTTCTAGTTTTTATTGGATTAGTAATGAGTTCCATTGTAATTCTTATTTGTCAGTCAGGATATTTTTGTTATTCTATTTATAGCATCACGACGATTCCGACAAAGCCGTGGCACAATGAAGTGCAGCCAGACCTGAGGCAGCAGCTGGTTCGGAAACTGTAAGTTTTTTTGTTTTTTAATGAGGGCGTGTTATTTAGTTGTCGTTTAGAATGTATGAGCTCTCGATAGTGGATGGCAGCTAAAAGTTTGAAATCCAGCTATGATGCATTTCTAATTGTAACCCACTCAACACTCAAGCAATTGGAGAATCCCACAGACTTTAGAGCTCGGTTAGGTTCCCACTTGTGGTTCTCTGCCCACAACCCTCCCACAGAACAGTGGTGCTTATGTACCAGTGTCTCCTTTAGCTTGGTAGCTCAGTGTGATATTAAAGTTATTGTGCGAGAAAGTGTTTAATTTGTCATGGCTTCATCTGAATTTGTTAACAGTAGTCCTCATAAATATTTGGACTTGTAGTGACTAAGTACAGGTTTAGGGCTCTCTAGTCAGTGCACTAGCGCAAGATTGAACGAGTTTCCACATTTTATAACAACAACAACTTTATTCCAGCAACATTAGACCGGCCTTCAGTGTTCTCTAATAAACTATTTGTTTTTCTCGGTTGATTGTTTTGTTTTTGTTTTTTGTTCTTTTATTACATATTTATTCCAAGTAAATTCTTATTGTTTGTTGTTGTTGAGTAATTATTTTGTCATCTTGTGATATAATTTTAACAAAGTGGCGCCATTTTGTTTCCCAGCGTTGAAGCAATCTATCCTGTACATGATCCTATTGCTTTGCAAGACAAGAGAGTCTACAGCCTCATTCAGTATGCCATGAAGGTCAGTGGAATTTGTGCATTTTTACTTTTGTGTCCTCAGTTTGCATTCAAATAGCCCCTAAAACATGTTAGTCTTCTGGGAACTTTTTAGTTGATGTGCTTTATTTAGAATGAACCTTTTTAATAAATTGTTTTTGTTTCTTTGTTGTTGCAGGTTGAAAAGACTATGTTTGAAAATGCCAACAGCAGAGAAAACTACTACAAGCTTCTTGCCCAGAAGATTTATAGCATCAAGAAGGAGTTGGAAGACAGAAAGAAGATCAAGAAGAGTTTCCCTCATGGCTCTCCACAGAGCAATATGATGGGGATACCAGTCCCTCAGCAGCCACCATTTTCCAGCAATTTTCCACTTTCTTCCACTCCCTCAGTTCCTAATGCAGGGTTTGCAAATACAAACTCCAACATGAAAATGCATGATGTGGCAGGTATGTAGTAGTTAGTATTGTTGTTTATTTTGTTTTTACTGTGCTGTTGCTATTGCCATTTTCAAACAATTGCTCAATTTATTTTCAAACAAAAAGGATTTAGAAAATAGATTAATTGTTGAATTTTTATTTCTGGTTCATGCAGCAACTACGATGGGCAACCAGGTGAACGGCTCTGAGCCCGGCTTGTTACCATTTCCTAATCCTTCCCCTGCTGGTGGCAATACTGGAGGCGTGGCCATGACAAACTCTCCGGTCCCCCCGACCTCCTCCATGGAAAACCCGGCCAGCGTAGGGGGTCACAAGGTGTCCTCTCCTCTCCCTTCCGTGACTGAAATCAAGAAGGAGCCATTGTCTCTGAAGATGTCTTCTCCTTCATCGGGCTACTACTCTTCCGTTCCGGTCTCTGAGGTTTCCAGCCAGTACAACAACAGTAGCACGGGCAGCGGCATTCCGTCCTTGCCCATGGATATGGACGAGACTCCAGCCAGGGGGGCAGGGTCAGCTCCTAATGGGAGTGGCCTTCTGCCCACCAAAGTAGAGATAAAAGAAGAGCCACCGAGTGTAGGGCATGTAGGAGCTGCCAAGCCAGGCATGGGCGTGAGCAGTTCACCTCTTCCCCCCACCAATAACAACTCCCAGCCTTCCATCCACCCACCTTCCGTTCCGTCCTTACCGGACATAGGGTCAGCGGGAAGCTCGCATAGTGCTCTATCCTCCCCCCTTGAAGGAATCAAGAAAGAAATGCACACAGCCACGCCTCCTTCGATAGCAAATGTGGAGGCTCTGTCTCAAGAGTCTCAGGGACCGCAGTCTGCGTTTGTGCCCAAGACTTCGCCTAAGGAGGAAGGAACCAAGAAGATAGATCCCGCTACTAAGCCTTCTCTTCATAAAGGTATGATGGGTACTTTGTTACTTTGTTTATTGTGGTTAATGTATTGAGGAATTTTGAATTTTGAATGGTTATTCGAGAGCTTTTATTACATTTTTTTTTTACCTGTGAGTCTGTGTGAGCCCTAAACAAAGCTCCTGGTGCAAAACATTATAACAAAACATCCAGAATAGCTTAAATCTGAAGTTTCAGTGAAGCAGATGATCCTCTTGTATTTGTCTCTAATATTGAAGTGATACAACACCAACTGAACCGACAGTCTATAGGCTTATGTTTGTGTGTACACACCATTCAAAAAAAAAAAAAAATGTGTTATTACCAGGAAAAAAAAATTAAATATATATGAAGAAAAAACTTGGATTTTTATTTAGGGCACCAAATTGATTAATTTATTAATGGGTTTCAATTTATTATTTTTTCTTCCTCCTAGTGTTCACTAAAGAAGAGTTAATGAAAGAGTTGATGCCAATTTTCAAAATGGTCTGGAACCAAGATCCAGAGTCCTTTCCATTCAGACAGCCAGTGGACCCCAATCTTCTAGGAATACCAGTGAGTTTTACAACCAAGCTGTGAACCCCACTGTCTAGATGAAAACGTCTGGGTGGCCATGAATTGGACTTCATTTTTATTTTATTCTTGTGTGAATATAATAAGAATGTGTATATAGTGTGAGTGTAATTTGTTAATACGACTCTCTAGGATTACTTCAACATTATCAAGAACCCTATAGACATGGAGACCATCCATGGCAGGCTGGAGAGGGGCGAGTACAAGACAGGTTGGGAGGTGAGTGATGGGATGGACCACGTAGGAGGAGGGGAGGGGGGGAGGGGAGATTGCATGTACAGTAGACCCTCAGTTATCCGAATCCCGTTTATCCGAACTCTCGCTAATCCGAACACAATTTTTTGGGAATTATAATGATATTCATTGGAATTTTGCTGTGCATTAAATAGATAAGAGATTAAGACTCCATTCAAAATGACTTATTTCGAATATCCGAACATTTCAAATATCCGAATAACCCTCGGTCCTGAGGTGTTCGGATAACTGAGGGTCTACTGTAATTGGAGGGGGGAAATGATTGCATGTAATTGGAGGGGGGGGGGGGATGATTGCATGTAATTGGAGGAGGGGGGGGGAAATGATTGCATGTAATTGGAGGGGGGGAAATGATTGCACGTAATTGGGGGGAATAATTACATGTAATTAGCACATGTGATTTAAAAAGTGTGAGTGTAAGACTACATACATGGGACAAGGAATCAACACATGGTGAAGAGAGAGGGTGCACCATAATGGAGGAGTGGCACATTTAATGGGACACTTCCCTCCAAATTCATGAAGTTTGTGTTGTTTGATATTGCAGTTTTGCAGTGACATGTACCTCATGTTTGACAATGCATGGTTGTTCAATCGCAAGACTTCCAAAGTGTACAAATTCTGCACCAAGCTATGGGAAGTGTTTGAAGCCAACATAGATGCTGCCATGAGGCGACTGGGGCACTGCTGTGGACACAGGGTGAGTGGTACAACCCTCCTGGTTATTAATAGTGCACATACTCTATATTTACCCTGTATTTTTTTGTTTTTGTTTATCATTGTTTGTTGTTATTATTGTTTTTACTCTGCAATGTGTGTTTGACTTTGCAGTATACTTATCATCCTCAAGTGCTCTACTGCTATGGCAAAGCTCTGTGTACTATCCCAAGAGATTCTCCTTACTATGCTTACGAGAACAAGTACTATTCTGAGCAGAATCCTTACATCATGCGCAAAGACAAGTAAGTATAGCTTGGGGGTGGGGGGGGGGGGGGGACTTTTGGCCCACCTGGGTTGCTGTTTTCTTACTACTAGAATTTTTTTCAAAAAATTTGTAAGAGACTTTAGGGGAACCAGAAAAAATTTGTATCCATTCTAAATAACTTAACAGTTCAATAAATCTAGTGGAGGTTGTGAGTTGGGAGAGTGTAAAGTGTGGGTTATGTGGTGGATTACTTGTTGTCTGTTTATTTTCAGATATGTGTACTGCACCAAGTGTTTTGGTGAGATCCAGGGCGACACAGTAACCCTGGGAGACGACCCCCTCACCGCCACGGTCATACCCAAGGCCTCCTTCTCAGAGTTGAAGAACAACACAATTGACAAAGAAGAGTATGTACTACTCAAAAAACATATAAATAAATGAATAATAAGTAAATAATCTATTTAATACACAATGTCAGTACAATAGTTATTGAATTTTCCAATTTGTGTGTAGAAATAAAAAAACAAACAAAAAAAACATTGTGGATAAACCTTTTTTTTTTTTTTTTTACTTAATATATTAATTTGTAGCATTTGTATTATTGTATCTATCAAATTTATTTATTTCCCCCTTTGTTGTAGGATGATACGGTGTATCCATTGCTCTCGCGAAATGCACCAAGTGTGTGTGCTGCAGTTGGACGCCATTTGGAAGAACGGTTACGAATGTGAGCACTGCCTCAAGGCATTGAGCATCACACGGAAGAGGAACAAGTTTAGTGCCAAAAGTAAGTTCTGGAATAATATTTTTGTGAGTTCACGACTTGAAACTTTAAAATTTCCAAAACACAGATCTGCCGACCAACAGGCTAGCAAATTTTCTGGAAGAACGTGTTAACAACTTCATCAAGGGCTCAGGTTACCCTGATACTGGTGAGGTGACTATCCGCGTGGTGTCCTCCTCGGATAAAGTGCTGGAGACACGGAGTCTGATGAGGGAGCGCTACCAGGGAGAGTTCCCTGAGCAGTTCCTGTACCGTACGAAGGCCTTGTTCGTCTTTGAGGAGATTGACGGTGTGGATGTGTGCTTCTTTGGCATGCACGTGCAAGAGTATGGGTCCAACTGTCATGCACCCAATACCAGGTTAGTATTCGGTTCTGATTGATTGGTTTTATCATCATCATTGTCATCATCAATCATTGTTTTTGTGGGAGTGTGAAAAGACAGTGGCAAATACAGTTAGTCTCATGGTACTGGCTCGATCTTGAGGTTGAGTGTGGGTCCAACACTGCTGGGTAGATAGATAGGATGTGCTCTGATTGCTGCCTTGTATTGTGACATGTCTATAGGAGAGTGTACATCTCATATCTGGATAGCGTCCACTTCTTCCGCCCTTGCCAGCTCAGAACTGTGGTCTACCACGAAATACTCATCGGATACTTGGAATTTTGCAAGCGAAATGGGTACGATAAATGGATCGGGGGAAATAATTAACTTGTTTTGAAAGTTTATTTCAATACTGCAGTGCCTGCAACATGTATTATATCTAATGTCTCACTGAGCTATTTGAAACTGTGCTGTTCTCTTCCTTGAGACTGTTCTGTAGTTATTAAGGCTGTGTTGTGGTGTAGGTATTTGACAGCCCACATTTGGGCCTGTCCGCCCAGTGAAGGAGATGACTACATCTTCCACTGTCATCCTGAAGAACAGAAAATCCCAAAGCCCAAGAGGCTGACAGAGTGGTACAGGAAGATGTTGGATAGGGGAAAGTCTCAGAACATAGTTCATGATTACAGGGTATGTATAATTACACCAGATTGAGTCCTAAATGTGTGTGATTTTTTAAAAATTTATTTATTATTATTTTTAATAAAAATGGTACGGATTAAAAAAGAGAGTATAATGTTTTTCCCCAGTGAAGATAATGTATGCACTATTATTTATTAGCAAAACAACAACTAAACGCTAATATCTTCTCACCCTTCTCTCCCAACATTTCACATTTACCTTAATTTCTTTCTTTTCTTTCAGGATATCTACAAGCACTGCACTGAAGAGCGTATTACCAGTGTGACTGATATCCCTTACTTTGAGGGCGACTTTTGGCCCAATGTAGTGGAGGACACAATCAAGGAGCTCGATCAAGAAGCCAAGCAGCGTGAAGCTTCAGAAAAAGACACCAATGTAAGTGCTAAGTACTTGTATAGAGTTCTTCAGTGCATTATTGGTATTCTCCTAAGTGGATATTATGTTGTTCGTTTTTTAAATTTATTTATTTATTTATTTATTTATTTTTTAACGAGATTGAGATGTTACATATTTAGAATTTTTTTCTTCTTTTTTCACTTAGGGTCGGGCACCTAAGAAAGCAGACAAAAGGAACAAAGGAAGCAAGAAGACCAACAGCACACGGAACAAGTCCAGCAAGAAGGGGAGCATGATGCTGTCTGGAGATGAGCTGTCTAACAAAGTGTACCAGACGATGGAGAAGCACAAAGACGTGTTCTTCACGGTCCTCCTCAACCAGCCCATGCCTGTCTCCTCCCCCTTGCCGGGCACCACCGATCCTGATGGCCTCATAGCGTGTGATCTGATGGACGGCAGAGATGCTTTCCTCACCATGGCTAGAGAGAGACACTGGGAGTTCTCGTCTCTGCGACGTGCCAAGTTCTCTACCATGTCCATGTTGCACGAGCTTCACACTCAGGGTGGAGATAAGTTCGTCTACAACTGCAACAACTGCCGCGTTGCCTGTGAAACTAGATACCACTGCAAAGAATGTGACGTGAGTATATGCTTTTGTTATCTTGTTTGACGTCTAAAACAGTATCGAATTGATAATTTGTATGATGAAAGAAGTTGGAGCATGAAAATAAAAAACATTGGACGATGAAGCTGATTCTCTTGAGCCTGGGTGTTAAATGTATTTACTTGTTTATTTTTATTTATTTATTTTACTTCTATTTATTTACATTTATTTATTTTTATTATTTATCCTTTTGTTTTCTTCTGCAGGATTTTGATCTTTGTGTGTCTTGCTACAAGGAAGTGACCCACCCCCATCCCATGGACAGGATTGGAATTGGCCTAGACCTGGATCCGCAAGCGCCAGGCACCACTGGTCAAAAGGATCCCAAGAAGCAGCGTATGGAATCCATTGAGAAGTGCATCAAGTTCCTGGTGCACGCCACGCAATGCAAACTCGCGTATTGCAAGCAGCCGAGTTGCATCAAGATGAAACGAGTCCTCACCCACACCAGTGAGTGTCGGTTGATGAAGCTCGGCAGATGGAACTTGTGTCAGGTGTGCAAGCACTTTGTGCTTCTGTGCATCTCCCACGCCAAGACGTGCCAAAAGAAGGACTGCCCTGTTCCTGTTTGCAACCGAGTGAAGAGGAACATGAGGGACAAGCGTAACCAGCGTAGAGTCCAGGCCCAGATGTTCATGCACCAGAGGATGGCGCAGATGAACAACGCCAGCAGTAGTGCAGCAAACCCTCAAACTGTGGACGGAGCGTCTCCGGCCAACCAGAACTCCTCACCACCAAACACAAGCTCTCCTCCACACAGCAGGCCCTCCCCTACCACGGCAACTGGTGCAGCTTCCAAGGCCAGCGGTAGCAAGGGCTACATGAGTGCTCCTTCTCCTGCCACTGGACCCATGTCTGTTGGCAAAGGTGGTCCGAGAACTCCTGCTTCCACCGGCAAGCAAGGAGGAAAGAATTTCTTAGCAGGCACGAATTCTCCTGCGAATCTTCAAAGACCTAATCCTTCTCCAGCAGCAGCAGTTAGTGGCAAGCCCGACGCCGGAGCTCTCACGCTCTTGGAAGCCTCACCGGCCATTGCTCCCAACGAACTCCCCATAACGAGAGTAGAGCCGGGCAGTGGTTCTGCCTCTGCCAGGAATGAACAGATACCGAGACCCATGCAGAGACCTCCCATGCAGATGAGACCCGGACTGGGTGTGGGCGGCACAGCCTCGGACATGCTCACGGGGGGCTCCATGGGCTCCGCCCACCCTTCTGGGACTATGAATCATGTCGTAGGCGGAAAAGGAAGTCACGCCATGTATCAGCCAACTTCCTCTCACATTCAGCAGCAGCAGCAGCACATACATCAGCAGAGACAGATGTACCAGCACCAGCAGCTGATGCGGCACCACCACCAGCAGCAGCAGCAGCAGCAATACGCCGCCATGATGAGTCAGCGCAGAATGATGACACCGAACCCCAGCATGTATTCAAACATGGCCTCCCACCCCCACTCCACCCTGGAGCAGATCCTGACGTCTCCTCATCCACAGCAGTACCAGCAGCAGCCTCCGCCCGGAGTGGGAGGAGCCGGCTACTCCATAAACCCCATGGCGACTGGAAACCCCCAGGATCCCATGATGCAGGCGTCCTACAGCCAACAGCCTGGAGGCTACGGCATGCGTCGGCCTCTGGGACCTCCCCCGCAGTACCCCTCCAATCCCAGTGCCATGATGGGCGGCGGCAAACCTGGAATGATGCCCGGAGGCCCTACTCCCGGAATGCCGTCAATGATGGGAGGAACCGGTAATAACCCTTATCAGCAACAGTTCTCTCCATCAGGAAATGTCAATAATAACAATAATTATAGCAATGCTGTTGCAGCTCCAAACGTCTTCAACAGAATGACTCCACAAGACAAACTGTCCACATTCGCTGAAAACCTATAGCAGATATTAATAGCACGTTAACTATGGTCTTTTTTTTCCTTCTTCTCTCTGTTTAGTTTTGATAACTCATCACCTATCAATGCTTTTTTTCCCCTTTACACTTCAATGACCTTTTACCTCAATTGCTGGTGGAAAAGGTGATTGATTAACTTATTATATATTATATTTTTGTTCAGTCTTTAAACACACTGACCACTTCTGAACAGTTCAGTCTTTTTTTCCCTCTTCACTGTCATTGTTGTTATTTTATTCCTGTAATTTCTAATTTCTTCCCACTCTTACTTAGCCCTTTCTATCATCCCCTATATTTATGCATTTTTTGTGAGTAGTGTATTCTATAAATTAATTATTGTGGTCATTTACATGTAAAATGATATTTTTTCAACATCTTTTTTTCAATTGCAAAATTACATGAAGTGAGAAATTAGCGCGCACGTGGTGCCAGCCGAAGAGCACGTGATCAGTTCCACGCGCTGCATGACTTAGTCGCGAGTAGTGTAATACCAGTTCTAATTTTGCGCCTAAGTTTGCTTTGGAATTATTATTGATGTCTTTCAAACGGAAGAGAGCATGGGAGGAAGACGAAGAAGATCCAGGTATTATTTTAATAAATATTTTTTAGTAATCCAATTTTAATTCGCATTTTCCAGATCTTGCGGAGAAGCCGAAAAGTGGCAGCAAAAAGTATCGCAAAGATAAACGTAAGCGCACAAATTATGAAGGGAAGGTAAATTCCAGTATAACTCACAGCACACACACACAAACACACACACACAAACGCACACACACAAACGCAAACACACCACACACACACACAAACGCAAACACATAGTACCTAGAATAGAATCTATGGGGGAACAAACAGCGCAGTATTGGGTGGGTGGGTAGATAAATGGCATGTGACAGGAGGGTTGAAGGAGGTAGCCACTCATGTCCCACATATATAGTTGTGGCTGCTATGTATACTGTAGTAAGTAAGCACTACTTCTAATTTCTTTCCCTTCTCTCCAGATTTTTCTATTTAAAGTACTGGCACAGTATGCCCACTTGTGCCTATACATCCAATTGGAAAGAGCACGGTATAGCAAGTAAATATTTTGGGAGCGATCCAGCGCTATTACATTCTGGTTAAAAATATATAGTTTGGACATCAATTTATGAAGGAACAAGTGTTAGTCCTATGTACTAACATGTTCAGGTTATTTTTTTTAAGTATTGGTTTGGACAAATTTATAGAGAAACATGTATTTGTCCCATGGTCCGTACTTGGGGTTGGGAGGGGGATGGGGGTTAGTCTATCTGGCTCCACTACTGTATCATGGTACATATAGGTTAATTAAAAAAGAAAAAAAAAGTATAGTTATGAGTGGAAGGAACATGTATATGTCCCATGGCATAGCCAGCTGCTCGCTCACAGAAGCACGCGTCATCAATACCACAGAGAGTATGGATATGAACTTTACGGCTTAGGACGTTTATACGAGTGACCCTAGAAGTACTGCACGTTGCAAAAATAAGTGTCACAGCTTGAGAAACAGGTCTATATTGGTAACATAGTTTTTATTTCATAAAGATCCTTTTTTTTTTTACTTCGCAAAATATGTTGCTACTAAATGATATTTGTTTAACTTGCGTAGTATCTGTAATGATTCGCTTTGTGGAGCCTTCATCGGCGACGTATTAAAAAGTGAGAAAATAAAATAGAGAATAAATAAAATGCATTGACTTGGTGACTATGTTTGAGCTTGGGGCATTTTTACTACATTTTCCTGAATTCCCCGAGCTAAAATTATATAGTCACCATTTCAATGCATTTTATTTTTCATCGAAGTCGCTGATGAAGGCTCCATGGAGCCGAAATGTTTGGACTATTAATATGAGTAATAGCTCAGGTAACTGTGCTTTTCGGATTAATAGGACAAGTAACGCTATTTCAATTACTTTACGAGTGCTATTGATCCCTAATAGCACAGGTTACTCATGCTATCACTTGCTAATAGTAGGCCAGCTTCATTTGCATCGTAGCTACAATGTATCACTAATTCACAATCTCTGTGTTTGAGGATTAGCTTCCTCTGGAACTTGGTTTTCAGCCCATGGCTCCTCCTCATCTGTTGAATTTTTTTTTGTCTAATACAGGTAGAACTTTAGTGCTAAAGAACGACATAGACTCTAACTTGAAACTACTCGAACTGTTAGTTTCCAAGACTAGAGCTGCACGCATGCACACTTACCCATACTGTTTCACTGTGGAATTTCACTTAGTTTCCATGCTATTTCACTTTGTTACGTACTATTTCATTTCCCCTTGTGGTTTCAATTGAACAGTGATTTTCCCCATACATTTTTTAATGGGCAATTTACGGATCGTACTATTATTACAGATACTACATCACACAGTAGCACACATCTCTATTTGTCTTGATAGGTGTCTTGGCGTATGTAATTTCTCCTTACCTAGTACTAGTCTGAATGCAAGTATTAGCAAACCAATCTAACAGTGCTCTCATTGTAAATGCATGGGCACTGTGGACATAGTGTTAGCATTTTAAAGATCTTCCTTTCAATGATTAGCCAGTGAAGTCTTTCTGTTGTTTATTGAAGGAATACAGGTTGGATAGTGTAGTTGACTGTATGGAATGCAAGTTTAAATTGAAGCAATAAAAAGTAGGGAGTACAGTTTCAAAATGAGTGCTTTAAAAAGAATTAACAAATAGGGTTTCTCTATAAGTTTGAGAGCAAGAAAACTCACCAAATAATGTTATCAAGATGAAAGAATAGCCAAAAAACTAAGTTTTCTACTTACCTAATCACTACTTTAGGTATTAAATGTCATGTGATTGAGAAATGGTAGTTGTATTGTTTCCAATATTTAGTCTTTTTTTTTTTTTTTATACTCCATTTTGATGACACTTTCCTTTACTGGCATTCTTCTTGCTTTTGACAGAGTAATGATAACTCTGTCCGAGTTTAAGTGTGAAAGCATTTCCAACCTCATCTTGTTACACTCTGACGTAAACAGATTCTTCTCCACAACATGAAACAACAGATTTGAGGAGATGATGCATCTCATCATTTCGTGATTTGTGGAGCTGTACTGTGTGTATTACTAGTTGGTTCTTGCTGGAATACTCATGTCAAGTTGAAAACTTTTTTAGTATGATGTTTCGGTCAAGGTCCCCCCCCCCCCCCCCCCATAATTTTTGGCGCAACTTAAAATGTGATTTCTTGCATGAACACCGGCAAACCACAAAAAAGCAACAACAACATGCTCTTGGAGCCCACCCACTGAAACATCTTCCTACGCCACTGGTTACTGATCTTCATGTACAGAAATACGTAGTCCATATAGTGAAGTTGCTGGTCACATGGCGCTGTAGCGCAAGCTTAACTAAAATTCCACTTTCTGTGCTTTCAGGAATCTTATCATTAACACTTTCTCCATAGAGTTCTAGTATGTGATTGTGCGCCATGTAAGTTGTGCTTGTAATTAAATAGTGAAATTGACGACTGTTTGGTAATGCTTGGCATATTTTTCCCCCTAATATTAGCAAATTTCTCAATTCTAACAGCAAAACGTAACCTGACATTTAGACTTCTTGCTGAAATCCTCTTCAGGGGTCAATGAGGTCAAACTCTTCATTGTGATATAAAATGTAAGCAGCAAGATAACTGGAGGGTATGTTTACTGTTTATAATATCCTGGAGGGTGATTTGCACGCAGCATAGACAACCAACATCCAGGAAGCTCTAAACCTATGTCTGTGTTAAACTTGTTGTTGTCTGGTGTCCTTCATATGTGGAGAGCTTCCTTGATCTTTAACTCAGTTCTTAGTGGCGTGAGTTAAAGATCAAGGAAGCTCTCACATACAGATGACACCAGAAACAATGACAATAAGTTTAACAGGGACTGCCATCCAGCTTTCTCGTATACAGTTTATTATATCATGGAGAGTTCGACCCTATTGACCTCTGAAGAGGTCTTTGGCAAGAAGTCGAAACGTTGGGTTAAGTTTTAATTAAACGCACATATTGGCTGTTTAGAACTGAGAAAAATTTGCTATTATTAGTGCTGGCGCCTACAATACAGCATGAGGACACCACAATAGGCTAATCACTGATCAGGAAAATTCTTAATTGCATAAGAAGACCAGGATCTTTAATTAGCACTGAATGAACTTACCTTTCAGTTTATATAATTGTATTAACTCGTAATTTTTTTTTTTTCTTGGCCTTAAAATATTTGAATTGAGACAATTGTAGTGCTGCGGCTTCCAACTGCTTACTGTTTTTGTTTTTGTTGTTGTTTGCTATGTTGTTTTATCCTTGTGGTAAGCTAGCATACAAGATAAATATCCATATTTATTTCTAATTTGATTGATTTCTACTCAACATAGAAAATAATACACTAATTTTTATGGCTTTTGTTAATCATTAACACACAATTGTGGAATGAAGATACAAGTTTCAACCATGCAACCCCATCCCCTTCTTTTGTCTGTCACATGTTGCTCACACATTCCACTGGCCAAACCAGAGGCTAGCATAGCTTGGCTTCTGTGCTCAGCACCAGAACTATATTGGTGTGTTACTGATAGACTTCAAGTTATTGTGGTCCTATCATATAGTGTGGTGTGCACTAACTGGAATCACAAGGAATGAGAAGTTAGTTATATAATCGTCTTCATTAGCTTTAAACGTTTTCATCGCTGTAATGGCTGTACTGCAATTTGAAGTAATGTCTTGGGAAAATTGTTATTTATCTCGTTTGTGTTGCCTCACTTGAACACAATAGCTTCCTTAAGTTAGCTCAATAGGTAGTAAGCGAAGTTCGAACTCTGTGGCGACATCTGTAAGGCTACAGTGGAAATTGATTAAGGGTAGCTTTTGGGGTCAGAGTTTTGGCTTATTTTAAAATGGTGACGGCTGTCAGTTGTTGAGGTAGTGGACCTGGATAACAGCCTCAGCATTTTAGATTGTAAATCTAGTGCAGAAGATATTAATATACCTACAGAAGCTATTCAACAGCAAAGACGAAGTTGCTCTGTGATAGAAACCAGGTGTCTGACTAAAGACAAAGCAGTGGTGAAGATTTGCATAAGGATGGAGCAATTATACTGGACTCTGAATTAGCTACAGACACTAGTATCAGATATGGAAAATTGTTTATCTATTTGCGGTTAATTTTTCTTTTATAGGCAATTTTATGACAAAGTTTTTTTAAAATTTAAAAATTTCCATGACAATTCAGCGGTTAAATAAGGAAGTTATGACCAGATCATCTGGATACTCGAACTTGTTCATTTGTGAGGTTGGAAGACATTACTGGTAAAAGTTTTTTTTATTAGCTGGCAAATATGAACACGTGTGATCCCTGCTGATTACATGTGATCTGATTACATGTGATCCCTGCTGATTACATGTGATCCTTGCTGATTACATGTGATCCCTGCTGATTACATGTGATCCCTGCTGATTACATGTGATCCTTGCTGATTACATACATGTGTTGCATAGTAAAATAACAATAGGTCAGCACCTACTCCACCCATGAAGTAATTACACCTGAATAAAGCATTCTTTCTTCTTTTTTTATTTTATTCCTCTTTCATTTCAATAGTAACATGAGTAGTGAAGTGAGAGTGCTAATCTGGTGATAAATGATAGCCCATTCAGGTTCCATGTCTGCTACAAGTATGAATGCACCTGCATGTGAATGGTCTCTAGTTGCTATTGTAGTTGTATTGAGGCAGCTTTTAGGCATGCTAGGTTACTCTTTCTTGATTTTTCTCTTTTGAGTGCCTTCATTCAGAGATCCTGCAAAAAAATTAAAATACAACTTATTTTAGTTTTTTTCTTCTTTTGTAGTAGTAGTAGTAGTTGTTGTTGTTGTTGTGTGTGTGTGTGTGTGAGTGCAAGGCTGTGTGGTGTAGTGGTTGCATTGAAGCTCATAGGTCTTGAGTTCAAGCCCCACTCTGGTAGACTTCTCTCTCCATCTAGTTTTTCTTCCTCTGCCTCCCACCAGTCCACCCAGCTGTGATTGGGTATTTTGCATTTGCTGGGATGCAAATTCAAGGCCTTTTCTCAATGATAAGGCAATGGTCCAGGTGGGAGTTTGGGTCCCCACATCAGTTGCTGTGAGAAATGGCCTGTTCTCCAGCGAGTTCCTTGCCTGGCTCCGGGAACTGTGCAAGCTTGCACGGCTCAAAGTGCCTGCTTAGTGCACAGGTATCCTGGCTCTGCTAGGTGCATGTGACAGGCTAGTGGTAGCAAAAGAATTTGCATTTTGTATTGTGTGTGTGTGTGTGTGTGTGCGCGCGTGTGGGTGGGTGCATGTGTGTACGTGTAAAACTACAGATCCAGGCTGATCAAGATGTGCTACACAGTTGTCAAATTAGTCCTTACCTAAGATTGTTCCAGCTATTGATGGCCAGGTTTAGGTCGGCACTCTCCCTGAGGCCAGGTTTAGGTTATCACTTTTCCTGAGGTCAGGTTTTGTTTGTGGTTTGTGTGTCTTGTAATTATTTGTCCTCGAAACAATAGAAATACAGAGGAATTTTCTGTAGTGCTTCTCACTAGCCATAACAGTATTCCTTTACTAACTTAACCCAATGTGTTGCAGATTCTTGCCAAAATCCTCCTCAGTGATCAGTACAGTTAGTACTCCATGGTGAGGAACATGATAAAAATAACAACAATAATAATAAGCTTTAAGATAATGGGTGGTGTGCATTTACTTTACCTGCCGTAATGAGGGAGGGAGGACAGAGTTTTAAAATGTTACAAGATTGGTATATTTCTTCAGCGCTAGTACTTAAAATGTATCTGAATGTAACTGTTTTACCACACTCTTACAATTTTCTCTTTGTAACTTTGCATACATTTCATTTATTGAAATAAAGCTTTAAATTACTGATGGTACAACTATTTATGAGAATGTTAATTTTTGTGGTTAATTGTTGGGCAAATTATACGTGTTGTTTTCAAAAATTTATCTACAAGATTTCTCCCATCGTACCTGGGCTTGCTCTCCCATCCACCCAATCATACCCATCCACGATCCCACTCATCTGCATATCCTATGAAATCATTTCCTACCATTCTGCCTATCCTATTATCCCAAGGGTCCAAAATGTTGTGGTTCTAGATTCCCTCTAGCCTACTCATCTTACCAAGTCTGTACCCCAGTGCATCGTGCTTCACTTTAGAATGTAATGACACTTAGTCACTGTCTCTGCCTCCATCTGCAAATCTGAAATTCTGGTGAGGGCCACTTTCCACAATAATCCTTGTCCTCGTCTAGTGGAAACTAATCCATTAATGCCGTACTGGTGTACTAGGTATAAGGCTGTTTAAATCTTATGTTACTTGCCCCGTGTGGTGTCCTTGGTCCTACAAGAAAGCCCTTGGTCCTACAAGAAAGCCCTTGGCCTGATTTCATGTGGCTTCCCTGTCTTGCTGATGTCTTCTACTAACACAGCAGCTCTATTCTTCCAGCCACAGAGTTCACTGTCAATTGAACAGATCATAGTTGAAACTGTCATTTTTTTTTCATCCCATGCTTTTGTCACAGTGTCTAGAATCACTGGATTCCAACACTTTACTTATTCCTGGGATTGTCTTCTGGTTTTTCTTTCTTCGTTGAAGTGTTCTTTCCCCTCCCTTTTTTTCCTTTTTCTTTTCCCATTTTTTGCTTCATATCGTCTATTTTATTAGAGAGTTTTTCTTGGTCTTATGACTATCAAACTTCAACAAGCAGAGACTGCTGCTTATGTTATATAATGTATACTCAAGACTTACAGCTCCAGAGTGGGAAACAAATTGCCAAAGCTAATTAGTAGTAATTCTGGAAGGTCATTAGTAGTCTTCACACCCAAGAAAGTGTAATTATTATTATTATCGGTACTTTTCAAGTATTATCACTTACAAGGCAAGATGAGATGAGTATATGTTGGCTCATCATGACTCACTGATATTCAGTGGCTTATCTACCTTACAGAAGTTGAACTGTTCTGTAAGTACTCTGTGCGTACATGTAAGACTAAGCAGTTATTTAACCATTTATTAGTCATACTTGACCTACATGTAGGTAATCATTTGGTCATTAGGGTACTGAAAAGGACCTTTCAACCGTGGCAGATGTAATAAGAAATATCAAAGTTAAACTATAATTTATGCATCACTGGAAGTAGCATGTTGTGTGAATACATGCCACTGTGATGCTATCCAAAAAATATGTGTTACATAATTGAGAATGCATACTAGAAATACTGGTGCAAGTTTGACTAAATATACGGTGTAATAATCTCAATTTTTGTTGTTGTTGTTTTTTTTGCCTTTTTTTTTTTTTGGTTAGCTAATACATAGTTGGTCTAAAAGCTAGCCAGCAGTCTGTCACACAGTTAGTTAGGTACTTACCTCTTCTTCATGTTACACTGGTGTAGACTACTGTCAATAGAAGTGTTATGTATGGGACATGTCAATTACACTGTTTCCCCATCCATTAATATTATATTGTTTTCCAATTAAATTATGAAATTATTCACTCCTTCTTGGCTGAAATAATTATAGTAATAGCCAATTTTCTAGGTTCTGACAGCCAATATTGTTAAGTTTTAATTAACATAATAATTAGAACTGAGAAAAAAAAAGGCTATTATTATAATTATGAAATCCTATTTTGCATGTACATACATAGTTCTAAAGCTAGGTGCAAGTCTACAAGATGTCCTGGTGCGTCATGTTTATAGTCTTATCTCTATACTGGTTCACAGTGGGAGGTCAACTGGTTACATTTTTGTTGTTCTTGTGGAAGGGACATTTTTCTGCAGTCTGTTGAATGGGCATGTAGTTTAATTAGTTAAATGAAGAGATGGGGTTATTTCTCTCATCTCACAAGGACATTATCTGGTTGACTGGCATAGCCACTAGGCACCTTAATAGCTTCTGAAGGTGTCAAGTTTTAAGGAAATGGGTCAGAAGTTGACATTTTTGACATTTTGCTTGTAAGTTCCATCTGATTAGCACTCATCCACAAGGTACGTGACAACTCCCTTTTGGAAGCAACACCTTCTTTTCTCGCCTCTTTTTTTTTTCTTTTTTTTTTTTTTTTTTTTTTCCCTCCACCATTTCCCTTCAAACAGAGACAAGAGACAGACAGACAGACACCACACAGACACCACACAGACACCACACAGCCATTATGTAGTGTGATATACCAGGACATGTTGTGGCCAGCACTGCTACTATTGACCAAGAGTTTCAGCAAGTGGTTACTATGGCATTGAAGACCCTTGTTATTGTTGTTGTTGTTGTTTTTGTTGTTGTTGTTTTTGTTATTTTTGTTGTTTAAATTTTAACCAGTTAGGCTCGCTAAGTGTTTTTGCACAAACTCACCACTACATAATATGTATTTATTGTGCAAGCAGAGTGAGAGAGAGATACTGCTATATATAGTACAGTTTAGCTTTCCAGGGTTACTGCCTGAACTACAGCAGCCTGTATGTCTCAGTTAGGCTTAAAACTGTTCGATTATTACACGTCACAAAAAGTTGTGGCAAGTGGTTGCCATGGTACTGAAGAGCCTTTTCCTGGTAAAATTTAAAATAAGCCCCCTCCCCAAAAAATGACCGTTTTGATAGCCGAGAAATTGTGATGTTAATTTTAAAAAGTCACTGGTCTTGCTATTGGCACTGGTCCAATAGACTAGCACTGGTCCAATAGACTAGCACTGGTCCAATAGACTAGCACTGGTCCAATAGACTAGCACCGGTCCAATAGACTAGCACCGGTCCAATAGACTAGCACCGGTCCAATAGACTAGCACCGGTCCAATAGACTAGCACCGGTCCAATAGACTAGCACCGGTCCAATAGACTAGCACCGGTCCAATAGACTAGCACCGGTCCAATAGACTAGCACCGGTCCAATAGACTAGCACCGGTCCAATAGACTAGCACCGGTCCCATAGACTAGCACCGGTCCAATTGACTAGCACCGGTCCCATAGACTAGCACCGGTCCAATAGACTAGCA